>Ga0116200_10000519_pt1 | contig 12733 bp, 11 predicted proteins | sample Mar14436cmmetaG_FD_94478 | JGI IMG/M metagenome (GOLD analysis project Ga0116200, IMG submission 94478) | Marine hydrothermal vent microbial communities from Guaymas Basin, Gulf of California to study Microbial Dark Matter (Phase II) - Marker... ... | reverse complement strand
AGAACTTCAAGCCCTTTCAATAATACATCCGTTTGACTCATTTGCGACGCCTCTTGTAACTCTTTTAACATGATCTCCTGCTCCTCAGTTATTCTAATACTAACTATTCGTGACTTTTTTCGCCTGGCCATGCCATCCTCTTTGTAATACGGTAATACAAAATCTCGGGGAAGATAGCAAACATTTTCACAAATAGCAATCAAAACCTTTCAATTTTTTATTTTTTGTTGCATCTTTTGCTACACAACCTGTAGAATTTTTTATTGATGGGGATTCAGCATCAGGCTCTGGGTGCCAAGAACGAAAATTAAATAATCGCAAATAGCATTTTAGGAGGTTAATCATGTTACCTTCTCACGGCATTCCTATGGCACCCGCTCAAGAAACGTCCCATGTCCCGCGCCTTAATGCAAGGATTATATCCGGATTCTGGAGGCGTCTGGCAGCTTTTCTTATTGATAGCCTGATCGTAGGCATGACGGGCTTTTTAATCGGATTATTATTTTTCAACAAGCTGGCACAACTGGGACAATGGGGCCGTGTTGTGGGTTTTGTGATAGCAGCCCTATATTTCTCGGTGCTGAACAGTGAACTCGGAAACGGTCAAACCCCAGGGAAAAGAGCCCTTGGTATTGAGGTAGTTAACAAGTCTGGCAGACACATATCCCTATTCCGCTCTTTTCTTCGTTATTCCGTTCTTTCCATCCCTTTTTTTCTGAATAACGCCAGCCTTTCACTCCCACTGGACAGCTCCTTGCCAGTCCTCATTGCTGGCTTACTGGTGTTTGGTCTTGGTGGAGCCACAATTTATCTTTTGGTCTTCAACCGCCGTACACGCCAGGGCACACATGATCTGGTAGCCGGCACATACGTGGTCCGTTCCTCACCGAAAGGAATCGTAAATCATGGAGACGTCTGGAGACCTCACTTTGCAATAATCGGCGCCTGGTGTGTAGCAGTTATGGCAGCTGGACCAGTGATAGGTATTTACACCAAAGACAATCAAACGTTCAAAAACCTGATTGCAATTCAGAAAGAAATCGAAGCCACCGGAAAAGTACATTTTGCTTCCGCATCGGAAGGAAAAAGTTGGGGATATTTGGGAGGGAAAAAATGGGAAGTCAATTATCTTCAGATTAGAGCTATTTTGAGAGAGCCGCCGGAGGATTATGAAAAAGCAGCCCATGAAATAGCCAAGATTGTTCTGGCTCAATATCCTAAAATACCAGAGAAAAGGGTTATTTCAGTGGTGTTGAGCTACGGGTATGATATTGGTATAGCGTCAGGCTGGCGAAATCACATCTATTCATACAGAGCCGGGGAGTGGCAAAAGATTTTACATACAACCACGCTGTGATATAATTCGTTATAGTAGCCGGGAAGAAACAATTTGATGATTTCAGAAAGGATCACGAAGTGAAGCGTAAGAGTCTTTTCTTTGGATTGCTAGGTTTATTTATTTTTTTTGGTATCCTGCTGGGATCCATCGCGTGGGTCAGTTCCATAAAAAGTAAAAAAACAATAATAAGCCTGGGCAACAAGATCGGGGTAATTGAAATTAGAGGCGTTATTGCCAATTCGAAGCCAATCCTCAACACGCTTGATGAATACAGAAAAAACTCATCCATTAAAGGAATTTTATTGAGGATAGAATCGCCAGGTGGAGGAGTAGGACCGTCACAAGAGATCTACCGCGAAGTTGTAAGAGTTTCCAAGACCAAACCGGTTCTGGCTTCGCTGGGCGGCATTGCAGCATCCGGTGGTTATTATATTGCAGCTGGAGCCAAAAAAATTGTCGCCAATCCGGGAACACTTACGGGGAGCATCGGTGTAATCATAAACTTCGGCAACTTTACCGAGCTTTTCAAGAAAATCGGATATAAGCCAATAACAATCAAAAGCGGAAAGTTCAAAGACATAGGCAATCCTGGAAGAGAGATGAAACCGGAGGAAAAAGAATACCTGGAAAAATTGGTTAAGAATGTGCACGAGCAGTTTGTGAATGACGTCGCAAAGGGACGTAAGTTACCGGTAGAAAAGGTAAAAAAAATAGCAGATGGCAGAATTTTTACTGGTCAGCAGGCCAAAGAACTCGGACTCGTGGATGAGTTAGGGAATTTCCAGGATGCCGTCAAGGAACTGGCTAAGATGGCTAAAATTAAGGGAGAACCGAAGCTGGTATATCCCACGCCAAAGCGACGAGGTGTTATAGATATACTTTTTGATAGCGAAGTAAAAGAATGGTTTAGAGAGCAGTTTGAAGGCTATCTGATGCCGCTCCGTTACCAGTTTATTTTGCCAAACGTGAATGACTAAAAATTACTTGCTCGCGATATAAGAGATCGTAGCTTTTGCAAGATTAGTGGCCGCCTTCGTGGACACACGCCAGAGATGCCAGAAATGAGGGGCCAAAGCAGGCCTCTGCATGGTAAGGCGAAAAGCCAAAAGAGGGTCTACATGCCCACTCTTATCTGTTATTTCTTCTAAATTGAAAGAAAACTCATCACCAAGCGTGTCAGTAATGCTACGTACCACAACCAGAGGGAATTCCATCTCCTGGCATATTCGGGCATAATGAAAGGTTTCAAGGTCAACTACCCATTCTTCTTCGCTTTTGCTAATGACATCCAGTTTTGATAGTTTTGACTTCGAAACCATCCTGGGAACAGTTAAAGAAACAGCGGGATAGGTTCTAAAATTCCCATGGAATTTTTGCAGAGAAATCGGCTGAAATTTTAATTGTACTTTCGTGCATTCCGGCCACTTTATGGATTCCTTGATGAATACAACATCACCTATCTCAAGCTCACCGGTAAGAGCTCCGGCAAACCCAATGTTCATAACAAGTTCTGGCTTGCTTATCCGGTTCAAAAAGTTCAATGCCTTCGTTACGTTCTCAAAACCAATACCGGCGCGAACCAGAATCACACGTTGTCCCCTAATCGTAGAGGAATAATATTTTTGCTTATGGCGACAGCAGAGTTTTTTTGCCCTCAGGCTGGAAAGCAAGGGAGCCAGCTCTTCTCTTAAAGCAGCAATAACAGCTACTATACCTGGAGAACAGGCCAAAGCTAATTGGACAGGATAGCTCATTATTAAGTTTGGATATTGGAAAGAATCTTCTTCGCCTTTTCTATGTCTATACTGATTTGCTTTGCCAGTTCCTCAGGGCCGGAAAATTTCTTTTCTTCTCTCAGCCTTTCAACGAGTCTGACAACTATTTCCTTCCCGTAAAGGTCACCGGAAAAGTCAAATATGTGGGTTTCCAGAGAAAGAGATTCATCACCAAAGGTAGGATTATACCCAATGTTCGCAGCTCCACCGTAGACTTTACCATCAACAACGACCTCAACTGCGTATACACCGGTTTGAGGGCAAAGCGTATCGTCCATCCTGATGTTTGCAGTGGGAAATCCAAGTAAACGACCACCTCGATCTCGTCCTTTTACGACTTCACCAACAATTTCGTACTTCCTGCCGAGGAGTTTTTCAGCTTTTTTGAGGTCTCCTTCGAGTACGCATTTTCTAACCATGGTGCTGCTAACGATCATTCCGTTTACTTTTATTGAATCAAGTACTTCTACAGCGAATCCCAATCTCTTCCCTTCTTCTTTCAGGAACTCTATATTCCCTTCTCTATTGCGCCCAAATTGATAATCCCATCCCACCACGATAACTTTGAGACCGATTTTCTTCAACAGTATATTTTCAACAAATTCACGTGCGCTCAACTGAGCGAATTCTTTCGTAAAATTCACCGTGATTACGGCGTCAATCCCACACTGTTCTATTAGCCTTATTTTCTGGTTATGGCATGTTATGACAGGCGGTCCGCTGTTTTCAGGTCTTAAGACTTTCAGAGGGTGAGGATAAAAAGTCATCACAATAGCTTCACCATTTATTTCCCTGGCTCGTTTCAACACGTGTTTGAATAACTGTTGGTGTCCCAGGTGCACTCCGTCGAAATTGCCGATGGTCAAAACCGGGTTCCTAAAAGGTTGAGTCACATTCTCCAATCCATTGATAACTTTCATTTCCTCCGATGTCCCTCCTGAACGCATATGTCTCTTGACAAAAAAACCAAGATAGAATACTTAATAGTAAAAACGTTTGCAACATGTTTTTGTTCTTCGCGATGCCGAAGTGGCGGAACTGGTAGACGCGCTAGGTTCAGGGTCTAGTGGGGGTTACCCCGTGGGAGTTCGAGTCTCCCCTTCGGCATCAGTAAGTTTATATCAAGGTAAGAAGATAGCAAAGAGAGGGAACCGTGATTAAAGATGGTTCCTTTTTCGTTTTTTCAGGCAGGTTTGACGATTTTATCTCCTTCGCGGATCTGAGCGTTTAATTCATCTCTAGGTTCGCTTTCCTCGCAATTATTCCCTTTATACCTGGGTAGCCTGAACTTGAAACACGAACCCTTCCCAAGAGTACTTTCACACCAAATACTACCACCCAGACTTTCGATATACTCCTTAGCGACTGCAAGGCCATACCCCGTGGATGGTTCCCCACCGGTAGGTTTGGGTGTGAGCTGGGACCCTGGTTCGAAGAGCCTCCTTTGATCAGTTTCGCTAATTCCAGGCCCTTCGTCACAAACGCTACATTCAACCCATCTATTCTTGGCAGTGATTTGAATTTTCACTGATTTTCCAGGTTTTGAGTATTTAGTGGCGTTGGAAAGCAAATTATCAAGCACCGCTGCAGTGATCACTCGATCAGCCCATACCAGAGGTAGATCTATATTCGAGTTAAAAAAGAGTCGGATTCTTTTCTGGTCTGCTATACGCTGATAATAGTGGCAAAATCTATGCACCTTGTGACAAGGATTGCCCTCTGTGTGGTCAGGTATGTCCTACCGGTGCCATACGTCCCATGCCGCTAAGCAAAAAAATATTTTCGCAAGATCGGTACAGCAAGAATCTACAAGAATCGGTGCCTCGCGTGGAACCAGGACCGAAAGTGTCTCGTCTGCGATGAGGTTTGTCCCTACAATGCGGTCACGTTCATTGCAGTAAAAGAGAAGAAGAACAGGGTACCTGTTGTTGAACCGGACAAATGCAGCGGTTGCGGGTATTGCGAAACCCACTGTCCGGTAAATGGAGAAAAGGCAATAGTTGTGGAAATATTCGGAGAAGTACGCCTTTCAAAAGGATCATACAAAAAAGAAACTAAGAACAGAAATCTAAGGCTCAAATTAAGAAAAGCTCCAGCAGATAACGAAAGGGCGGCGGAGGAAATTCCCCCGGGTTTTGATTTCTCAAAATAGCAGATTCCAACATGCATCAATTGTTGACATGAACAAGTGCATAACAAAGCAAAACCAGACTCTTGAATTTATCCGGGTCGGGCCAGCTTGATCCCAATAGCCAAACTCCCCTGGGATCCAGGACAAGTTTTGTATCCTGAAGAAACGAATCCTTCAATGGCAGGATCTTCAGCTGAGATTTCTCGTCCAGAGAATGAACTTCTCGATCGAGGGACTCAACTTTTACCCCAAAGTATTCTTCAAATTCCGGCAATAAACCCTGAGCAGAAATCGGTTCTATGTCCGCAATTTTATAAGCGAGGGTCATCAGAACTTTTGCAGAGCCGGAAAACTTAGGATGGATAGTCAGCCTCCCGGAATAGCCAGTGTTGCCTGAAACACATAGAATCCAACCTGAGTTGCTTCTCTTTTCTCTTCTGTTTCTAAAATGTCTGACTGTTTCTGCATCGACTGTCTCAGCATAAAAACTTTCAACGCTTCCGTTTGCCTTATAATAGATCTTTTTAAGGGTGAACGTCCGACTTATAAGTTGAATCCTTTCCCGGAAACCAATGGGACGCGGGAGATTATGCCTCCCAGCCTCCGAATTGTATTCGAACTTCAGAACGATATTCTTCGCTGAAATACTGCTCTCGCTGTTTCCCCTTAGGGCATCCATTTGTGTAGTAAAATTCTTGCAAACTGTATTAACAACAATGTCTTTTATCCTTTCTGCGATTCCAGGATTATTGGAAAGTGGTTCGAATTGCATTGCTTTGAGCACCTGTAATGCTTTTTTACTCTTCCGTAAATGATTAATAATTAAAACGATTCCCCATAGCATTCCTCCTCCCCATAAAATCAGAAAAGCTATTAAAAAATAATATTTTGACTCAATATTCATGAATCAGTTTTACCTCCCTAAGTTACAATTTTCCTCACACATGGCGCATATTTTCTGTCTTCCACGTTAATGTGACCCAGCCACCATTCTTTAAGAAACCTTAGAACAATGTTTGAATCTCCGTCCTTTTCAAGTCTTCTGCCAAGTTTTTCAATGTCTGCCACAAATTCCGAATGCAATATTTTGTGCTTTTCAACATCAGGATACCCCGATTCTTCCAGCAACGCTTCTTCTGTTCTGAAATGAATATTCACGTATTCCTGGAGTATTACAATTATGGATTCTATAATTTCATCAGCTTGGCCACTCTGAGTATAATAGTACAAAGAGTTGATACTCGAAATAATCCCTCTGTGCTGTTCGTCGATTATTGGAATCCCCAGTTCATTGCTCTTATTCCAGATAATGTAGATACTTTTCCTCATGTTGTCTGCCTTACCTTCCTTCATCATTTTCCTTTTGTATTTCAAGTTAGCGCATCCGTTTGTACTTTATCAAAAAATATTGGAAAATGTTTTGAGGTCCCCGAACAGCATGGAGCTTGGCCACAAAGAAGCCAACAGATAAAATAACTATAGAGCGTCTAATAGATTAAGTGGATAGGAGTTCTCGTAGGGGAAGGGAATATATTTGAAAGGGGGGAGTAAAAATGGCCAATATTATATTGAGAAACATTACTCAGGAAGATTTTTCAAAAATCTGCATTTTTTATTCTCAGGCTCATATTACACCAGTAGAAGACCAGGAACCCAGCATAAATTTCGAGAAAATAATTAAGAAAAAATGCGGCTGGGTAGCAGAACTCGATGGAAATCCCATTGGATGCATATGCTTATACGACAAAAATTGGATTCATATATCTGTCCTGCCTGAATATCGACTAAAGGGGTTCGGTAAGCAGATGCTTGAAAAGCTCCCGGTAAAAGACATGACTGTTTGGGCTAAAATACCCAACTCCAACGTCGCTGCAATCAAACTATTCCAGAGTGCTGATTACACCGACTACGATTTCACTAGGGACTACGTGATCATGCAGAGGAAATACTAGAAGTAATATTTTCGAAAATAGGGACCGTGGTCAAGTGTGCGCTAAAAAATACCACCTAATATGATAGACTTTTTTCTTGACGCTTAATCCCTATTAACTTATACTCCTGCGCCACGATAAGCACAGGTTTCCTGTATACGTAGGAAGCGTTCATAAGCCATGAAGAATCCATTTGAAGCGTTCAGGGATTATTTCGAGGATCATCCCAGTAAAACCAGCATCTCCAAAACAGGAAGAGAACAGGAATCCAACATATTACCTATCTTGCCATTCTTTGAGAAAATCAGAGAGGAAAGCACACCATTAGCAGCGATCGTTTTAAACAATACAGTTATCGAAGGTTTATACAAGAAAATCATCAAACTAGTTGAAAATTATGCGTTTTCAGCAAGCCAGATAGAGGATTTCACTTACAAACTCTGTCTGGAACTTATCAAGGCGCCTTTTGATTCCATCAAGGGAGGAATTTTTATATCCGCATTGATTAACACAAGTCCCGGGAAACTATTCTTCCTGGAAATCCCAGATTCGAATCATTTGGTGCATTTTCTTGGCTATCAGTTGCCCGAAGGCAAGACTATCGAGATTGACGGAAACACCGGGGACTTCTTGGGTACGAATCTTTCCGGGGGAACCATCTCTGTTAGCGGTAACGTTCGAGACTGGGCCGGTACGGGAATGAAAGGTGGCAGAATCGTAATAAATGGATCATGTGGTAGATTTGCTTGTGAGTGGATGAGGGGTGGAAATTTTTTGGTCACCGGTAAAATAGAAAGTCTGGGAAAGGTAATAAAGGGAGAAATAAGAGAACACTGGAGAGAGTAACCAGCGAGGCTGACCAAGCTACCCCAGGCAGACGCTTCAGTTAGCTCAGGTACACAATGCATGTAAACAGATCCGAAAATCTTCTGAAAAATACGTGGCAAGTTGTAAGAAAACGGTTGCTGTTTCCTGAAAGCCCCATGCCTGAAATAACCACGTTTCCTTCCAGCTGGCCTGCAATGGCAATCAGAAACAGAAAAATCCTGGTTAACGAAAATTTCTTGTGTAAGTACTGTGAAAAAATATCTCCCATAGATGTTCTGGGTGCTATCCTGACTCATGGGCTTGCCCATCACTCCGTATGCCCGTGGGATCTCAGGACGCATATTGAACTATTCAACGAAGCCACCACAATTCTGCAAAGTCCATATTACGGACGTTTCGTTGTAGACTTATTCCTGGATATGGTTGTTGACTGTTACTGTTTTGATCACGGATGGAACGGGATCGAACTTATCCTCAAAGCAGTTTCCAACTGTGATAATCCGTTTCTAAGGATTCTGTTGCCAGTTTATGCCAAAATACGCGGAGACAAGCCTTGGGCCAAAAGTTCGATTTTGGATTGTGGAACCATAGAATACTTATCAGAAATAAACTACCTGGACAGGAAGAATTGGTTTAGAAGTATCAGGAAAGTAGCACGTGCTCTCAGGAAATACTTGCCCCAACTGTTGTCAGATAAGACCTTGGCGCCACCCCCTATGGGATACCATGATGTGTATTCCTATGGAACCATGGAGCTCCCGGAATCATTCCGAGGTCTGGCTCAACAGACCGAGGATCCTACCGCATTTGAGCGCATCTTTTCATCTGTAAAACACGCATATGGAAAGTCCGAAGACGGAGAACCAGGAGGCAAAATGGGCAGGAGCCTGGGAAGTGAAATACGAGCAAATACGCTTTTCTACATGTGCCTGGCGGATAAATACCGGATGCGGATTAGAAAGAGAGAGATCAGGAAGGACGGCGCTCTATATCCGTTTTCTCATGAGCAATGGAGTGTATCCGATCCGTTTTATGATATAGATATCTGGAACAGCATGGGAAAAATCCTCCCACCGCTTACTGTCAAATGGAAAAAAAGAGAAGGTGAAGGATACACATCACAGGATAGGGTGCCCGATTGCATGATCATGATAGATTCATCCGGAAGTATGCCCAACCCTTCTCAAACACTTTCTTATGCTGTACTGGGCGCCAGCAGTGCCGCAGACGCCTACCTTCGGGAAGGGGCATCGGTATCGGTCTATAACTTCAGCGACGCTCCCGCGGGAAACAGAAAATTGATTGTCGACTCCAGAGATCGCCAGGAAATCTATGAAACTATTTGCACCTATTTCGGAGGAGGAACTGCACTAGAGATAAATTTACTTTCTGGAATGATCGGGAATAAACAACTTGATATATTCCTCATTACTGATATGGAAATTGCTAATCTTGAACACCTGATCAAGCTATTTGAATCCTTGAAAAACATCAGGGTTACTGCTGTTTATGTTGGGGAAAAGAAAGGTGTTGAACGCTTTCAACAGGCGGCCAGTAAGATGCAAAACGTTTCTGTTTACGGGATAGAGAAGCCTCATGACATCATGAATATAGTGCTTGGTCAGATAAAGAAATATATACATAATTAAAAGATGAAAATTGCTATCATATCCGACATTCATTCGAATATTGAAGCCCTTCACGCAGTGCTCAGGAAAATAGACAAAGAAAAAGTAGACGTCATAGTAAACCTGGGTGACATAGTTGGCTACAATGCCAGCCCTGATGAATGCGTTACTGAGATCAGGAAGTGTGAAGCTATCAGTGTTTCAGGAAACCATGATTCTGCAGTGCATGACCTCACAGCTCGAGAATCTTTCAATGTTTTTGCGAACCAGGCAATCCGCTGGTCTCATTTCAAGCTCTCAAAAGAAAACAAGGATTTTCTGAAAAAACTGCCATTGCTTTCCATTGTGTGGGACAGATTCATTGCTTGCCACGGCACTTTGAAAAGCAATGATAGTTATATTGTAAAACCATTTCAGGCCAGGCGCATGTTCAATATTATGAGAAAGGAATACCAGAGGATAAATATTTGTTTTTTCGGACATACACACCGCCAGGCAGTGTGGTCCAGGGATGTCAGGGGTAAAGTAAAACAATTGAAGCTGAATGAAAACCCTATACACCTTAACCCGGAAGAAATGTATTTGATAAACCCTGGCAGCGTGGGTCAACCGAGACAGAATGACTGGCGGGCATCGTTTCTTACATTTGAACCCGAGGAAGCAAAGATAACTTTTTACTCAGTACCATATGATTTATATAAAGCTCAGCAAAAAATTCTGAAAGCGGAACTGCCATCTTTTCTGGCTGAAAGACTCGCAGAAGGAGTCTAAAACAGACATTAGCGGGATTAAGACATTTTATCAGAAATTAGGATCGCTCAGTTTACTTTCGGGAAAAAGAAGGGGGAGAACGTATGGAAATAGTGGCCAAGGAAGGGAAGTTAAAGAACGGTACTATCGTAACGATTCGTCCGATGGTAAAGGGTGATGCGGATGCCCTTGTAAAGTTTTTTAAAAGCCTGCCTGATGATTTGCTATTATTTGTCAGGCACAATGTTAGGGACGAGTCAGTAGTAAGAAGCTGGGCAGAGAATCTTGATTACAAGAGAGTTTTCCCGTTACTTGCCATTGTGGAAAACAAAATCGTGGCGGATGTAACCCTTCACCGCGTTCCTTTTGGATGGAAAAGACATCTTGGAAAGGTGAGGATAGTGGTATCACCGGAGTATCAAAAACTCGGGCTGGCAACCCTAATGCTTAATGAAATAGTAGATTTGGCAGCAGAATTCGGGCTGGAAAAACTGTGGGCTGAAGTCCCGCTGGATTCTAGAGGCGCCATCGCCGCTTTCAGAAATGCCGGCTTCTCCTGCAAGGCGGTAATAGAAGATCTGATAAAAGACAAAGAAGGCAGAAATGCCGATATTCTTATAATGATCTGCGACGTTGCTGCTCACTATGATCAGTAGTATTGAGATTGTTCATAGCCTTCTTCTTTCCGTAGTCGGGATTTATGCGGAGGAGATCTTCCTTAAGTTCTATAGCGTCTCTATACCTTTCCCCTAGGTCTTTCTTTAGGCATTTTAGAATAATCTCTTCAATATTTGTATCTATATCTGGATTGAACTCACTGGGAGGAATTGGATCGTATTTTAAAATCATATCCACCAGATCCTCCTGAACTTCATGATAAAATGGTAGATAGGAAGTATACAACAGATACATGATTACCCCAATGGCCCAAACATCGCTCGCTATCGTGCTCTTGCCCATAATCTGCTCAGGGGCCATGTACGGCCTTGATCCAATAATGGTACTGCTGTAGGTTTTCTGAGACAGGTCTTTTGCCGAACCAAAGTCAAGTAACTTTACGTTTCCCCTAGATTGCACCACGATGTTTTCCGGTTTCAGGTCCCTGTGAGCAATCTGAAAGCTATGTGCGTAAGCAACAATGTCCACAAGCTGTCGTATAATCGACTCTGCATCCCGCGGTTCAACTCCAAGGACAGTCTTTTTTTCCAGGGTGTCACCTTCAACATATTCCTGTATCAGAACAAAAAGGTCCCGGTGGTAAACCACGTCCTCAAGTCTTACCGCGTTTGGATGCCCCAAAAGCTTTTCGAGGATCTTTGCTTCTTTCTTAAATTGAGGATTCAGCTTTTTCTCAAGCGGTATTTTAGCCACCAAGAAGAAATCTTTCTGTGAAGATTCAATATCCCTCACTTTCCAAACTTCACCAAAACTCCCTATACCCAACCGCTTAACTTTTTCATACCTTTCCCCGATAAGCTCTGTGATTTTCATAAATGACATCAGCTGGCCACCAAAAGGAAGCGCTGGGATAATTTGCTTGAGAAAGCTTCTTACGTAGCCCTCTCCTGTGGCACGTTTGTCTCCTGTGGCACAGGTACGGCTATCTTCTGTTACCTGGACATTCTCCCCCTGATACCCGATAATCCTTCCCTTTTCATCGTGAACCACTTCGCCGGATACCAAAATCGAGATTTTTTCACCGTCTTTCCTCTTAAAGTGGACACACATCTCCTCCACCCGGCCGGCTTTTTCCATGGCTTCTCTAAAGCGCTTTCTATCACTGGCATCCCAGTAGAGGTCCTTTTCAATGTCTATTTCCAGCAGTTCTTCTTTGCTATCGTAACCCAGCATGCGAACCAGAGTTTCATTACAGTCCAGAAACTTGCCCTCCGGAGTTGTAAGAAAGAAACCATGTGTTTCGCCGTCGAAAATCTCCCGATACCGGGAAAGGGCCTGTTGTTCTTTCAATTTTTCTTCCGCTGTCCGGGCAACAACGTTTACTCTCATTATTAATTCATCCTTGGATCCCGGCCAAATAACGTAATCCGATGCCCCGAGGTTAATCGCCCTTGCCACAAAATCTTCCACGAATTTTTCTATTACCAGAAGGATTCCAATATCTCTTGTCGTCCCCCTGTTTTTAAGTCTCTGGAAAATATCAAAACCGTGGAGCTCCGGGCTCTGGATGAATAGAACAATAACATCTGGACGAGTCTTCTCGGCTATTTCTATCGCCTCCTGGTCATCCTGTGCCCAGAAGACAACATGTCCGGCATCCGCAAGTATCCCGGAAATCTCGTCAAGCTTTTCCTGGTCTTTTTCTATTACCAGTATCTTACGTTTCAATTGTT
>Ga0116200_10000518_pt1 | contig 12744 bp, 15 predicted proteins | sample Mar14436cmmetaG_FD_94478 | JGI IMG/M metagenome (GOLD analysis project Ga0116200, IMG submission 94478) | Marine hydrothermal vent microbial communities from Guaymas Basin, Gulf of California to study Microbial Dark Matter (Phase II) - Marker... ... | reverse complement strand
GTTATCGTAATTGTTTTCGTTAGGTGTGTTTTTTCTGATAGATTTATTGTGTCCACTATGTAATCAGGACTTACAGAGAATGAGCTTGCAAAAACTGGGCTTATTGCGAACAACATTAAAACCAGCAATAACTTACTGCGTAACATTTTTAACTACTCCATAATCCAACAACCTAATAAGTTTGTAAGTTGTGTTATTATATTCTACTGTATCTGTATGTTTGCACATACATATAAAATCATTATATACGCCAGAATACACTACATTACCGTATTCTTCACCTATTATTGTGCAAAATTCTTTGCATTTATCTATGTGTTTGTGTGATTCTTTACCATAGCATTCCATTATTAATCCTGCTCCTAACACAATTACTAACACTATCGCACTGTAAATCAATATTCTCATAAATATATAAAATAAATATATATATTTTTAATAATTCAAATAAATATGATATTTGATATAAAAAATTATGAAAAGAAAGGCTATATATGTGGATGAGGATGTTCACAGAAAATTATTTTTACTGAAATTAGAGAAAAAGAAGAAAAATATAAACGAAGTTATTAAGAGTTTTTTAAATTAATATTCTTCTGCAAGCATATATGTAGCAACATATCTTGCTTTTGTAGGGTATCCTGCCCACTTGCTTAACTCCTCTGGAGAACCAAAATCATCTAATTTAACATATACCTTTTTTGGCAACTCTGGTAAGTAAAAAACATAAGTTCTGCCTTCATCTTCATAATGCGGTTCTCCTGTCTCGTTTCTAAAAACTATGAAATCTGTTTCTGGGGAAAGTTTTGACATCGCTAATGTTATTATTTTTGCTTGTAAGTCTGGAGGAATTTCACTCCGAAAGCCTATGGTAAACATTGGGAGAACCTTTTCCATAATATTATTTAATTATTTTATATTCTCGTGACTATCACAATTAGAATAATAGCAACAACTAAAAATATTAACCCTTTGATTATTCTTTCTCCTCCGCAATCTTCTGGGCAGTTTAACCAATTTTCTCCAGGCTCACATATACCATTTCCGCAAACAGGAGTTACTGGAGGAGGAGGAACTCCTTTGTAAATCGAGATATCCACTGGAATATATCTCAAATAAACTGCTCCCATGTGAGTAACTTTTATAGATATTTTTCCAGAAATTTTCTTTATTAAAGCTGTTATCTGCTGTGCCAACTCTGTTTCATTTATACAGAATGTTATGTTTATTGTTGTAACATTTCCTTTCAGTTCTATATTAGCATATTTTTTTGGGGATACGATATAAGGTATTAGTTCATCAGAATAATCAAATTTTGCAGTTGCTGTTGGGCCAGACCATGTTATGTTTAATTTTACTGTGTAATTTCCTGGTTGTGTTATGTTTAAGCGGATTATTTCTGGGCTTACTTTTAGGTATTCTGTGACTATCGGTGCTCCCCCACCCCCTCCTGTTGGTAATTGTCCTGCTGTCCAATATGTGATGCGAATTTGATGGGCTCCTAGCTCTAAACTTGATGAACCGAAGGTTGTCGGGATTTTGATAATTACTGAAGTATTTGTGTCTTGAACGGAAAATCCAGAAGTTCTATCATCAACTATGTAGGTTTTTGAAACTCCTCCTTCATAGTTTAGTAATCTTGATTTCGGAATATAATACCATATTTCTTTTTCTGAAACCGCAGAATCATAAACTTGAATTGTTGCTGTGTAGATGTTTTTCTCTCCTCCTCCTACTTGAGTTTTTGTGAATGTGTATCCAGTTTCTACCGCTGGTTTTCCTGTTATGTTTACCGTTAGATTGTATGTTCCTCCAGAGTTCAGGTTTATGGAGAATATATAAGGGCTTGTGTTTGTTGCCCAATCTGGGAGAGTTGTTTGAACTAAAACATTCGAGTAGTTTATTGTGTCTGTATTTGAGCCGCTTACCCAGTAATAAGCATCAACATAACTATCAACAATTACTGTGTCGTTGTAAATTGTGTTGTTGGATTGTTGCTTTGTTATTACATTGGTTTTGTTGCATATTGTTGCATTCTCAATGAATTGGTTTGCCGAAATATTTATTGTTTGTTTTGTGCAAGTCCAACCTTCTCTGCCGATGTTTTGTATGTTTGTGAAGTTAATATCTATTGTGTTGTTTATGTCTCTTTTAATCCAAGCATTTCCGCCTGCTTCCGTTAGGTTGGCTGTGTATTGAGAATCTATTTCATAAAGCCAATCTCCATAGCCATAAGCATATTTGGTATCGTTGTAAGAGTTTGCTGGAATATCTACTGTGCCTGTATAAATTGTCAGAGTTTCTCCAGAAATCGGATTATCGAATAGCCAGTTTACATTTGTGAAATTTACATCTATTGTGTTTGAAACATTTAAGCGGTGTCTAAGATATTGTTTGGATAAGTTTGAAGTTTTTGAGATATCTTGTTCATCTAACCAAGTTTCGGAGAGCCAATCTCCTATATTTGGGTAATCGCATTCTAAAGTTACATTGTGAACTCCTGAACTAATATTAACTAATGTTGTATAACTACAATAGGAAGAAATATTTACATTAGTAAAGTTTATAGCAATATTGTTAATTTGTAAATAACTGATTATTCCTTGGGAACTTAAATTATGTAAATAAGAGCTATTTTCAATATTACCTTTAGTTTCTTGGGTCAACCAATCTCCGCTCCACTCTGAATATAGATTTATATTTGAATTGCCTGCCAATTCTCCAGTGAAAGTTCCCCCTGTTATTAAAGTTGATGCAGATTTATTATAGTGTGTTATGTGATATGTCAAATTATTATTGGCGTAATTGTAAAGAGTATCATTTTTATAAATTCTTTGTTCTGAAAGATTAGCATTAAAAGAGGTGTTTTGATAATAAGGGTTGTTAGTTAATGTGTAATTTAAAATATATGTATCTAAATTAGTTGCTGAATCGTTCACATAAATCGTTCCTGATTGATATAATAAATCGTTAATATCTAAGGTCGTTTGATTATTAGACCAAGAAGAATTGGTTATAATGTCAAATTTTGCTGTATCTATGTGTAAATCGAAAGCATTAACTATTAAAGAAATTAAATTATTTTTGCCCAAATCATCTACTATTAGTTTTAACCAGTTTATTGTTGGAGAAACGGTGTCTATCGTAAAAGTTCTACTATTACTAGAATTCGATATTGTATAGTTAATCTCTATATTTGAAACTTCTAAAATACCTGTTGAATCTGAATGAAATAAAATTGGAACATTGCAATATCCTTCAGAATCTGGTGTGCAAGTTGATAAATAATTATTTATCAAAGTTGCATTTAAATTTACTGTTTGTGTTCCGTTATCTGGTGTAAAATTTCCTGTCCAATTCCATTCGTGAACTCCTCCAGAATCCGCTACATCTATATATAGATTTGATAGATAAGAAATATTATAATAAATATAAGTTACATTCATTTCATAAATACGAAAATTTCCAGCATTACAATCATCGTTTTTTTCCATTACTAATTTAGCTTTAATTGTTCCTGTGCTTGAATTGTAATCGGGAGAAAATCCAAATTCACATTCATCTATTACTATACCTCCAACGTAGTAATCGTGCTGTCTATCACACATTAAATCATAACTAGATGATGTGTAATTATATATATATAATTTAGCGTGATAATAGAGATTTACACCACCACAACCGGTGCCTGAATTCATTTTATAAATAAATTTAATTTTTTTAATTCCATCTCCTTGAACAGTAACATTAAATTCTTCTGTTAAATTTAATTGTTCAAGTCCATTACTTATATACATAAGACAATATGTAGACCAGTTTTCATCATATGCATTCGATGGATTGTCAACTGACGAAATTCCTTCTACTTGTGCATCAAAGCTTTCATATGATTGATTATAACTATCATTAAAGGGAGTTTTACATCCTTCTCCTTTTATATTTAAATACGCACTTGTTACATTAGCATTCTTAGATAATCTTATATACCTTGTTATATTTTGATTTCCTGTAAAAGTTAAATTTTCTTTTGAAAGTGAATTGTTAAATGTATTTAAAGTATAATCAGCTGAACAATTAATATACCAAATATAAGCGCTGTCTGATATTCTAAATCTTATTTGACTTTCATAGAAATTAGGAGCTTCTGGAGCATATAGATATATTCGTGTTTTAAAATAATTATCTTGAACATAACTATCTATATTACTAGTCAATAAATTCCCAATAGAGGTCACTGCTGGATTATCACTACATTTCGACCCAAATCCCCACGGTGTATAATAACCTAAATATTTATCATATACACAACACCAGCCGTCACCTGAACCGTTCCAATTTATTTCTAACAAACCTTGAGATATATAAGGATGAACATTCCAATAAATATCCATATAATTATATGCAGCACCACTTGAAGGGTCATAAGCATAAGACGACCAATTAGAGTCTATTCCCTTTATAGAATCAGCAAGAGTTCCTGGATTATAATCATCTATAGATTCATTATAGAATCTAAAATCAGACCATTTAGATACATTTGAATTTGCAGTTATTACTGTTGCCGTGTTATTGTTTGCTGTTGCCGTTCCGTAACTTTCGCCATCAATAAATAATTCACAAGAATAAGAATTTCGATTTCCAATTACTGTAAAATTAAAATCAGGAGTATTGTCATTAGTAAAAGTTCCATTAACAGGAGAATTCAAAGTTATCGAAAACCCTGCCAGTGCAGGAACAACTCCTATATATAATAAAATCAAAACTAAAATTTTCTTCATAATTTTATATATTTCTAAAATATCTCTCATATTTAGACTCTATCAAAAACAAAGAATCCATAAATTTATCTATTTTTTCTCTATCAATATACCCTGTCGTTAAAACAGGTCTCCAAGCATTATTATAATATATTAAAGAAATAGCGTGACTTCCATTATAACATCCTCCTATTACATAACAAGGTATATTTTTCTCATAGAATACAGAACAAACTAAAATTGCTTTATCTCCACAAATACCTTTTCCCTTTTTCAAAGTCACAGTTGCTCGTTGGCAAGTCGTAGATAAATTATTAGATTCATCATAAGGAAACTCTAAAATCCATCTCTGCACATCATAAACAGTTGTTAAATTCTCTGCTAATTCTTTAATTTGCTCATCTGTATCAAAGCAATAGCCCCACAATTGTTTTCGCTTTGTTAAATTATTTTTTTTAATCAACTCTTGCAAATCATACTCATAATTCTCGAACAAATAAACTGCTTCCTTATATATTGAAACTCTCTTTAAATAATCATCTATTTTCTCAGCAACCGCAGGTATTAACAGAATTCCTGCTATAAGTAATAAAAAAACAACTGCTGTATCTATTTTTTCCATAAAAATAAATAATCATATATAACTAATAAAACAAAATCTCATCTATCGGGGTCTCCCACACTTTCTTCCTTTCCAATCCCTTTCCGACCCATATTTCGCAAGTGCAACTCTTTCGAGTATTTTCACTTCTTTCTCCGCAACTGCATATCAGGTAAATTTCTTCCATAATTTACTAAACTTTTTTATATTTATTTACAGTTCCCAAGCCTATGACCTGCTCTCCTCCCTCTGCGTCCCATCCGATACATATAACTACCTACAAAGGGGCCTGAACCATCCCTAACAGCTCTACGATACCTTCCCATAATATAAAACTTTTAAATTAATATCCAATCACTCATCACACTATCAAATATGCAATTACCCTCTTTAAAAACTTGTATTCCTGAACTTTCCTCAGATGCATATTCTGGAGTTACACTTTCCCCATTCCAGATATGTGCTTTAAATCCTTCTTCAGTTTCTATCTCAATACTACCTTCAGGCGGATAAGGTATTTCTACACTTTCTATTTTTTTTGGACTACCTAAATATATGGTATTTATATTATTCAAATCCCTACCTTTTTCCCTATGATGGGCGAATACTGAAATATCAAGGACAGGTTTATTTTTTAACCCTTTTAATCTTATATCCATACCTAATTGCGTCGTTCTATTTTCTTTTTGAATTAAATATGCTTTTCTGCAAACTGCTTCATCTTTGTATATTTCAAAATCGCCTCCTATTGCTTTACACGCCTTTGCTAATTTTTCCTTAAATTGATTATATAAGATTGTTTCCTCCATAATTTAATAATCAAAAAACTAAAAAAGAAAAAACTAATCAGGCAATATCTCTGGCTGGAAAAGGTCGCAAATATACAGAATTCCCCACGCCGCAATATAACCAACGAAAGCTGCTATCAATACTGAAAAGATTGCAGTAACAAACGCTTCTGCTGGTCCGAAAACAGCCATTGCCGTGGCTGGTATGAAAGCCATTATAGCAAGTATTATCGCAGGAGTCAAACCTCTTAATCCTATTACTTTCTTAGCAATTTCTCTGTTCTTTTTCGCAAGCACTTGATACACTATGTAAAAGCAAACCAGTAGCCCTGTTATTGTTGCTAAAGTTCCTACTCCTCCTGTTGTTGACGTCACTGCCTGAGCCAACAAACTTCCTGATATATATCCGCCTACCATATATTAACTACTCTTTCGGTATATTTATTTGTATTATTAAAAATTTTTATGAAAAATGTTAAAAATTATTTCAATATATATTGATGAGGAAACCTTAAATAAAATTGATAGACTGGTTATGCACAAAAGAAATTCCATTTTGAATAGTAATTTGCCGAAAAGGAAGAAAAAAATTCTAATAAAAAACTGTAACAGAAGCACTGTAATCGCTGAACTAATAAAAAATGTTCTACCATATGCCGAATTTTTCAAATTTTTCGGAATACAGCCAAAAGCAAAAGGTAAGAAAAAAGTGTTGTCTATTTGCATTGATAACGAGTTATACGGACAACTAAATAAATTATGGACAGCGAATGGATGTAGCAGAAATGCAGTAATCTTGGATTTGATTAGAAAAGGATTAATATGGAAAAACTGGTAGTGGCTGTTATTCCAGATGGTAACAGAAGATTTGCAGAGAAAAAGGGTATTTCTTATAGGGAAGCGTATTCTATGGGTGCTAACCATATAGAGAATCTCTTTCATTGGGCTAGAAAAAGAGATATTAGAAGTTTGATTGTATGGGCTTTATCAACTGATAATTTTAAGAAAAGGAGTTTGATGGAAAAAAGAATTTTGTTTAATATTTTCGTTAAAAAAGTGGAAAAGTATTTGAGAAAGAAGTTGGAAGGGGTTAATGTGTATTTTATAGGGCAGATTTATAAGTTGCCGAATAATGTTAAAAATGCGGTGAGGCGTTTAGAGGAAGAATATAACAGTGTTATAAAACCCCTCAAAATCTACATTCTTCTGAATTATTCTGGAGAAGCCGAGTTGTTGAGTGCTTTTAACAACAGAAAAAACAAAACAAAATCTTTGAGAGACAGTTTGTGGCTGAAAGAGGATATTGATTTGATTATTAGAACTGGTGGGGAAAGAAGATTATCAAATTTTGCCATATATCAATCAAGATATGCTGAATTATATTTCATAGATAAGTTATTTCCAGAAGTTACAGTTAAGGATTTGGATAAGGCTTTAGAACATTTCTATAAAGTTGAGAGGAGATTTGGTCGCTAAAGATATTTCTTCCACTTACCTTCAATAACCTCTTGTATTACTAATTTGAAGCAATAACCAAATATCAACAAATAAATAATCCAGCCGAGCAAAGGGTTAAATCCTTTCGCTATTATTTGAGCCATATCAGAGCCAGGCATAAAAGGTGCTAAGCTAGGTAGCACGGAATAGAAAAAACTAACAATTCCAGCAACTCTTATTATACTGTCTTTTTCAAAAAAATAACACCATAAACCGTATAAAAAAGCTCCTATTGGCCCAGCAAGAGCAATTAAATAAAATTGCATAGGTGTTGTTTCTCCTATTGAGGACATTCCTGTAAACATCATTAGTTGTGATATTCCTGCTTCAACCCCTAATAATCTCGCAACAATTACATGGGAACTTTCGTGAACAAGTAAGGATAAATTTACAGCAATAAAACCCACAATTAAAGAGAACAGCAATTGTGGTATTGTGGTTCTTTTTCTTAAATCTTTCACTAATTTTGTTAATATCCCTTCTGTTTCCAATTCAATCATTCTTTGAATTTTTTATGGATTTTTTGAGCAATATACCATATTATTGTTGAAAAGAATGTGAATTCTAAAAAAGTGTTTATAACCCATTCTATTCCTTTTTTATACCAAAGTATTATAAAGGCTATCACACCAATCATTAAAAACAATTCATCATCCTTTATTCTTATTTTCATAATACTTTATAATAAACAATACTTAAAATTGCTATTAAAAATGCAATTACTCCGCCTACAACATACCACCCAGTAAAGCCTATTTCAATACATCTGCCATTTTCACAACCATATTTACATTCTTCAACCAATTCTCTTTCTGTTTGCTGAACGCATTTATAATTCTGACATAAATTTCGTGTTACATCTCTGTAAACATCTCCTTTATAGCAGTAGTTATCTGATATTACCGTTTCTCCGCAATCTATGTCTTTAAGACATTCAACACCACACTTACCTATTATTTTCCCCTTTTTCTTCCATTTGTAATTAGAACACACATAATAATCAAAACCTTCACATTTCTCATCTCCTTCAAAACATTCTGATTTTACAACTTCTCTGTCTCCCCAAAATCCCCAACCAGTCCATGAATAGCACCACCAACCGCTTTTGTAATCATAATCATAACAAACAAAGAAGTATGATTTCATTTTTCCAGGGACATTTTGCAAGGTTATTTCGTGTTCTCCTGCTGGAAAACTTCTATCATAGCCTGTGCAATACCCTTGACCACATTTAATTCTTGAACTAACATCATCCCAATCTTCATCTGGCTCTCCTTCGTAAATATACAATATATCTCCCTCACATCGGACTCTTATTTTAGCGTAATCTACATACGGATTTTTTGTGCAGTCCCTTCCATAAATATCAGACAAATATATCTTGGCTTCACAGTAGGCTGGAGCATAGTCATCTTCAATTAATTTATTATTGTAAATATAATCCTTACAATCCGTTGATGGGGAATATAAGATGGAAGGTAATTTAACGGTGGTTTTCCCTTGTTTATTCATAGAAAAACCGCCGCAATTTTGCGATAAGTGAGTAAATCCGCCAGAAGAATAGAGAGCAATCCCTATTACTGCTAACAAAATTAAAAGGACATTATATTTCTTTATGAACTCATTTAGTTCCATAATTTTTTATAAATTTTGATATAAAAAAGTATTATTAAAACTTAATTAAACACTGTTCAATAAAAATTCTACCATATTTTTTTACTAATTATCTTAAAAACAAGCCAAATTATTATCAAAACCCCTATTCCGAAGCCAGCAAACATTATAATTCCTGACAAAAATTTACTCGCTTTGCACATAAACTCACTAAATTTGCATGCTATATCCCACCACTCACAACCATAATCGCATTCTGGATATCCACAGTCCTCTGGACATGTTTGCGGAGTTTCTCCTTTCTCTGGCTCACATATACCGTTTCCACAAGATGGAACTGGTTTAGAAATACATTCTGCTTTTTGAATACTATCTTCCATATACTGCCTACAACCAGCATCGCAATATTTTAGAGTAATCCATTTGTTTGATTTACACACCTGCACAGCATTACCAAGACATCTCATCCAGCCTTCTGGACACATAGATGCAGGATTTGTTGTTATTGTTGGATAGCAATAATCTCTATTTTCTGGTTTGTTTTTGTCATATACCACCACAGAACACTTTGATTGTGTTTTTTGATTTACCGCAGGATATTTAAAGTAAAATGTTAATGTGCCTTGTTCATTTTTTGCTAATCCATTCTCAATTTCATCAAAAGTATTATCAAGAGATATTTCTGGCGGACAATTTATTGTTCCAGCAAAATAACCTACACCATCTGCCACATTTTTCACTTTTACAACTATCATTCCATCTTCTCTTGGAGAACCTTCCACATCTTCGCAACTAATTATTTTTGGTTTGCCTTCTGGTCTGTAAATACCTACCCAATCTGCATCTAATGTTAGGGAAAATGAAGGATATTGTATGGCAAACTCTGTATCATATTCTAATGAAGATGAATATTTGTCGTTTTTGTTTTTAATTAAATTGTTTATTGGTGTATTTAATTCTTTAATATATGGATTAGCATATACAATCAAATCTGCATAATAATTCAGTCCGTGGTGCCACTGGGATTCTGCTGTTCCATCCCCTTTCACCTTCTTTAAGCATGTTACAGCTTCATCTATAGACTCTTTACTTAAACAGTTATTTAAATTGGCTATTAAATTGCTTCTGTAATAATCATATTTCTCTATATATTCTTCTTTAGTCCCTACCCACTCATTATTTGTTGTATATACTAAAGAATACCCTTCAAAATCAAAACATTGTTTTCCTGTAGCCAAATTACCCATCCATTTTGCAAAACCTACATCACCTATATAATCAGATAACTGAACAAATTCGGTTTCAGTCCCTATTTGTGCAGTTCCTAATACTGCACATTCTTCTTCTTCGCCATTACTTACGCATATTTTAGATGCAAATCTATACTCTGCTGTCCCTATATTACCCTTACCTATCGCTACATCATTCAAAGTTACGCAAGAAAACAGAACATCTGCTCCTACAATTTTCCATTCTGTAGGCCCCATAAATGCGTAACCATTAGCACAATTTGTATCTTTCCATTTTTCAAATTCTGAATCTATATCTGTTCCTGCATAAAAAAACTTTTTCTCATAATAGAGACTCATCTTCTCAATAGGATAATCATAATAAGTCACTGGATAGTAACATTTAGAGTCTATTTGTTCAGTTTTTATATATAAATTATTCCTTGCTTGTGTATTTTCTTCTGTATCTTTTATATAATTATTACCTATAACTAAACAATCTGCTCCAGCAGGAACATTGACTAAATTTATCAACCAAGCGGATTTTTTTAAAGTAGAATCATAATTTAAAAAATCTACTTTAGAAATTGAACCTACTATGGAGTTGCAACCATATCCCCACCACTGAAACAAACTAAAAGTTCCTCCAGAAGAATATAATGCTATCCCTATTATTGCTAAAATTACTAATAAAACTTTATATTTTTCTATAAATTCTCTCAATTCCATAATATTTACAAATTCGCAAATATTTATTGGAATTATTAAAAAAAGAAAACAAAAAAATTAACTAACTGTTTGAATTGTTATACATTCTGGAGATGCTTTCTTGCTCTTTGTAGCTACATCCCTTCCATCACCAAGTTCACTTCCGCCTAAGTCATCTAGGCATATCATTAGTTTATCACCAGCAACCATTGTATCTGCGTCCCAACTGAACTTTAATCTGTAAACACCGCTGTTAGCAACTGTCATCCAATATGCTCCGTCTTTGTAAGTTACTTCTCCAGTTAGTGGAATAGGTGCTGAATCCACATAGGAGATTAAGTTTCCGCCAGGTATTCCGAAACTGCTACCAGTTCTCTTTGTTAGGTAAATTGAGGTTATCGCTCCTGTAGGCATATCATAGCCGCTTGGATAATACATCTCTATTACAGGGTTCTTTAATGCTTTACCAGTTGCGTTTTCTTCAATTGTTATGTCAATGTATGCATACTGAGGGCCAGATTTACCAGTCACATTAAGAGTTAATGTGTTTGTTGAATGGCTTGTGGAGTCCCAACCGCTGTTAGATGCTGAAGATGGGAATGGGTCTGCAAAGCTACCAACTCTGTATACATATATCTTTTGCGGGAATGTGTAAGTTAATGCTTTTCCAGCAGGGTTTATTGGAACTGTTAATCTTGTTATGTAATCATAGACCGTTGAATCACCTCTTACGCTGTAAATATATGGTGTTTTTGCTAAGATAGTTCCTGATGAGAAGGTTGCTTTTCCGTTTGCGTCAGTGGCTGTATCTTCATCTATAGGTGCTCTCATAGGGTCACTAGCAACTTCCTCATCAGTTTTACCAGGCACAGGCTCTAATACTTCTACTTCAACGCCCGATACTCCGCTCTTAGGGTTCAAAGCATCCATTACATATAAATTCACTGTATCTATCGGATATAGTTCTTCAGTGGTTGTTGCTCCGCCAGTTGTAGTTGTCGTAGTTGTCGCTCCTTCTCCTTGATAAACTGTAGTTGTAGTGGCTGATTGGCTGAAAAACTGCTCAATAGTCTCTGGAGAATACATATATAGTGCTATTCCTGCTAGTATCGCTATTATTAGCAAAGTCCCTAAATTTACTTCAACTCCTTTCATAAGATTAGATACCTTAATACTATTTATAAAAATGTATTACTTTTTTGAAAAATGTATTATTTTTTATGCTGAAGAAAGTCAGAAAAACGGGAAACTCTCTTTATGTTCCTCTAACCAGAGAGTTTAAAAAAATGAAACTAAAGAACGGAGATTATGTGTTCGTGGAACAAGAAGATAACGCAATCATCCTAACAACAATAGAAAATAAAGGAAAATATTTAGTTCCTATAGACTCTAAATTATACGATGAACTGAAATTGCTAACAAAAAATTACGGTGATTTTAACGAATACATAGAAAATATGTTCAAAAAGGAGATTAAAAAATTTAAGAATATTCTGACAAGACCTATTAGAATTAAATTCTGATTCTGATTTTATAGAATATTATTATAC
>Ga0116200_10000516_pt1 | contig 12748 bp, 6 predicted proteins | sample Mar14436cmmetaG_FD_94478 | JGI IMG/M metagenome (GOLD analysis project Ga0116200, IMG submission 94478) | Marine hydrothermal vent microbial communities from Guaymas Basin, Gulf of California to study Microbial Dark Matter (Phase II) - Marker... ... | reverse complement strand
TTCATGATCCAAAATTACTGATACTTGATGAGCCTACAGCTGGCGTTGATCCGCCTCTGAGACGTGCTTTTTGGAGATTATTTAAAGACCTCAAGAAAGCGGGGAAAACAATTCTTGTTACGACACATTATATGGATGAAGCAGAACATGCTGATAGGATAGGTCTTATTAGTGCAGGTAAATTAAGAGCCGTTGGTACTCCTAGGGAAATCAAACGTATGGTTCATGGCGGCGATCTAATGCGCATAGTCCTTCGTGGAATAAAAAGGACTGATAATAATTTTCTACATCTTGATCATGTCATGAAAATTCTTGAGCGCCGTCTTCTTGATGATTCAAAGCTTGAGATAATTGTCGTTGTTAGAGATTTTGGATCCGCGCTACCCGATATTACAGCTCACTTCAGTCAAAAGAATGTTGACGTGTTGTTAATAGAGCCCGTTCCAATTACCCTTGAGGACGCATTTATTGCGCTTACAACTGGTGATAGTAATGTTTGAGAAATTGATCGCTATTGTCATAAAGGAATTAAAGCAGTTGATTAGAGACAAACGTACCATCGCCTTAGTAATCGCGTTACCATTAATAGTAATGATAACATTTGGTATAGCTTATAGTGGGGAAATACGTGGAGTAAAAATCGCGATCGGGATTGAAGACAATGGATATCCTGCACAAGTAGTACTATCTAGAATTATCAGTAATAGCGCCTTTGACGTGGTTTATATAACAGATAATCTTGATACTGTGCGATATTATGTTGAAAAGGGCTACGTAAAAGCTGGTGTGGTCATACCTGCCAAGTTCTCCGAGAAACTTCTTTCGTTTGGTTCTGCTGATATAATTGCTATATTAGATCCTGGCTGGTTTGGTATTCCGGGAGCCATTCAAAGCAAGTTGACTGAGATAGCTCAAGAAGCTAGTAGAGAAATTAGACAGTACTTTTATGCCGAGTATAAGACTTATATGGATATCTCCGTTAGTGTTGTGCCGTTTTATCTTCGTGGTGAACTTAAAATTATTGATATTGTTGGACCAGCTGTGATGGGTATAATGGTTCAGCAAGTACCACTAACCCTTGCATCAATTTCAATTGTGCGCGAAAGAGAAAAAGGTACTCTTGAGAAATTATTAACCACTCCAGTAGGTCGCTTCGATCTAATATTTGGAAAACTTATTCCTTATGCTATTGTGGGTATTCTGATAGGTATCGGCGAGCTATTCATCGTTACAGAGGGATTAGGTGCGATTAATTATGGAAACCCAATAGACATTACAATCGTTTCGTTCATGCTAGCTATTGCTTCTCTTGGATTAGGACTATTTTTCTCTATTGTTTCCCGAAATCAGCTTCAGGCGATGCAATTCAGTACATTTATGATGATTTTATCTTATTTGTTCTCGGGCTTCCTATTACCGCTTGAAGGCATTAGGCTAGAAGCACGTTTCATTGTGTATGCTATGCCCTTATATTATTTCTATCAGGCAATAGGAGGCCTCACTCTAAGAGGTTTAAGACTGATTGATGTGCTGGATCAAGTCATTTACCTGGCAATCTATGCCGCTATAACACTTTCTCTTAGTTTGATTCTCATGTCTAAGAGAATAGAATAAGGGGTGATATTCATGAAAGCTGTTAGATTTATTTTTCTGATCTTAATTTTGTTTGTTTTGAGCGCTCATCCTATTTCAGCTATGTCATCTTTAATGCCGTCAACATCGCAACCCAGAATTACTAGTGAGCAACTATACTATGAAAAAGCCTTGGTTCTTGAAGATGTATTCTGGGTTTACGCGATAGAGACAGTAAACATCTCCGGCATTGAAATTCCAGAAGGAACTACTGCACTTGTGATATACCTTAAAAATAATGCCAATTTTACCGTCAAAAACATAACAGTAGATTTTCAAGCCATAACAAAGATAGCTGAGTGCAATGAGACATTAAAAAGTTTTAATGACAGCTTAGCCCCAGGATATTCAGTAGTTTTTGCTTTTTCTGTCAGTTTATTTGAGAACATTAGCGCATCCGAGTACGATTTACCATTGTATGTCATGTATTTTATTGAGAACTATCTCTATTCGTATGAGATAACCATTCCAGTAGCCGTTACAGGGGTACCTATTCTCAAAATAAATGCTGATCCCATATTCGTAACTGATGAAGGAACTTACTCGTTCGACTTTAGGGTTTCTAACATAGGTTCTACACCCGCTAGAAGAGTAATAGCAACGCTAATCCCTTATCCCCCCTATGTAAGCGCCTACGGTGAAGATTGGATAGATCTAGGTATAATTCCCGCGAACAGCTCAAAGAAAGGCTCATTTACTATTTATGTATCCCAATTCTCAGTTTCTAATATACCGATAGTCATTAATGTGACTTTTCTAGATGAAAGAACAGACAATTTTTACTCGGTCGCAGAATCTGTACCCGTCGTCTATAATGAGACACCACATGTAATTCTTATTTCATCAAGTTATATTCCCACATCAGTATTTCCAGGAGACACTTTCGTTAAAATCTCTGCAACAATCAGTAACCCGACCAGAAAAACATTAAGTGATGTCTCTGTGCAATTAATATTGCCTTCTGGTTTCACGCCAAGCTATGCTGGCTCAACCATTTTGTCTATTGGGTCAATGGTACCTGGACAAACAGTCAGTCTTATCTTCTACGTTAATGTGAATGAAGATGTTCCTCCTGGGCAGGTTTCTTTAGGTTTAGAAATCATTTTTAAAGAAGGTAAAAATACTTTCAGTATACCTTTGATTGTTAAGGAGAAAGCAGAGTTCGAAATAACAGATTTTAACCCGTCAACACTACCAATTGGCGGACGAGGAATTAACTTTAGAATAAGCATTCGTAATATTGCGAAGGTAGATGCGGAATCTGTGTATATTCAATTAATGGGAGGCACGATAATCAAAGGTGAGATAGTCACATATGTTGGTAAAGTAGTATCTGGAGAACAAGTTAGTGTTACATTCACAATCGAGATTTCGAGTTCGGCAAAACTAGGTACTGCTTCAATTGATTTAAAAGTAACTTGGACACAGGAATCTCGCATATTGGTTAAAATTTACAAGATTTATGTTGTTCTAGTTTCTGGACAGCCTTCGGTGTCTGGACTATTTCTAGGCGCTTCTCTCATCATTGCTGGCATTCTCGCTATCCCAATTCTTCGCGAAATAAGAAAGAAATTTGGCGGAGGCGAAGCTTAATGCAGATAAGAAGATGTGTCTGGCTATTCATCATATTGGTTTTGATAATTACTATTACTCTGCCTAATAATGTAGCTCAGATAACAAGAAACACCGAGCTGTACAGAGATAAAACCATCGAATCCAATTCTATAGACAGTCAAATCATTAATGAGGAACAATTAGTCGAAAATAACTTGCTTAAACTTAGGACACAGAGTTCTGAATCTTATTCTAATCCTGCTAAGCTATTCAATTTCTCCAAAAGCTGGATCATTGGCCCAGGAAAAGCCGTACTGAAAATCTTTGGGCTTGACAACTATACCGTGGTAGGTACTGATTCGGGATATATATTATATGCATTCGGCTCTAATGAAGCCATTCAACGGTTTTATCTTAATGATTCTGTTTCATTTATAAAACTACTAAAGGATGATAGCGGATCTATTAGAATCTTGGTTGGAACTAGAACAGGTATATTTTTAATCCATGATATTAATGGAAATGAACTTTTTAATACAAGTGTAGATGGACTTGTTTTGGCTGCTGGTATTGTCCCATTCTATTCTGCATTAGAAAAAGATGTCACAATAGTATCGAATCATAGCATTTATGTATATGCGTTAGATGGATCCATGGTCAAAAGGGATTATGTATCAGAGCATATAACTGCTGTGACCATTGGTGATTTCGATAACGATGGATTATCTGAAATCGCTTTAGGGACTGAAGAGGGGTTAGTTGTAATTTACGACAGTAGTAACATTTACTCAAATTTCATAGGGTATCAAGTTAACTGCATATCTTCCGGAGATCTCGATGAAGATGGCTCTAAAGAAATTTTTGTAGGTGCGAACAACGGTTATGTTTATGTGTTTAGCTATGATGCAACAATTTTACAGAAGGTAGCGATAAGTTCTAAAGGCATCTCTGGTGTTGTTATCGATGATTTCGATGATGACAGTCTTATGGAATTTTTTGCCATTGACGAGACTGGTTTTAGCAAAGTCATTAATACCTCTTATGATAGTGAATGGACATATAATTACTCATTGTCAATAGAAAAAGTCCTTCTAGGTAATATGATAAGTGGTTCCGTATCGGAAATACTTTTAGTCTCTACAAACTTACTGAGATGCATTGGATACAATGTTTCGGGCTCAGTGTGGCAAATTTACTGGAATTATACCTCCAATTTCAACATTAACGATGCATGCGTTTGTGATTTTGATACAGATACTTTTTCAGAAATAGCTTATGGAGGTAAAAACAATACCTTTGTGTATCTAGAAAACGACAGTGCTTTTCTCGATTCTGTAGTCTACACAATATATGCAGATTCAATAGCTAGTGCGGATATTGATAACGATGGTCTAGCTGAAATTGTTGCCTCCGGCATAGAAGGTTCTGTCTGGATGATCGAAGACAATGATACTATTGGGTGGAACGTCGATATAGGTGTTAATGTCTCGGCTATCTATCTTGATGACATAGATTTTGACGATTACTTAGAGATAATTCTTTTCTGCGCTAATAATTCAGTAATACGATTAAATCTTGACGGATCAGAGGTGTTTAATTATGCTGCTTCTTCAGAGATAAGTGAATTAGTTATATCAGAAATAAATGAGGATTCACAAAAAGAAATAGTTGTAGCAACCCGATCTGGTGTGTACATATTAAATTCAACTGGGTATTTGCTGAGAACAATTTTATCTGGCGAAAATATCTCCTGTGCAATTTCTTCAGAGGTCATGGGCGACCAGAATAATGAGATAATTTTAGGACTATCGAACGGCAGTATCATCATCTATAATTATGTCTATGACAACACAAGTAGTTTAGACTTACAAAGTGGAACTATAGTGGATCTCGCATCATTAAACACTGATAAGGATGCATATAAAGAACTTATTGGTGTCTCAGTGACAGGGAATATAACACTGTTCGACCCAGAATCTATAATTTGGTGGCGAACTGTCAACGAACCCTTGGAAAGGGTAAAAACAGATGACGCAAATAAACTTATCGTTATACTCGCCCAGAAGAGCCTCATTGCCTTCAATTATTCGGGGCACCTTCTGTGGAACATTAGTTTAATTGGTATTTACGATTATGATGTATCCGATTTAACGGGAGATAATTCCTGTGAAATAATCATAACAGTTAACAATAGCCTTCTGATATTCAGCGATAATGGATCTAAGGTCGATAGCGAAATGATTAGTAGTGAGCTTTTGGATATATCCGTATTTGATATTGATCACAACATTGTTAATGATAGTGTCATGGCTTCCATCATTGGGATCTTGCAAGCAAAATCTATTCCAACATTAGTAATAGTTGATCCAGTTAATAACTCCTTAGTCAATAAGAGCAACATACTTGTTAAATGGGTATTTAGCGGCGTTGCCCCGTTTAGATTTTCGATTTTACTAAACGGTATAGAAGTTTCAAGCATTCAAGGCATAGCTGATGAAGCAAATATTTCTATTCCATATGACGACGTCTGGGAGATTTCAGTAAAATGCATTCCTAAGAGCGGTACTACCTTGACATCTACCATACAAATCAATGTCGACACACAAAGTCCTATCTTATCGATATTAGCACCAGCCAATAATACCTTCTCGTCTAACAAAAATATAACAATGACATGGTATGGTACTGATGAAAACAGTGGTATAAGCCATTATGAGATACGGATAGATAATCAGGATTGGATCGATGTTGATCTTAACACTTCTTACACTTTTAGTAACCTGGAATATGGTCGGCATTATCTGTGGTTGAAGGGCGTAGATAACGCGGGCAATAGCAATATTACATACATATCCGTGTTCATCGATTACATTAAGCCCGTAATCCAATTTGTCAATCCTAACAACGAGAGCTATATAAATCAGAGCTCCTTCAATGTAAATTGGACATATGTTGAAGATAACTTAGATCGATTTGAATTGTATGTAGATTACGTGCTTTCGTACCAGGGCAATAATACATCATTTACGGTTGAAAACCTGATGGATGGTTCGCACATAATAACGCTTATTTGCCGGGATCTAGCTGGAAATAACGCAACTAAAAACATTACTATTTACATTGACACAATATCTCCAAGCTTAATTATCGTTTCGCCTCAAAACAATACATATTCGTCCTCTAGAACAGTTCAAGTGGTCATTGATTATCAAGATGCGAATATGGATAGAATATTATGGCGGTTCAACGATTCTGATTGGCATGACAGTAATTTGAACGAAACTATCTGGATAGATGTAGAAAACGATGGTTTATACATATTTTACATAATGGCGATAGATAAAGCAGGAAACTATAATATCTCCAAATTAGTAGTGTACATTGATACATACAGCCCCGTAATCGCAATAATCACTCCCGTTAACTCTACATATATTAACATATCCCAGATCTATGCTAAATGGAGCAGTTTCGATAATGGGAGCGGAGTAGATCACTATGAAATCAGAGTCGATGATGGTGCTTGGGTTAATATAGGGCTTACTAATGAAATAACGCTATCAATTACTCGTGACGGAGCACATTTATTATATGTTAAAGCGTATGACAAAGCGGGTAATTATCGCATTGCTTGCACAAAAATGATAATCGATACTATTCCTCCTTATGTTGAAATCATCTCTCCTCAAAATGATACCATTACTAACATGTCACGTCTTGAACTAGTGCTAAGTTTCGAAGACGAAAACATGGCATACATAGAATTCTATCTAAATGACAGTCTGATAGCTACTTTTCTTTCAAGCACCTATACACTAACCCTTAACACCGATGGCGAGTATATTATTACATTAATTGCCTATGATCTAGCAGGAAATACCGCTAATTCAGTATTAGTCGTAACTTACGATGCGTCTTCACCAGTTATAGTTTTACTTAATGAAAACGTTAATGGGACCGCATTCACTAATGCGTCTTTCACGATAAAGTGGGCTGCATTCGATAATTTATCGGGAATCGAAGGCTTTTACATCTCAATGGACTATGGCGAATTTGTATTCGTGGGGACTAAAACTGAGTATGAGATAGATTTAACAGAATTATCTTTAGGTAATCACACAGTTCTTATTCGAGCTTATGATAAGGCGGGTAATTTCGCCGAGATTCTCATTATTTTCGAGAAGTCCAAAGAAAAAATTAGTCAGCCAACTCTGGATCTTCCTACCGTTATTGCCTCATCACTAATCATAATTATTGTGCTAGTAGTAGACATCTATTATCTTGTACTAAGAAAAAGAACTTCATAACTTCTCTTCTCCCCATTTTATTTCTAAATAGGCTTTTTCTTTATATCTTTCTAATATAATGTCCTCTATACCTTCTACAATTTTTTTGGTATTTCTAGCTCTACTTAGAGCTTCGTCGATTGTTCCTTCTGAAACGATCTCATATAGTACTGCTAATTTTTCTTTACCGCCTCTTAAAATCCTTCCTACTCTTTGAATCAATTCCCTCTCCTGTTTTGATCCTCCCGCTATGATTGCAACTGAAGCATCTCCTACATCTACGCCTTCTTCACCTTTTTTCACTAGAATTAAACATTTTATCACACCTTTTTGGAAATTGCTGATAATTCTTTCTTCCTTAGAGCGTTCTGTTTTGGACGTTAATAATGCGGCATGTGTAATGGATCTTAACTCTTTTTCTATTTTCTCCGCAAAATCTATGCTACCAGCAAAAATGAAAATTTTTTCATCCTCATGTTTTTTTGCTAAATCTTTTATTACGTCTAATTTAAGTGGATTGTCCCTAGCTATCTCGATCATTTTGTTTACATATACTCTTCGATCAAATTCATTTCTAGCCGCATTTGCTTTTCTCTGATACTGCTTATAAACAATATACTTATCTGCTGGCATCTTAACGAAAATTTTCCTGACAATTACAGGTGCTACAACACCTTTCAGTACTAACTCCCTATAAGATATGGTATAAACTATATGGCCAACTAATTTGAATAGTAGTACTTCATTTCTGTCTCTTCTTTTGGGTGTTGCAGAAAGCGCCATTCTATGGATAGCCCTGAGATTTAATGCTACTTCTTTAAATGTCTTTGCGGGCACATGATGAGCCTCATCAAATATAGCTAGAACAAACTTATCAGTCAGTTCTTCAACATATCTGTACCCCGATTGATAAGTCGATACAGTAATGTCTTTCAAGTTCTTCTTTCCAGCACCTAGCACTCCAATTAATCCCTTTGGATAACGTAGGTATTCGGAAATCATCTTAACCCACTGATTTAATAACCATTTGTTAGGCACGAAAATTATTGTTGGTAATCTCAGATGCGCAATAGCTGCTAACGCTACGTGAGTTTTTCCACCTCCCGTTGGAATTACAACAGTGCCCTTGAAGCTATTTGCAATCCATGCATTCAATGCCTCTTGTTGATGATTCATTAGTTTAAAATCTGGGTTTACGTAACCCAGTGCTCTAAATCTTAGCCCGTAATCGATTTGTGCAGGTATGCCGTATCTTGAGAAAACACGGTCTATGAATGCAATGGCATAAGAGGGTAGTATAATTCTAACAGAACCTACACGATCCCTTTTTACTTTGGATAAATTGTATGTTTTTTCTACAAGTTTTCCTGAAGAATCTTCTTGAAAAATTGAGAACTGCCCGATACGCGTTAGTTCATCTATTAGAGCTTTTGGGGGATTAAAGGGGAAATCAACTATTATTCTCCTTGCCGAGATAGGATAAACTCTGACTTTGGGTGCGTGAGCTTCTATATCGATTTTAGAGACAACTTCTCGTATAAAATCAGGTAAAATTTCGATCTTTCCGCGTTTAACAACATTATATATTGTTTCTATGCTGATTTCTATGTATGGTACTTCAATATCCCCTATATTCGGGACACTTATGACTTCTCTTATTACCTGGATTTTAATCTGTTTTTCATTCATCTCCTTGGCTAGATCGTATGGATCTATATCTAAAGCCAGCAATAAAATACGGTTATCGTCAATTTTTTCTTTAGAAACAAAGCTTAATAAACGTTCCAAAAGGTCTATTAGCTCCGTAGCATATATTTCATCTTCATTTCTAATTATATTGTTAACAAGTTCTAAGAAATCTGAAAATCTAGAAAAAAGCCTCCAATTAATAATCCAGACTTTTTCTTCTGGGTTCCAATTAGCAACTTTTTTGAGATGAGATGCAATTTCCATAATTTTTGTCCAAGGAAACTCCTTCCTAGATTCTAAGATCTGGTTTCCTATCTTTATTCTATGTTTGGGCATGATACTATACCACGCAATTACCTTTTTATGATTTATGAAAAATCTCCTGCATCTGTCGTGGTTAATAGCTTTTTCTTAAGGTCTCTTGGGATTAATGCTTGACTTATGTACTTTCTAATCACTACTAATTCTTCATCTCTAACCTCTTTCATAATCTTTTTTGTTAAATCGATTAGTCTTTCAGCTAATTCTTTTCTATCTCGAATATTGCTTATCATTCTTTTTAATATTAAGGCCAATGTATTTGTATCTATTATTTTCCAGTTGTCATATAAGATGTCAATCAAAGTAGTGTAAGTTGATGTTCTCGGATCTTTCGAACAAAGAAGAAGTATCTTTCTTAACTCATCGATGGGAATGTCATTATAGCGAAAAGTGATAGATTGTAGTGCTGCTTTAACTGCCCTTGACCACTTACTATAAATTAGCGCATATAATGCATTTTTATAATCTTCATTACTCATGTCTTGTAGCTTACTCATCAGCCCATTGCAGGCTATGCGTCTAATTTTACTTTTTCTATCTTTCGCCAGTAAAATTAGATATTTGATTACTCTAGAATCTCCCTCTTGTAAAATTTTGTTTAATGTGAGGGCAGCGACAGCTCTTATATTACCATCATCCGCATGGATCCATCCCCTTAATGCACTCATTTTCTTTGCTGGTAATCTTTTTAAAATTTCATATAGAGCACTAGATGCTTCAGTTAATATTTTATCCTTGTGTTTAAGCGTCAATCTCATGATAACTTGTACCATTTGTGCAGCATCAAATGCGTCTGGATGTAAAGTTGTGACCCAAAAAAAGCTTGCTACATCTTCGTAGTAGGGTGTACTTAGTGCTGAATTTACTAGCAGTTTGCTTACTGTTCTACCTTTTTCTAAGAACCTCATAATTAATTCTACTATCTTTTTTCTCTCACTAAAGGCGTCAAGATACATTCTATAAAGAACAGAAATGCTTGGTAGAAGGAATCCCCAACTATCAGTCCCTACCGAATCTGTTTCCGCAAAAATTCTGGAAATCAAGAATATTACTCTATTTGTACCTAAATCCTCTACCAAATAATTGAGACACCTCAAAGCGAGCACCTTAGAGTCCTTGGTTCCGCTTCTAAAAATGTTCAGAAAAATCTCTACAATCTCCAGATTAGATAATCTTTTTGAGCAGGCGGGAAGCAAAATTACGATATCTTCGGGACGAATCTTGCCTTGTTTGTACGAATCTAAAACTTCTTTAATCAGATCGTCGCGTAGTTGGCTAGAGATTCCCCTAATGGCCTTAATGATGTCTGTATATTTGACAATTCTTAGTATGTTCTTTAATGTAAAAATGAAAAGTTCTGTCCCAAAGTTAATACTTGTATGTAGAAGGAATTCGATTAAGTCTTCTTCAATTACAATCCTATGTTTTTTAGCAAAATTAATAAAAAATATGATAATACTTCTAAAAACTTCATCTCCTATTTTTTGGCAATAATTTTCAATAAATCTCTCAATTATCGATTTTGGATCCCAAGTTTTTTTATTTAAGTTTTCTATTAACTCGCGCTCTAATATTTTGATTAATTCATTTTCCATCTCAAAAAGCACCAATCATGTCCGACTGTAAGCCTCTCTTAGCATTCGTAAATATTCAATCACTGTCTCTTTTCCTAACTCTCCGTTCTTTAATTTCTCAACAACTTTTGCTATTGTATATTTGGGAAACACATACGCTATTGTTGGATCACTAAACAAATAATACTTATTATCTTCCTCGTCAAGTATCTCTATTTCCTTTAGTTCCTCCACTTGATCTGTCCAGCCCATTGCATTAACTTCGCTTTCATGTATAATCCCTCTTCTCCTGAATTCTGATATAATTTTGTATTTCTCTGCGTCCCCCAGTATCCTCGGGAGCAACTCTTTGTCATTTATCCACTCTCCGTCATAATATCTTTTGGCAAAAGCATCCCATTTATCCTTGTATATCATAATTTCTTTTGCAATATCATTGAATTTTTCAGGCTTTCTTCTATGGAATAGTACATCTCTTAATAGATAAACATTCTCAATTAACGCTCTTTCATCCCATTTAGTTGCAAAGATATCTAGAGCCTCTAATGTATGCACGTAAGTTGTTATAACATCTCTAGATAACGCAGGAAACTCCGTTTTCATTTTCAAAACAAGGTCATCAATATTCGCTATACCAGCATCCACCATGATCTCCAGTAGCTTGTATGATTCTATATCTTGAAAAACATCGCCAATTCTTTGCTCTAAAGCCATTGTTGGGTACGATAATAACCAATTCCATATTTCTCTCCATCTTTCTTCAGTCTCAACGATTATTTCTCCAAGCTTGAATGTTCTAAGTGCCAATCTAACTAGTCCGCCTCTATAATCATCTGGTTTTTCATTTGGGCTTAGAACAACACCAAAAATCTGATTCAATTCGATTCCAGAATAATATGCTACAACGTCAAGTTTTGCTGTTCCCACAGTTTTAAATGTGTAAAAACCCTCTCGTCTTTCTTCTTCTCTTATTAGCAATGATCCAAAAATCTCAATTAGCTCATCCCGTGTTATAACAGCCTCGGGAGGATACATTCCCAGTACTTCTGGGCCAACACGCGGGTCCCACTTCATTAAGAATACTCCTTCAGGCATAATTATATCACCATAACGTTCTAGGGACAACGATTAAGCATTATTTTATAATAAAATAAAAACATTATAAATATTGGTATAGGATGAATCATTTTGTTTAGAAATATCTTATTGGTATTATAAAACTTATTGGGTGACTAGACTGTCAATTGAAGAAAAAATTCTTGAGATCTTACGAAAGTATAGGTGGGGACTTACATCTAAGGAAATCTCTGACAGAACTGGTGTAAGTAGAATAACTATTTCCAAGTATCTGGAACGCATGCGGGCCGATGGTGTCGTAGATTTTAGGCGGATTGGTGCTTATAAAATATGGTATGTCCGTGAAATTGTAGAAGAAACGAAGAAAATACTTCCTAAGAAAATAATTGTTGCCATAGGAAGATCATTTCTTAGAGTCTTTGGTGATGATGCTTACAATATTGCCCAGAAAGTAGGAAGCGCTCTTGTCGATGAAATTAGCGACGTGTTATTCGTTGATGAAAAAATCAATGAATCAGAACTTTTTCCCGTTGTTGCCGAATTAGTTAGTATTTTGTCTGAAGGCGTAAGAGCAGAAGGCATAAAACTACATGGGAATCATGGATTATTTAGAGT
>Ga0116200_10000513_pt1 | contig 12767 bp, 9 predicted proteins | sample Mar14436cmmetaG_FD_94478 | JGI IMG/M metagenome (GOLD analysis project Ga0116200, IMG submission 94478) | Marine hydrothermal vent microbial communities from Guaymas Basin, Gulf of California to study Microbial Dark Matter (Phase II) - Marker... ... | reverse complement strand
GATCTGGGGGTTGGGGGGCGAACTCTGGCGTGGCACAATCTGGAAACAGGAGTTCCTGAATGTCGGCCGGACGCCGGTGGTGAACTATGACCGTCTGCTCGCTTACCGGGTGATGTCGCTCTCGAATCCGGCTCTCTTTCGAGACCCCAGCCGGATAGCGTGGATTCGGGAACAACTGAAAGCCCTGCTGCGGTCGGTCGGTGACCGGTACGCCGATTGGCCCAACACGGTCAAGTTGGACGCGATCTTTGCTTACAAAGTCACCGGCCTGACCGGCGGACATCTGTCGGCGGTGATGGGGATGCAACGAGCGATTGCGCCGCTGGATTTTCGAGAGAGCGTGACCGGCGCGATCTCCAGACATTTCCGATGGCGTCAGCACAGCCGTGTGGTCCGATTGCTGATGGAACGGGTCGCTCCCCACCTGGCCGCTTTCGAGACGACGGACGGTGGGCCGGCCCTCCCGATGCGGTTGAGCAACTGGCGCGAATTCACTCCCTACTGGTCCGCCATCGGGAAGCAGTTGGTGCGCAAGGCGTCACAGGCAGTGTTGGGGCGGAGCGTGTTGCCACCGGCCCGCGACGAGTTCGCTGGGTATCCGTTGGCCCGCTGGCGACGGGAGACGCTGGAAAGTCTGGCCCAGGAGCGGCTTCTGGACCCTGACCATATGCACTCCGGGGCGCTATACGACGCTGAAAGACTGACGGATTTCGTTGCCTGGGCGCACAGCCCGGAATTCGACCAGGAGACATTGTTAAGCCGCGTCCTGACTGTGGAGATGGCCTTTCGCGCTGTGGGGGCGTCGCTGTAGGTGTGGTGTCTTCAAGGTGACTTGATGCTTATGTCCAAACGATCCGAACGGTCCAAACGTCCCATCGCGTACATCGCCCAGACTTTCCCGGCGCTTACCCAGACGTTCGTCTACCGCGAAGTAGAGGCGTTGGAAAGCCAGGGCTTCGATGTAGTTACCTGTGCCATCTGGCGACCGGACCCGGCGCGGCTTTCGGAGGAGGCCATCCACCTGGTCGCCCGCAGCGCATATGTATTTCCCGTCTCCTGGCTGCGCTTTCTGGTCGCTCATCTTCGGTATATGTGGACGCGTCCCTGGCGATATTGGCACACCCTGTTATTCGTCCTGACGCGCCGGGGGGAAAGCGGCCACAACCGCCTGCGGACGTTGTTCCACTTTTGCGAGGCGGTCTACCTGGGGCCGGAAATGGAGCGCCGCAACGTGGGGCACATCCATGCCCATTTCACCATCAACGCGGCCACGGTGGCCCTGGTCCTGGCGCGTTTGCTGGGCGTCTCATTCAGCTTCACGGCCCACAACATCTTCTTTAGTGACCGAATCCTGTTGGCTGAGAAGGTGCGTGAGGCCCGCTTCATCGTCGCCATCTCCGAGTTCAGCCGTCGCTTTCTGCTGCGCCTGGTCCCTGCCGATGGTCTAGCGGATAAGATACACGTTGTCCATTGCGGCCTTTCTACAGAGGATTTCGCCCCAGCGCCCCGCCCTCGTAATGAGGTCCCGCACATCCTGTTCGTGGCGCAGTTGAGCGAGCGGAAGGGTGCCCCGATCCTGGTGGAAGCCTGCCGACTGTTGGCCGAGCGGGGCATAGCCTTTCGCTGCACCATCATCGGAGACGGCCCGCAGAGGCCGCTGGTGGAACGGTTGATCGTGCAGTACGGTCTGGCAGATCAGGTCGAAACGACGGGGGCGCTGCCACAGGAGCGGTTGCGGGAGCACCTGGCCCGGGCCGATGTCTTCACACTGCCCTGTGTTACAGCCCCTGACGGGGATATGGACGGGATACCGGTCTCTCTGATGGAGGCGATGGCGATGGAAGTCCCGGTCGTCTCCACTACCATCTCCGGCATCCCGGAGTTGATCGAGGATGGACAGAGTGGTCTGTTGACGCCGCAGAAAGACGCGCTTGCCCTGGCCGATGCGTTACAACGGTTGCTGACGGATACTGTCCTGCGCGACCGCCTGGGGAAGACCGGGCGGCAAAAGGTGATTGCCGAGTTCAATCTCCGCCGGAACGTGGACGCGCTGGCTGCTTTGTTTGAAAAGTATCTGCCGGGATGAGGGGCGGACGCGTGAGCGATAGCGAGACTTGGGCTTTTGTCGCCTGGTGGCCGCACAGTCGCCGGGGGGAGGTATTCGCCAGAGCGTTGGGCGGACGGTTGTATTGCATCTACAACTTCCCGACCAAAGGCGCTCTCTACGCACCCCTGCGGTACTTCTTGCAGGCTGTGCGCACACTGCGGGTGTTATTTGCCGAGCGTCCCTCCGTCGTCTACGCCCAAAACCCGCCCTTTGTCTGTGGCCTGGTGGTCTATCTTTACCATCGAGTGACAGCGGCCCGTTTTGTGCTGGATCATCACAGCGCGGCCTTTGCACAGGTGTGGGATTGGGCGGCGCCAGTGCAACGGTTCGTCGCCCGGCGGGCTGTGACCAACATCGTCACCAACCAGCATTGGGCTGAAGTCGTCGCATCATGGGGGGCGCACGCCTTGGTGATGGGGGACCCGTTTTTGGAGCTGCCGACGGGCGAGCCGTTTCCGCTGGCGGAGACAGCGGCGTTCCACGTTGCTGTGGTGAGCACCTTCTCCCCGGATGAACCCCTGGAAGCAGTGGTAGGGGCGGCCGCTCGCCTGCCGGACGTACATTTCTACATCACCGGGGACGGGAGCCGATATCCCCGGAGTTTCTTCGAGAAGTTGCCTCCCAACGTGATTTGCACCGGTTTCTTGCCGGACGCTCGCTATTTCGGTCTGTTGCGGGCGGCCGACGCAGTAATGGTGTTGACAACCCGAAATCACACTTTACAATTGGGAGGATGTGAAGCGGTCTCGTTGTGCCGTCCACTGATTACCTCCGACTGGCCGTTTCTGCGGGAATTTTTTCCTCGGGGAACGGTGCACGTGGCGAATACGGCGGACAATATCTGTGCCGGGGTAGAGAAGATGCGCCGGGAACATCATCGCCTCCGGCAGGAGATGAGCGCCTTTCGACAGATCGCCCGCCGCCGATGGGAGGAACAGGTTGAATGTCTGCGCGTGTTACTCGCGGAAGGGAGCGTTTCGTGAAGGTATTTCGACTGCTGGCACTGGCTACACTTCTGCTGGTAGGGGGGGGAAGTGCTGTGGCCGCTCCTCTGGATACGGCAACGGCCCCGGAGCCGCTATCCATACACGCCACCATCGAATCAGTAGGGATCGTCGCCCCGTACACCGGAGATGACAACCATAACAACCAGGCTGTAATCCGTTACCGACGGGCTGGCACGCTGACTTGGCGCACCGGGCCGGAGATGTACGCGGACCGCTACCTCCGCGAGTGGCGGGTCAGCCTGGTCTACCTTTCACCGGGGACGGAGTACCAGATCGAAGTGCAGTACACCGACCCGGATGGGGTAGCGCCTGCTACGGTTAGCGGGAGCATTCGCACGCGCCCCGATTACCCGGATGTGGGCAGCGGGGGAAACATCATGTACGTGCCGGACGATGGAGATTTGCAAACGGTCATTGAAGCAGCTTCCCCCGGCGACACAATCCGCTTGCGAGCAGGTGTCTACCACACGAGCGTCCGTTTGGAAGCTGACGATTCAGGTGCGCCGGGGCATTACCTCACTATCGAAGCCGAGCCGGGGGCGCATGTCGTTCTGGACGGCTCCGACCCGGACCTGAACGATCCGGGGGTGGACAACTGGCATCATTTCCAGGGTGACATTTACTACGCCGATTTGCCCTGGGGGGATGTCGAGAGCGCGCCCTTCAACTTGCCCCATTACGTTGGCGAGCAGCGGGAGGGCGACGATGTGCGCTACCTGCTTTATCAGGGGAGTGGCGAGTGGAGCCGTTTCCTGGACGCCTTGCCGGGCAAAGCGTATTACGATTACAATGGTCGCCTCTATGTGACGACATATGCTGGTGACGATCCGGATGAGAGCGGGAACGAGATGCATGTCTCGCGTTGGGCGATTGGTATCACGCTGGATGGGGCGGATTACGTCCGCATTCGCAACCTGGAGTTTCGTTACTACGGCTGGTATGGCATCTATCTCAAGGGGGAACAGGGGGCCGATCACAACATCATTGAGGGAAACACCTTCCATGGGATCGGCAAGTATCACATCCGCATTGGAGGATGGGATCTCTCGGCCAGTGGGGATAATTTGATTCAGGACAACCATTTTTACGAACGGGGTTATCGCGATAGTGGATGGACCTGGGATATGCAGTACGACTATGCCTACTCTGTGGGGGTGCGTGTGAATTATGCCGGGCCGGGTAACGTAATTCGACGCAACACGTTTGGATGTGGACACGATGCGATTGATATCGGATGGCAGTCCCACGACACGGATGTCTACGACAATGTAATCGAGGAGTGTATGGATGACGGTATTGAGATTGACGATCAACCAGGGTACAACATCCGCGTGTGGGGAAACCGCATTCGATACTGTTCTTCCGGCATCTCGAATCAAGATTGGTTCACCGGGGATTATTGGAACTCCGGGCCGGTTTACATCTTTCGCAATGTGATTGAGGGAGGGGACGATCCCCAGGGGCGTACAGCAGCCAACGGCGATATAGACGGTTATTTCAGCAACTACGCCTTTAAGGTGGGAACGGATGAGGATTGGGTGGGACGTGTCTACTATTATCACAATACAATCTACATCCCGGATACTTCGATGGGAGGGAATGGAGTCCAGAGCGCCAGCGGGCCGTATTTTTCCGGGCTGGTGACACGCAACAACTTGTGGTATGTGCGGGGACGGGCCTTCCACCTGACCACGTCGCTGGTGACTATGCATCACGACCTGGATTGTGATAATTTGCACAATGCCGGCACGCTGACGGACACCCGCTTTATCCGCTGGTCCGACAGCGGTGGCCCGGAGGGGAACGGCATCTACCGGAATCTATCCGACTTTCAAGCCTACACAGGGCAGGAGTTGCATGGGATTTCGGAGAATGGGACACGTTTCAATCCGGATCTGAGCCTCCAGGACGGTAGCCCGGAGATTGACGCCGGATGCCTGATCCCCGGCTTCAACGACCGAGGTCCCTGGGCGTATGCCGGATGGGGGCCGGATATCGGTGCGTTCGAGTATACTGATGTGCTCGATCTGTCGGAGTCGGTCAAGGTGGCTTCGCCGGTGTCCGCGAAAGCCGGGGAGGAGGTCACGTACACTATTCGGATCGTGAACACCGGCACCCCTTTGAGCGCCACCGTTGTGTTGACGGACACGCTCCCCCTTGGCCTGGACTATGTGAGCGGGACATTGACGGCGACCCACGGAACGGCCTGGCTCACACACCCGACGGGCAGCACGACATCCACTTCAGTGATCCATTGGCAGGGGAGTATGGGCGATCTACCTCAGATTACGGTGCGTTACGTCACCCGCGTCGCGGTCAGCGATACGTTGGCCCTGTGGAACGAGGCCGAGATCGCGGATGGCCATTCGCCGGTGGTCCATTGCCCGGCGCTGGTCATCGTGAATAGCTGGTCGGCGTGGCTGCTGCTCGTGTTACGAGAGTGGTAGATGGCCTGACTGACCAGGGGGACAAAGGAGAGAGGTATGGCGAATCCCATTCGGTTTGCAGCCAAGGCAAAAGGGCCGACAGCGGCATTGAGCCGCATTGGGGCGATTGGGCGTCGCTATGGATGGACACCGGCCCGGATGCACCGGGCGTTGGCCCGGTTTGCGGATGTGTTGCGCCGCTTCGATGGCCGAGCAACTTTCCCGATCACGGCTGTCGCTGTGGCCCGTCACCCAGATGGCATCGCTCGTTATCAAAATCAAGAACAAGATCAAGAACAAAGGATCGAGTTTGCGGTGCACGGATATACTCACGTAGACTATTCGCTGTTCACAGAGGATGAGCAAATCGCGCACCTGCGCCGTGCCCGGCAAATATTGGCGCAGGTTGGCATTGAGCCGACTGGATTCCGCTCCCCCTATTTACAGTGGAACAGCGACCTGTACACGGCACTCGAAGCGACCGGCTTTTCCTACGTGAGCAATCAGCCCATCGCGTGGGATGTCGTTAGCGTTCCCTCATTCTCCCACTCTCGCGCGATCCAGGACGCCTATCGGCTGGCCATGGCGTTCTACGATCCGTGGTTCGCCGACGAGCGCTTGTCCCTGCCCCGCCTGGTCGGTGGTTTGGTCGAGATTCCAGTGTCGTTGCCGGACGACGAGATCCTGATTGATCGGTTACACGGTGGCCCCGATCTGCTCCGCGAGGTGTGGGGGTATATCTTGTCGCACACGTACCGGCGGGGCGAACTGTTCACCCTGCAATTGCACCCGGAGCGCATCGCGCTGTGCGCCGATGGACTGGTCTCCATTTTGAGTCAGGCTCACTCCCTCTCGCCGCCGGTCTGGATGGCGCGGCTGGACGAGATCGCCACGTGGTGGCGGGCGCGGGCGGAGACGGTCGTCACGGTGGAGCCACTTGACGTTGACGACGAGGGGTATAAAGGCGCTGCAGATGATGACAGAACCTGGCGAATCATTGTCAAGGGCGCTCCTCCTGGCTTGACCCTTTCGATATCGAGAGAGGGAACCGGGAGCCGTTCGTTGGACAGGGCAGCGGGAGTAGTGGAGAAGGTGAAGGGAGGAGAGGCGACACTCGAAATTCATTCTCCCCGGCGGCCCTGCGTGGGTCTCTCTCCAGACATCGCTTCGCGTATGGTACCTTTGCTCCAGGAAATAGGGTATGTGGCTGAAATCAGCCCGGAAAGCGACGGGTATGCCTGTTATCTTCATCCGGATACGATACATGACGATAGTGAACGGGCGCTCCTGGCGCAAATCGAAGAGACGGGTTGGCCGCTGGTGCGTCTGGATCGTTGGCCGGCGGGATCCGGCAGTGCGATAGCCGTCACGGGCGACATAGACGCCTTGACGTGGTGGGACTATGTGGCCCGTCTAATAGGGAGGTAACATACATTCCGATGGCAGTGCGCGTGTTGGCGATCCTGGGAGAAGGTGGGCACACCGTCCAGATGCTCAAGTTAGTCGCACTATTGGGCGACGAATACGAATACAGCTACCTGATGCCGCAGAATGATCGCACGTCGGAGGCGAAAATCGAGATTCCTGGTCCGGTCTACCGGGCGTACATCCCTCGGGGTAAAAGCTCGATTGACTGGCGACGATCTATCCTTTGCCTGTTTCAGGAGTTTATGGTGCTGTGGCGGGTGCGCCCTCAGGTGATCTTGAGTGTCGGAGCAGGCATTGCTGTGCCGATCTCCGTGTTTGGTCGTCTGACCGGGGTGCGGGTCATCCACGTGGAATCGGCCTCCCGGGTGCATTCGCTTTCCCTTACCGGCCGGATTATGTATCGCGTCGCGCACCTTTTCTTCGTCCAATGGGAAACTTTGTGGAAGCGCTACCCCAAAGCCATATATGCCGGGAGGTTGTTGTGATCTTCGTCACGGTGGGCACTTCCGATTTCGATCCCTTGGTGGTCAAAATGGACGAACTGGCCCCTACACTGTCGGAGCTGGTCGTCATACAGATCGGGACCGGCGAGTACATCCCCAAAAACTGTACCTATTTTCGCTTCGCCCCTTCGCTGGAGCCGTACTACGAGCGGGCGAGCGTGGTCGTGGCGCATGGGGGACTAGGAACGACGATGGAGGTACTGCGAAAGGGCAAAACGTTGATCAGCGTCGAGAACACAACGTGCATAGACGGCCACCAAACCGACATCCTGGAGGCGCTTTCGGCCCAGGGGTATCTGGTTTGGTGTCGAGACCTGGATGCGTTGCCGGAGATACTGGAACGTTTACCAACTATTCACTTGGAGCCGTACATCTCTCCGCCTTGCGAGATAGTGGAACGCATCCGGGCCGAGATCCGTCACTTGCCTCCTCCCTGGGGGCACGTTGTGCGGAAATGGATGCGGGGCGGGTTGGCCGCAGCGACCTACTACACCGGCTTGGCCTGGTTGTGGGATCAGGTCGGCGGCCAGCGGGTGCGAATCCTGATGTACCACAGCGTCGCCGAAACGCCCGCATACCTGCACAGCGTCTCTCCGGCCGCTTTCGAGGCGCAGATGCGTTTCCTGGCTGCGCGATACCACGTGATCTCGCTGGAGCAGATGGTCGCCGCTTTCACAGGGGTAGGAGGGTTGCCGGAACGCTCGGTGGTCATCACCTTCGACGATGGTTGGCGGGATACTTACACGACGGCCTATCCGATTATGCGCGCTTACAACCTGCCGGCCACGCTGTTTTTAGTTCCAGACTGGATCGAGGGGCGGGGAAACCCGCCGCCGGGCCGGGAGTACGTGACCTGGGAGCAGGTGCGGGAGATGAGCCGCAACGGGATTTCGATTGGGGCGCACACGCTATCCCACCGCTCGTTGAAACGCCTCCCGTTGGAGGAGGCCCGGCGGGAGGTGGCCGCCTCCAAAGCTCGCCTGGAGGAAGAGCTTGGCCGGGCGGTGACTTCCTTCGCCTATCCGTATGGCGCATTCCGTGACTTCGATGCCGGGATTGCGCGTCTGGTGGCCGAGAGCGGGTATGCTTGCGCCGTGACCACGTTGAGCGGCAGCAATCGCCCCGGCCAAAATCTGTACACGCTGCGACGGACGGAGGTAGAGTCCATTGACGGGATGTGGACGTTCGGCAAGATGATGGTCGGCGCTCTGGATGGCTGGATCGCGTTTCAACGGGCGCGTTGGGTATCGCAAGTCTTGAGAGGAGCCGCGTAGGGTGAAGATCGTTCGTTCTACTGCTCTCGACACTACCGCTCTCGATAAAGCCGTATGGCGTCGCTTCGTGGACCAGCACCCGGCCGGGAACATTTTTCACACACCGGAGATGTTCGACGTGTTCGCCCGCACGGTGGGGCATAGTCCGGACCTGTGGGCGGCTGTGGACGGTGAGCGGGTGTTGGCCCTGCTGCCAACCGTGCAGGTCACCCTGGCGGGCGGTCGCGGTCCATGGCGTTTTCTGACCACCCGCGCAATCGCGTACGGCGGTCTGCTGTGCGTCCCCAATTTCCAGGGCCGGGATGCCCTGGCCCGGTTGCTGGATGCATATGTCGAAGGGGTGGGGTGGGGGCCTCTCTTTACCGAATTGCGTCATCTGGCGGATGTAAGTGCTATTCAACCTGTGCTGACCGGTCGGCGGTTCGCCTACGAGGATCACTTGAACTATTTGATCGCCCTCGACCGCCCCTTGGATGAGGTGATGCAAGGGATTGGCCGGCGCACGCGCAAGAACATCCGGCGCGGCTTGCGGAAAGGAGCTGTCGTCATCGAGGAGGTGCGAGAGCGGGCCGGGGTGGCTGCTTGCTACGCGCTCTTGAGCCAAACGTACCGCGTTGCCCGCGTCCCGCTGGCTGACCGTTCGCTCTTCGAAGCTGCCTTCGACGTGCTGTACCCACGGGGCATGGTGCGGTTTACACTGGCCCGCGTGGAGGATGTCCCTGTCGCTGTCTCAGTCGAGTTGTTGTACAAGGACGTCGTCTATGGTTGGTACGGCGGTGTGGACCGCGCATATAGCGCCTACGTGCCCAACGAGCTGCTGATGTGGAGCATTCTGGAGTGGAGCGTAGAGCACGGCTACCGCGTCTACGATTTCGGCGGCGCGGGCCGCCCGGACGAGGAGTACGGTGTGCGGGATTTCAAGGCCAAGTTCGGCGGCGAACTGGTGTGTTACGGACGGAACGTGTACATCCATGCGCCGATCCGGCTCTCGTTGGGCAAGGCGGGCTACGCCGCTTATCGGGCGTTGGCGGCATGGAGGCAAAGGGCCAAATGAGCGGGTCGGTTCGACGCAGAATAATCAGGTTGCGGGACTCACTCGATGACTTCCGACGGGTCCGAGTTACGCACGGGTTGCGGCCGGCCATCGCTCGATGGCTGCGGACGGTCATCGGGTGGTTTTTCTTTCGAGGAGAGTATTTCCTCGTAGTCGTGCCATTGGAGCTGATAACGAGATTGGAACCGAGAATGGCACTGACGATTCGCCTGATGGAAACCGACGACCTGTCGCGCTTCGCGGAGCTGAAGAACAAGACCCCGGCGGAGTTGTTGTGGTATCGCACGTTGTTGGAACGGGGACGCTCTTGTGTGATCGCGCTCTGCGATGACCAGTTAGCTGCTTATGGATGGTTTACCACGCAAGTCGAGCCGGCGGTGGAGCGCACGTATGTACCTCTATCGTCAGGTGATATGTTCATCTTCGACTTGTTCACGCGGCCTGAATTTCGCCGCCGGGGGGTTCAGAGTGCCCTCATGGGATGGATGCTTGAATGGGGGCAAACAGGAGGTCTCACCCGTGCTCTCTCGCTGATTCGAACGGACAACCTTCCTTCGTTGAACCTGCACGCCAAGCTGGGTTTTCAGACTCTGTGCCGTTGCACCCATACTCACTTCTTAGGGTGGTCCAAATTCCGCTTTTCTCCCAACCCCTTTGGCAAAGCGGGTAACGTTATCAAGTGGATGTGAGGAATTAGGTTAGTGTCCCAACAAATAGCCAAACGAATTTTCGTCTGTGTGTGTTTGCTTTCGTCGGTCACTATTCTGTCGGTTGGCGGTGTCGGGATGACTTCGCAGGCCGCCGATGATGCGTCCAGTTATATTGAGGTGTTCGATGGAGATATGCCGTTGATGTTCGCCGTTGGCCACGGGGGATGGAAGACCGTTGGGGATCTCAAGAACGCCAGTGAGGACTTCTCCAATGATCCGCTTCTGCGGGACTACTTCTATCGAATCCTGGCGGTGCGGATTTACGAGCGTACTGGCCATTTGCCGTACGTCGTCTATCAGCAAGGCAAGCGCAATTACGTGAACGTCAATCGCCCGGTCGGCCATCCAGAAGGATACAATGCCGACAATGAAGAAGCCAGGAGAGCATACCTCGCGTTTCACGATCAGGTGGACGCGATGATCGCGCGGATCGAGGACAAGTACGGAGCGGATATGGCTTTGTTGATCAACGCCCACACGGGTCATCTGACATCCGACCTGGGTAACCGCCCATGGGATCGGATCGCCGAGATCGGCTTCATAGCCTCAGTGACGAACCTGGGCAGCGACAGCAACACGATGAAAGCGCTATATGACCGCCGAGGTGAGGTAGCTTTGCGGGGAGAAGATAGCGTCCCTTATCAACTTTTCCATAGTCAGGATTGGCCTACGCCGGACGCCGTTTGGCCGCAGGCGGCCATCACCAATTCCAAGACAATGGCCCAAACCGGCCAGGATGTGTGGCATGTTCTACCGGCCTGGGTCACCGGTTGGAATACCGATGACTGGACTACGGCTTACCTGAATGGCTACTCGACCATTATGTACCACGGCAGCAACGTTTATGGACGCCACGCCAATTGGTTGCACGGGTTGGATGCGTTCCAGATGGAGGTCAATTACCTGCGAGAATCCGGTATCTCCCTGCGTCCTACCGATCCGGAATTCGATCCGGATGGAGCCTATTATCAACTCGATGTCTCGTTCACCACCGATTTGATGGATGATCTCATTGACGCGATTCTCCACAGTTTGGAGGTGAACTACGCCTGGACGCCGGCCAGCGACCCATACGATGTGTACAATGTCGTGGTGGACAATGGCGACCCGGGTTTCCTCGTGACCGGCACCTGGAACGAATCGTCCGGCAAGGGGTATTGGAGCACGCCAAGCATCTACAGTGATGAGGCGGGAGCGACGGTGACCTGGACGCCGACGCTGACTCGAACCGGGACATACGAGGTGTTCATCCGCTGGACTGACATCGGCGAGCGGGCGCACGACGCCCAGTACACGGTGAACGATGCCGATGGAGTGCACGTATTTACCGTGGACCAGGACGATGGTCGGGATGCCAGATGGGTCAGCCTGGGACTTTTCCGCTTCGAGGTTGGCGTGAGCGGCAATGTGGTACTGACTTGTACCGGTAGCGCTTCGTCCACCTCGGCCGATGCGGTCCTGTTCCGTTTGGTGCATAGGGGGAATTGCTACTTGCCGATAATCACAAAACTATAACATCTATCTGGAGACACTGACAAGCAGACGATGACAGAATTGATGATATCTTTCGACACACCTCCCGAACGGTGGAATGAGTTTGTATCCCAATCACAATGGCCTGACTTCGAGTTGATGCAGAGCTACGAATGGGGGCGCTTCAAGGAAGCGTTGGGCTGGCAGGCGATCCGTCTGACGCTTGAGCGGGATGGGCGGCTGGTCGCCGGTGTGCAGATGTTGATCAAGCCGTTGCCCTTGAAAATCAATTCCATTGTCTATGTCCCGCGTGGACCGCTCTTGCGCCGGGAAGGTGAGGGCGAAGATGAAACTGTGGCCCAACGGTTGATGGAGGCGATGCACGCTGTAGCCCGTCGCCACCGGGCCATCGCGCTCACCATCGAACCACCGTTCCGCTATTCGCCGGAGGTGGTACAGTGGTTGCAAGCCCATGGTTTCCACCGTAGCCGCTTCGATAACCAACCACAGTGCAGCATGCTGATTGACCTGACCCCTTCTCTCGACGACATCCTCGCTCGGATGCACAAGACGACCCGCTACAACATTCGCTACAGTGAACGGCGTGGTGTCACAGTGCGCACAGGAGACGCCGCCGATCTGGACACTTTCTATCACCTGCTGGCATCTACTGCTCGGCAAGCTGGCTTTTCCATCCGCTCCCGCGAGTACTATCGGCAGGAATGGGAGGCGTTGGCTCCGGGCAGTTATGTACGCCTCTTTTTGGCGCTCTACGAAGGTGAGGT
>Ga0116200_10000512_pt1 | contig 12768 bp, 9 predicted proteins | sample Mar14436cmmetaG_FD_94478 | JGI IMG/M metagenome (GOLD analysis project Ga0116200, IMG submission 94478) | Marine hydrothermal vent microbial communities from Guaymas Basin, Gulf of California to study Microbial Dark Matter (Phase II) - Marker... ... | reverse complement strand
CTTAAGACACCTAACTCCTAAAAATTAGCCTTGTTATGTAAACAATACGCTCTTTTTTGACAAACTTGGGTTAAGCGCATTATATATGCTCATAATAAAATTGCAGAGGGAATCTTATGCGAGTTACCGTACATCTACCAGACAAACTGGCTAAGGAAATCAAAGCGCTTGCAGCAGATGAAGGTGTTTCTGTCTCTCGCTTCATCGCACGAAGCTTGGAACACTACATCACTGAGAATCGCAAAAAGAAACATGCAAAAAATAAGGGATTAACCGAAATCGACTAATCCCGCATGATAAGTGATGCCGGAGGAGAGATTAGAACACTCACGGGCACAAAGCCCACTGGATTTTGAGTCCAGCGCGTCTACCAGTTTCACCACTCCGGCTTAACTCTACTGAAAATTATAGCCGCCCGGAGAACTTTGTCAAGGTTTTTGAACCATCTACGATATGTTTATAACTTTATCCGCCAACTGCATACTGGTGACAATATCAAGCATGTTTGTAGTCTGACCAACTTGCTTCCTGTCCATCAGATCAAAAAAAGTCAGACACGTGCCACAGACCAAGACTTTTACTCCACTATTTTCCAGATCCCTTATGGCATCCAAAGTTTTCGCCTTTTCAATAGTTAACTTTACCCCGCTGTTCACAAAAATAAGTTGCCAGAGATCTTCTCCCATCTCTTTCAAAGTGTTTAGAAAATTTACCATCAATGCTTTTCCAAGCTCATCATTACCTGAACCAAACTTATCGGTAGCTATCATTACCAGTATCTTTTTTGCCTCTTCCTCAGATTTTGACAGTTTTGCTTCTGCCTCTGCAACAGTCTTGGTGCCGCCCTTCTTGACAGCTCGTAACGAAAATTCTTCCCCACATTCAGCAACTTCAACATCATAGCCTTTGTATTTCAGAAATCTTGATACGTTCTCTGCAGCAGCTACATTATCAACAAGAATTTCTACTTCCGAGGGATCATTTGCTTCCAGATAATCTTTTGTTTTGAGAACCGGAGCAGGACAGGCAAGTCCCTTGCAATCCAGATCAGCCATATGAACCTCCATTCTTCATCCCGATAGTTTCTCGTTTATGTTTACTCACAATGGTATCTACGTCAAATAGCTTTTTTTGATCTGTCGAACAAATATGCATCGAGTTTGTCAATAACAACTGACATCCGAGCTATCACATAAGACTTAGATCAGATACTCTTGCTCAATCACACTGAACCTGTTATGATTTCTTGCCAGAACAACATGGAGGAATGAGGTTAAAAAAGGCGAATGAACACACACGTGGATTATTATAAAATCCTGGGCGTGAGCCCCAATGCCAGCTCTGAAGAAATAAAGCAGGCTTTCAGGAAGCTGGCCCTAGAAACACATCCTGACAGGAATCCGGGTAATAAGGAAGCCGAAGAAAAATTTAAGAGAATAAACGAAGCGTATGGTGTGCTGATTGACCCTCAAAAACGTGCACAGTATGACCTTTTCAGGAAGCACGGTTACACAGCCGGCCATCGGCAAACCTACCAACAGGGGGCCGGATTTCACTACACTCAGGAAGACATTTTCAGGGATTTTTTTCAGAGCCGTTACGCGAGGGATATTTTTTCAGAGCTGTACAACGAGTTTGAAAGACGAGGATTTCGGTTTGACGAGAATTTCATAAATAATCTGTTCTTCGGAGGCCGAGGGGCTTTCTTCGGTGAGATTCTCTTTGGGGGCCCCGGCGGATTCAGGGTTTTTAGGTTCGGGAATCAGCCTCCCGGAGCGGGAGCAAGAGCAAGGCAGGGATATTACGGTCAGAGGGCATCATCGAGACATGTGAACGTAAGGCACAAAGGTCAGGATTCTCCCTTTTCTGTGGGATCTCTTATCAAAAAAGCCGGAAAGAAACTCGGGCGTTTCCTGGCTGATAAGCTCCTTGGACTGAAAGAACCAGGCCTAATTGACCAGGATACGCGAACCGGAGACGTAACCTACCAGTTGCAAATTGACATGAAAAGAGCCCTCACCGGTGGTCAGATTGAAGTGGAAATACCTCATCTCGGAGGTTCAAAAAGGGTAATGGTAAAAATTCCTGCAGGTATTAAACCCGGAACAAAACTCAGGTTGAAAGAAATGGGTAAGCCAAATCCACTTGGTACCAAACGGGGTGATTTATTTCTCCAGATCAGGATTTCTTAGCTGAACCAGATCTCCGGTGTCTCTGGAAATCACACCTCCCCTGTCAACTCTGTCTTCTATCTGCCGCTTCAGCTCTACCGCTTCCCGATTGGCTCCATCATCAGCAAGGATAATATCAAGCTGCGCCAGTGCTCCCCTCAAATCTCCCGCTTGAAACAAAAGCCTGGCAAGATCGAGACGATACTTCTTATTTTTTTCATCAAATCCTACTGCCTTTTCACATAGGCTGATAGCCACTTCCAGATTCCGTTCTTTTTCACCGTAAAGACAACCCAGAGCGTGTAAAGATAGAGGGTCTTCAGGGTCTAATCGCAAAACCTGTTTGTAATGTTCCATAGCTTTTTTCCTGTTGCCAAGCATGGAATAACTTTCGGCAAGTAATCTGCTAGCCGCCTTCCATGACTTCCGACCATTAACTGCTTTCTCCAGGTGAAACGCGGCGTTTACGTAATCTTTCTTTTCAAATTTTATTTTGCCCAGAGAAAAATGGGCTTCAGCACTGGCAGGGTTGGCTTGAACAGCCTTGAGAAGCATATCTTCCGCTTCATCCAGTCTTTTTTGCCTTATTTGGATACATCCAAGGTTAAAATTTGCCATAAAATTATCAGGCTGGAGTTCCAACACCTGTTCAAAAACCTCTTCTGCTCTATCCAGCATCCCAAGTTCACCGTAGCATACGCCAAGGCTATTTAGCAGATTTAAATTACGCGGATCGAGCCTAATACCTTTCTCGTATTCATTGCTGGCCAACACCAGTTTTCCCTGGTTAAAGAAATTATCGCCACTGACATTAAAAGTAACGGAGTCGACCACCACAAAACCATGATGGCTCACAAGGCTTGCATGTACCAGGGCTTTCAGTGAATTTTCAATCGCTTGATCCTTCGAAAAATCACCGCCCGGATAGTATGACACCCCTACGTTAAGTGCTTCACCAATACTATCACCCACATTTAAAAGTAACTCTCCCAGAAGTTCAGTGGCTTCTTTCTCGTCGGTATCCGGTAGCACTGCAACCAGAGTTGCGTCATTCAACCAGGCAGAAAAACCCCTCTTGGGAAGTGTTTCTTCCACCATGTTGCCGAGCTTCTCACAGGCAAAATAGAGCGACACTTCCAACTGTTCTTCCTTGAACTTCATTGCAAAGCAAGAGAAATTCCCAAGTTTTTGTACGTTGGCAAGAAAATCATCACAGAAAACCAGCCTTGTTTCCGCAGTCTGCCCAAGGCAAACAAGATCGTTCCAGTGCCAGATTCGTTTATATGACATGCTTACAGTCGTATTGAAGATGGTCCACAGTTTCTCGAAAATTTCCGAGACCACAACTTCCGCCCGATCCCTGTCTTCGGGTAAACCATTGAAATTATTCCCGGCAAAGTTTGTCGGAAAATCAACCAGAGCACAATGGAGCGACTCCGCACGTTTTTCCAGAAGCATTTCCACTGACGAATAAAAACGGGCATTCGACTCATGGGGCAAGACAATCGAGATTTCACCACCGGGAAGTAGCGTCCCCATTGATCCTGGAGGCATCTTCTCACTCAGGCTCCTGGCAAATTCCGCTATCTCAAACCACCGGTTACTCCACAAATCCACCAGATAACATTCTCTCGAAAATATCCTGATCAAGCCAATCGAAAATGCAGGAGGTACCTTTGGGGAAACAGAGATTTTGTCGGTTCCCGCAACTCTTTTTCCGGATATGTGTGTATCTACCAGAGCCTTGAGACGAGTGTAAAAAGCAGAAACAGTAAGCAAACCAGTTTCCGGATCAGTGGTCAATTTCTTTTCAAGCAAAACATTTTCCACGAACAACCCGGCGGCCAGCATTATAGCACTGCCAGGATTTTTCCCGGCCCATGCTGAGTCTTCTATATCATGCGTTACCCCCACACCAATAACCCTGTCACGATACCAAAAAGGTACAAAAAGTCTTTTTCCCTGGCTATCGAGAATAGGCTCACGACGAAGGAGGGCTTCGTTTAATACCGGCAAAATCGACTTATTGAGACCAAGCTTCACAAGCAACTTCTGGCTTGGAACCGGTGGAATAATATGAAAGTTCTTAACGTTTCCGATCAACTCGCTCAGGATAGATTCAAATACTTCTTTATTATCTTCCAGATCCTTAAGTTCTAGAGAAACACTTTCTCCGGAATTCATGTTATAAGTCTCCTCCATCGGGCATCCATCAATGTCCAAAGCTCAACAGGGTTCGGTGGCTATTCCCCGGGCAATCAGATTTGCACTTTAAAACCTAGCGCGCTATACGTGCAAAAGCACTTCTTACGATGTCAAAATCTTTCTCAGACATCGTTCTAACATCCAGCAGGTATTTTTCATGTTCGATTCTACCAATAATAGGCGGATCGAAAGATCGTAACATCTTTTCAATGCTGGCCACACTGTATTCCTGTGAAGTTACAGAAACAACCTTGGTGGGTATATTTTGCCCCGGAAGCGCACCGCCTCCAACCTGGGAAAAGTTATCTTCTACCACAAACTCAAACTTTGTACTGGCAACTTCATCCAGAAATCCCTTCAAACGAACAGCTCTGGAAGTTAGTTCCTCCATCGGGGTAGTAATCATTCGGAGAGTAGGAATCCTTTTTGTAGCCACATCGAAGTCTCTGTAAAGCCGGAGCGTCGCTTCAAGAGCAGCCAGAGTTAGTTTGTCTATCCGGAGGGCTCTGGTAAGAGGGTTTTTCTTGAACCTGGCTATCAATTCTTTTCGTCCCAGAATAATTCCCGCTTGAGGTCCCCCGAGCAATTTATCTCCGCTGAAAGTTACCACGTCGACACCACACTCAACAGCCTCCTGGGCTGTGGGTTCTTTTCTTAAGCCATATTGCGAAAGGTCAATAAAAGACCCACTGCCAAGATCTTCAACCGCATACAGATTGTGCCTGTGTGCAAGCTCAACCAGGTCCTGAAGCGGTACTTCCTTCGTGAATCCAACTATCATGTAGTTGCTGTTATGAACCTTCATCAGGAGAGCCGTATTCTCATTAATTGCCTCCTCGTAGTCTCTTAAATGTGTCCGATTGGTACATCCAACGTCTCTGAGCCTGGCGCCACTTCGTTCCATAACATCCGGGATTCTGAATGCCCCGCCGATCTCCACCAATTGCCCTCTTGACACAATCACTTCTTTGCCCAGTGCTAGAGTATTCAAAACCAGAAGCACAGCACCAGCGTTGTTATTTACCACCAGGGCTGCCTCAGCTCCCGTCAGTTCGCACAGGATACTTTCCGCGTGCACGTAACGTGATCCCCTTTGTCCGGCTTCAAGGTCATATTCAAGGTTAGAGTATGAACTGCTGATTAGTTCGAGGCGTTCAAGAGCTTCTTCGGCCAGGAGAGAACGACCGAGATTGGTGTGAACGATAATTCCTGTGGCATTTACCAGAGGTATAAGAGTAAACTCGCTGAGTTTTTCTAGCCTTTTCAAAATGTCAGGCAGTATATCGTCTGCGTGCGTTTTGGCCTCCGAAGTGTCAGGTGCATCCAGGATCTGTTTTCTTCTTTCATCAAGAATCTCGCGAATCGCTTTTAGCACAAGTTTCCGTGGATAAGAACCGAGTGCCCGTTTTATCTCGGGCCATTTCAGTACCTGGTCTACTGCTGGTAACTTTCGGAGAATTCCCTGAATACCCTTTTTATCCGGCATTTTCCCCTCCCTCTTTCCCCGTTTTATTATCCTGCGTAATCAGGTTTCGCACCGGCAACTGAATCCCCAAGAGGTAAATACTCGGCCATTTTCTCTCTTAGTCCTTGTCCCACTGCAACTACAACAGACAACTTCAACAGGTCAGCGGGAAGCGGTGCAAGGAATCCTATCTTAAAGGCCAGAAACAAGCTGATTTCCTTATGTTGAATGAACTTAATATTAAGGCACAGGTAGGTGGTTCCAAGTGCATATATCGTAAGAATGCAGGATAAAATGGCAAGGATCAAAAAAGGCCTGGAAATTTTTTGTTTTCTCTCGGTCAGTTTTCCCAGTATATAAGCGCCCGGGATAAAACCCATAACGTAGCCGAAAGTCGGTTGCAATACATACCCAGGGCCACCACCATAAGCAAACACAGGCAGTCCCAGAAGCCCTATTAACAGGTAGATAAGCTGGCTCATGGCACCAAGCTTTCCACCAAGGAGTAATCCGGAGAACATCACCATCAATGTCTGCAGGGTTAGCGGCACGTAGGGAATCGGTAGTCTTATGAAACCCCCAATGGCAGTAAGAGCAGCAAAAAGAGCCACCAAACTAACTTCGTTGGCTGTAAATTTGGTTTTGTTCACACCAGAATCCTTCAACAGTTTCGGAAAAATGAGACAGAATGCTAAAAGGTATTCTCTAATAAAGAGGTGCCAGCATTGTCAATTAAAAATCTTTACATTCTTACCACTATCAGTTACCTTTCATCGCAAACTGGCATAAGCGTGTAAATGACACGGGATTTCCAAGGCGCGTGCACTGAAAAAATGAGCAATCTGGCCTTTCAATATAACAAACCTGAATCAGGTATGAAAGGATCCAGGATAGACGACCTTCTATCCTGCATATCCCGGGCATACCGCCATATTTCCCTCACAGGACTAACCCCCTCGGCTCTTGCTTATACCATTACTCGAATAACAGGAGAATTAAACAGACCAGCGCTCGTGGTTGTACCTTCAGGGAAAGACATACAGGCGTATTCTGAAAGGCTTGATTTTTTTCTGGGCTCAGACACGAATGGTAGGACGACTTGCCTGGAAGATTCACTTTTCAGATTTCCATCTATCATGGACGGATCACTACTTTTCTCTACCTCTCATGTCCGAGGCATAAAAGAGCGTCTTGAAAGCCTTTACACGATTTTGACATCACCGAAAGGCAAGATTTTTGTTGTAAGCAGCCAGGCGTTGCTGGAGAAAGCAATACCCAGCAAAGTTTTGCTCGAAAACACCGAATACATCGTTGAGGGAGAAGAAATAGACCGTGATGAATTGGTTAAGCGCCTTGTGAGTCGAGGATATTATGTTACCACGCTGGTGGAAGAACCCGGAGATGCCAGCGTGCGAGGCGGAATTCTCGATATTTTCCCTCCGCTGTATAATAACCCAGTCCGCATAGAACTCTTTGGAGATACTGTGGAGACGATTCGCACCTTTAATCCTGCAACCCAGAAATCAGTTCATAGGCTTGAAGATGCCATAATACTGCCGGCTAAAGAAGTCATTCTGTCAGAGGACAAAAAGGACACAGTAGAAAAAAAACTGTTCGACAGCTTCAGGCAATTAAATCCGAAAACGTCCTCCCAACATTCGTGGCTGAATAAAATCCGCGAATGGTCTCATTTCACCGGAATAGAAAGACTGTTGTCTTTCTTTTACGAAACACCAGGAAAGATCACAGATTTTTTACCGTCTGACCTTATAATAGTGTACGCCGATCCTGGAGAACATACGAGAGCCATCACCGAATACTGGGAAAAAGCCCAAAAAGACTTTGAAAAAAAAGTTTACGAGGAAGAATGGACTCCACCACCTGAAACATTTCTTTCCAGACCGGAGGATATTTCCGAGGATTTGAAAGGCTGGCAAATACTGGAAAACGACTATACCTCGGACTCAGGTTTTACCTCGCAGGAAAGTACTAGACTTCACTTCGAAACCGAAGATAACCAGGATGTCGTTGATGCATTCCGGGCTCATGAAAAGAGAGAGCGTTTCCTGGAACCATTGGTTAACAAATTGAATCTCCTGAAGACAGAAGGTATCAGCTCGTTTCTCGTTTGTAGCACCGTAGAACAGGCAAGAAGATTTGCGGAGTTGCTTGAAAGCTACGATCTTAGAACTGAATACACAAAAGATCCTTTTGCTTACCTGTCCCGGGAATCAAGCACCGTTAGAGTATTACACGGACATCTCGACAAAGGCTTTAGCTGGCCTACCGAAGGGTTCGCGATCATAACCGAGGAAGAAATCCTTGGCACAAAACCAAGAAGGAGGCCAAAGAAAGCAGCAGCCGGAGCTTTCATTAATTCTTTCAAGGACTTATCCTCAGGCGATCTAGTTGTTCACATAGATCATGGGATTGGAATTTACAGGGGTATAGACCATATTACCGTGGATGGAATAAGTAATGATTTCCTGGTTATTGAATATCAGAACGAGGACAGACTCTATATTCCCGTGGACCGAATTCACAGGGTCCAGAAATATCTTGGCATGGACGATCAACCTCCAAGACTTGACAGGCTTGGAGGAAAGAGCTGGGAAATAAGCAAAAAGAAAGCCGAAGAATCGATTCGGCAGATGGCGGAAGAGCTTTTACAAATATACGCTCTGCGGAAACTGAAGCAGGGTTATTCATTTTCACCACCCGACGAGTTTTACAAAGAATTCGAAGCGACCTTCCCGTTTGAAGAAACCCCGGATCAACTGGACGCCATATCGGAAGTACTGGCTGACATGGCCCGTCCCAGACCCATGGACCGATTAATTTGCGGTGATGTCGGTTTTGGTAAAACCGAGGTAGCAATCAGGGCCGCTTTCAAGGCTGTAATGGATGGGAAACAGGTGGCCATGCTTGTTCCCACCACTATTCTTGCAGAACAGCATTACCAGACATTCAGGGAAAGATTTGATAACTACCCGGTTTTTGTTGAAGTATTGAGTCGCTTTAAAACAAGGGCACAACAGAAGAAAATCATCAAGCAACTAAAAGAAGGCAAAATAGATATTGTAATAGGAACACACAGATTACTCCAGGCAGATGTGGCCTTCAGAGACTTAGGGTTACTGATCATAGACGAAGAGCACAGATTTGGCGTAAAAGACAAAGAAAAGTTGAAAAAACTCAGGGCATGCGTGGATGTCCTATCACTTTCAGCCACCCCTATTCCCAGGACTCTTCACATGTCCCTGATGGGCATAAGGGACTTGAGCACCATAGAAACACCGCCACAAGAACGGTACGGAGTAGAAACATATATTTGCAAGTTCGACGAAGAGGTCATCCGAACAGCAATCATCAGAGAACTTCAGAGAAACGGACAGGTTTTCTTCGTGCACAATCGAGTAAAAACCATATACAACATGGCCAATTTAATAAGAAAACTCGTACCGGAAGCCCAGGTGGGGGTTGCACACGGCCAGATGCAGGAAAGAGAACTTGAAAATGTAATGGAAAAATTTGTCAAAAAAGAAATAGATGTCCTGGTATGCAGTACCATCATCGAATCCGGGCTGGACATTCCGACGGCAAACACGATCATAATCAACAGGGCAGACAGGTTCGGACTGGCCCAGATATACCAGTTGAGAGGCCGAGTTGGCAGGGCTGACAAGCAGGCCTATGCTTATCTATTAATACCTGGTAAGCACTTAATTACCCGAGAAGCAGAAAAACGATTTCGAGCACTGCTGAATTTCAGCGAACTCGGGTCCGGTTTCAGGGTGGCCTTAAATGACCTGCAAATTCGCGGAGGTGGCAATCTTCTTGGCGCCGCTCAATCAGGGCATGTCGCAGCAATAGGGTATGAGATGTACGTGGAGCTGATCCAAAAAACTATCCAGAAATTAAAAGGTGAACTTGTTGAAGAACCGCCTGAACCGGAAATAGACCTGAGATTATCCGCTTTCATTCCTGAAAGTTACGTTCAAGACATTAACCAGAGGTTAGTGCTTTACAAGAGGCTTGCGGGGAGCAGAAGCAAAGGGGAAATTAAGGAAGTGGCTGTTGAAATAAGGGATCGTTTCGGTCCTCTTCCCGCTGAAGTAAACAATCTCTTGAACGTTACCCTTATTAAATTATGGCTTCGAAAGCTCCATGTGACAAAGCTTCTCCAGAACAAAAAACAATTTGTATTGTCTTTTGCAGAGAATACACCATTGAATCCTGAAGCCATTTTTGAGATGATCAAAAAGTTCCCAAAACAGATATCAATAAGCCCGGAACAAAAGTTAATAATCAGCAGCATAAACGGTGACCAGGACAGGGATCTAGAGTTTTTGAAACTCATAATTCAAAAATTGACAGCCAGCGTTAACAAAAATATTAGGAAGGAAAACCATGAATAGTATTACGTATTGCCTAAAATTCGTATGCAGGCGAGTTCTTATTATTAGCTTATTGCTTATTCTTCTGTTCGCCGGGTTTGGAAATACGTACGCCGCAGAAATTATCGATAGAATTGTAGCGATAGTTAATGGAGATATTATCACTCTCAGTGAACTGGAAAAGGCTTCCCGGACGTTCTACGAAAACATGAAAGCACGGGCGATGAAAACCGGAAGACCCCTTCCTCCGCTAAGAGACCTCAGGAAACAGGTACTCAACTTCCTTATAGACAAGAAACTAACGGAGCAGGAATCTCAGAGACTCGGGATCACAGTGACCGATCAGGATATTGACAATGCGATAAATAACCTGTTGAAAGATAAGGGAATAAGCAGAATGGAGCTCATAGAAGGGCTAAAAAGCGAAGGTAAAACGCTGGACGACCTTAGAAATGAAATAAAAGAAAATATTCAGCGTTCCAGACTTATCAACAGGGCAGTTAAATCTAAAATCGTAATAACCGATGAAGAAGTAGAAAAATTTTACGAGGAGCATAAAGATCAGTTTTCGCAGAAGGAGAAGTGGCACCTGAGGGTTATTTTCCTGCCATATCCTGTGAATCCAACAGATAAAGATAAACAGGAAGTGATGAATCTTGCCAAGAAGCTCAAAAGCCAGCTGGACAGCGGCGCATCCTTTGCCGCTCTCGCACGGAAGTATTCTCAGGGCCCCGGAGCCAAGGAAGGAGGGGATGTTGGGTATTTGAGTCCGGATGACCTCGATCCGCACCTGGCAAAATTTGTCTCCGCCTTATCTCCCGGAGGTGTCAGCCAACCGGTGGAAACGGAAGACGGAATCTACCTTTTTAAGGTGGAAGACATACAACAGGGAGGATCAAAAACCTTTCAGAATGCGAAAAACTACATCAGGAATCTGCTTTACCAGAGGGAAGTGAACAAGAGATACATGGAGTGGCTGCAGGATCTGAGAAAGAGGTCCTATATAAAAATTAACCTGTAAAAGAGTCTTCTAACACTACGCAAGGCCGGAATATTTTAGGACTCGCTTGACATAATTTTGCGTTTCCTTATATGGAGGCACACCGCCGTGCTTTGTTACGGCTCCGGGGCCGGCATTATAAGCAGCCAAAGCATGGATCAGGTTCCCATCGAAGCGATCAAGCATTTTCCTTAGATATTTCACTCCACCCTCGATGTTTTGCTCTACATCAAACGGATTGGTTACTCCAAGTTCTTTTGCAGTGCCTGGCATTAGTTGCATGAGGCCCATGGCACCAGCCCCGGAAACAGCTCGTTCGTTGAACCCGGATTCCGCTCTTATTATTCCCCGAATGATATTTTGAGGCACGTTATAAGCCTTTGAAGCTTTTTCTATAATTTGATCAATCTTTTTTCTGGAAGAGGGATATACCCGTTTCCAACTCAATGGTACGGAGTTGACACCATGCTTGCATCTATTTATAGTTTTCTGGTTTCTGCGAATCGAAGTATTTTCGCTCCGGGAATCTAAAGTTACACTTTTTTTGCTAGCCGAATCCTCACCACCGCTTTCCTCTCTTTTTCCCGGAACACACACTGGATGAGCCAGATAATCTTTTATTTTCCAGCCTGAATTATTATTAGTTCCGGCCACTTTCCCTGAGATACTCTCTTTTTCAAGCATTTTAATAAAATCCGATACACCGGTTCTCCTGGGAACCTTCGATCCAGAAGCGAATGTTGAAGCAAAGGACTTCCACATGAGCCTTTTGACCAGATCACTTTTCTCGACCATCCCGGATTGTTTCACACCAAACATTTTACAAATCCCTCTCAGAGCAACATTGATTCTTGCCGTTTATTTTAGCTGCATACATGGCTCGGTCAGCCCTTTCAAACAGGGTCTCAGATGTGTCATCTTCTCTTCTTTCGGCAACCCCTATGCTCATACCTATTTTCAAAATGTGCTTAGAATCTTTATTCAGGTGAAACTCTACACGGGAAATACTTTTGAGTATTTCTTTCGCTTTCTTGACCCCCTCATCGAGATTGGCATTCTCCAGTATTATTACAAATTCGTCACCACCATAGCGGGCCAACATATCAGTAGCTCTGATCTGTTTTTTGACGTAATACATTGTTCTCTGAAGTACGTCATCGCCAATCTTATGTCCCCACTTGTCATTGATATCCTTAAAATCATCAATATCAAGTATCATCAATACGAATTTTTTATCTGAATTCAGAATTTCCTGGATCCTGATTCTGTAAGCTTCCCGATTGTATACGCCGGTTAAGGGATCCTCGAGGGCCTTCTCCCTAACTGCCAGTAACTCTTCAAAATAACTCTTTTTTTGCTGCTTTGCTTCTCTCAACTGCCTTCGTAACTTGAGCTCTTCTTTTATGTAGTTATCCAGCTGCTTTTGATCGAGATCCTTCTTAATCTGGATTAACTTCTTTATTTCATTGATTCGTCCCAGAAGATTTTCCTTCAGTTCGCCAATATGCGCCGACTTGGTGCAAATTTCTT
>Ga0116200_10000510_pt1 | contig 12790 bp, 9 predicted proteins | sample Mar14436cmmetaG_FD_94478 | JGI IMG/M metagenome (GOLD analysis project Ga0116200, IMG submission 94478) | Marine hydrothermal vent microbial communities from Guaymas Basin, Gulf of California to study Microbial Dark Matter (Phase II) - Marker... ... | reverse complement strand
GCCACAGCGAAAAAAAATACTCACGACTTGAATGTTATCAAACAAATATCAAAAGTCTCCGCTCCCACAATTCTGCTGATCAACAAGATAGATCTTATAAAAAGACAGCTTCTCTTACCCATTATTGACAAATACAAAGACCTGGGTTCTTTTGAAGCTGTCATTCCTATTTCCGCACTCTACAAAGACGGAATTGACAGACTAATAAGTGAAATAGAAAAACTCCTTCCCTATGGTCCTAAATACTATCCGGACGACATGTGGACAGATCAGCCCGAGCGTTTCATTGCAGCGGAAATCATAAGAGAAAAAATCTTTCACCTGCTTAGAGAAGAAGTACCATACGCAGTGGCCGTAACGATAGATTATTTTGAAGAGGTTCCTGACAGAAATCTGCTTAGAATAGGTGCGACGATTCATGTAGAGAAAAAATCCCAGAAGGCCATAATTATTGGAGAGAAGGGAAGGATGCTGAAGGAGATAGGGAGTAAAGCAAGGGTGGAACTCGAACACATTTTTGGGACAAGAATTTTTTTGGAACTATGGGTACGGGTGGAGAAAAAATGGAGGAGAGATGAAAAAGTGCTGAGAAAATTTGGATACAGATAAGGCCACCCCGACTCCGAGGTGGCCTTGCATTACATTATCTTCTATTTTTTAGCTTTTCAGAAACTTTTTAACGATTGACTGCCATTTGTCTCCTTCAAGGTCTGCGAAGAGGTCTTTGATGGGTTGTCCACCATCGGCGGCAATAGCGATCTCTTCGTGAACTTCGATTTTATTTTTTCCTTCTATCTGGTGGACGAAGTCCGTATTTCTTGATTTTGTTGTAGAGGGTCTGACGGTCGATCTGGAGCTTTCGGGCGCATTTGCTGATATTCCAGTTGTTTTCTTCGAGAACGGACAGGATGTGTAGCTTTTCAACTTCACTGAGCGCTTTGGGTTTGCCTTTCATAATCACCGGTTCGCGGGTAATAGGAAGATCCTCAGGCTCAATCTTCTTACCTTTGCCAATAACCATTGCCCTTTCTATTACATTTTCGAGTTCTCTAACGTTACCAGGCCAGTCATATTCTTTTAGGAGCTTCATAGCCTCTGGGGATACAGCTTTTTGGTTCTTATGAAGATTTATGGCGAACTTTTTTATGAAATGTCTTATCAGAAGCGGTATGTCCTCCTTACGTTCCCTTAAGGGAGGAAGATGGATTGAAATTACGTTCAACCGGTAGTAAAGATCTTCCCTGAATTTCCTTTCACTGACCGCTTTGACCAGATCCCTATTGGTGGCCGCAATTATCCTGGCATCCGTTTGAATCAGTTTATGGCCGCCAAGCCTCCTGAATTCTCTTTGCTGGAGCACTCTAAGGAGATCTACCTGGGTTTTGGGGCTTACGTCGCCAATTTCATCCAAAAACAGGGTCCCGTCGTTGGCCATTTCAAAAGCTCCCTTTTTGGAGTGAGTGGCTCCCGTGAATGCTCCTTTTTCATAGCCAAAGAGTTTACTTTCTAATAGCGTATCAGGTAAAGCACCACAGCTTACCGCAACAAATGGTCCATAACACCGGGGGCTATTGGCATGGATGGCTCTCGCAACAAGTTCTTTACCAGTGCCGCTTTCTCCGGTGATAAGAACCGTGGAATCTGTGGGGGCAACCTGTGTGATGAGCTCAAAAACACGCTGAATCGGTTCACTTTGACCAGCGATCTGGTCTAACTCGTACTCTCTTTCAAGCTGCTGTCTTAAGAAAATATTCTCGGTAGCCGGTTCGTGGTGAGTGATTATTTTTTTTATTTGGAGTTCTACTTCTTCCGGGTCAAGGGGTTTGATGACATAATCATACGCACCCAGCTTAATGGATTCTACCGCAGATTCTATTGTTGCATACGCAGTTACAATGATCACCTCGATTTCTGGTTCAAGTTTCTTGATCGTCTGCAGTGTTTCTATGCCATCTAGACCAGGCATTTTGAGGTCAAGTAACACTACGTGCCAGAACTCGTTTTTCACCATCTCGATGGCTTCTTCCCCACTAGATGCCAGCCCAACTTCATATCCTTCTTCTTGGAGCCAATCCTTAAGAGATTCCCTAACAGCAGGCTCGTCATCTACCACAAGAATTTTATTCTTTATTGTCATGAACTCTCCATTTTCTGGTTCTTTCTTCGTCTATGCCTCCAGAATCTTGACCGGAAGACGTAGAGTGAAGGTTGTGCCTTTACCAGGTGTGCTATGTACACTGATCTCGCCTTTATGCTGTTTTATTATGCCGAAAGCAATTGCAAGTCCCAATCCCACTCCTTTGCATTCCTCCTTTGTAGTATAAAAAGGCTCAAAAATATGAGGAAGGTGCTCAGGATCAATGCCCCTGCCGTTATCTGAAACATTTATCTCGACCTTTTCCCCAGAATCAGATGCACGTGTAGTTATCGAAATTGATCCGCCAGGTTCCACTGCTTCTATTGCATTAGTTAACAAATTGAGGATAACCTGTTGCAGTTGGTCAAAATCGACCAGGACCATCGGTAGCTTTGCTTGTGTTTCCCTCGCAAGTCGGATGTTTTTTGCCTTCAGCTTATGCTTTAAAATATCAACTGCTCTATCTATGATTTCTTTCACATCATTGGGTTTCCTGTCAACCACTGACTTCCTTGAGAAAGCCAAGAGACTTTTCACAATATTACAACATCGCGTTGTCTCTGACTCCATAAGCCTTAGGAAACGTTCTACTTCATGAATTCTTTCACCGAAACATTTCTCCTTTTTCAGCAGTTTTAGGATTAATCTGGTGTATGTAAATACCGAGGTCAGCGGGTTATTGATTTCATGGGCTATAGTCGCTGCAAGCTTTCCCAAAGAAGCCAGTGTCTCAGACTGCACAAGTTTTTGCTGAGCCAGTTGTAATTCCTCATACGTATGCTTGACCTCGGCAAAAAGATGAGCATTCTGTACTGCCATTCCTACCTGGGCACCTATAGCAGTTAAGAATTCCACATTCTTTGATGTGAACTTATGTAGGAAATGGGTTGACACACAGATTACACCCAGGATTTGCCCCTTTGCAATTAAGGGGATGTAAGCTGCGGCTGTTAAATCTTCTCTAAAAATGGAGCTTCTGAAGGGTGTTGAGGACTTTTTCAGGTCATCAACGATTAGAGCATGATTCGTCTCCGCAGCATACCCCAGAATTCCATTTCCCACTTCCCGGAGTTGAATATGGGGGAGGCTTGTGAATTCTTCTGAAAGTCCTCTGTGCGCTGCCAAATAAAGGTACTTTTGTTCTTCGTCAAGCAAGTAGACTCGGACACTGTCTACATCCAGCGTTTCGGTTATCTTTTCAATGGTACTGTTAAGAACATCATTGAGGAGTAATGAGTCGCTTACTGTCTTGCTAATATTATTGAGGGTCTCTAGTTCACGATTAAGCTGTCTCAGCTCGGCTTCGACTTTTTTTTGGGCTGAAAGATTACGGATAAAAGCAACGTATCCGGTCACTCGGTCATCGCTGTCTGCTGTGGCATTTGCACTTATCAATACCGGGAACTCTCTTTTTTGCATGTCTCTCATCAGGACTTCAAAATCCTGCACGTAGCCTTTTTGCCGAATCTCGTCAACCAAATGGAGCCCACCCTTCAGATGATCTTCAAGTTTTCTTCGGCGCAGAGCATCTTCTCTATTCTCGTATCCGAGTAACTTAATACCGGCAAGATTAATATCCGTTATGTAGAGCCAACGGTCTGTTAGAACAATAGCTTCTGCTGAGTGTTCAAAGATTTGCTGATATAACGATGTCGGACTTTTCTTCACTTTCCTTATTTCCCCACCAACCCAATGTTTTATTTCTTTAATACTAATACAAACACCGACCTTCCTCAAGGATCAGAAAAATATGCTAATGGAGCGTCAGAAACCTCTTGTATTCAAATAATGATTTTTAACAGGATTGTTGGATAAGTTGTAGCGAGCCCGAGAAGATATAAAGAGCCTTCAAATACGTATCGAGGTAAGTTATGCCAATAGCCTGTTTTCGTTAAAGACTTGGATTCCGATTAGGCACTGCTCCTCCTATAAAGCCTCTGCATCAGCAAAGAAAAATCCTGAGCCTGAATCAGGAAAAAGATCCGGAAATACGCGAAAAAGTAATAACTTCCGGCAAATCGATAATTCCCCTCTATATTGCAAACGCTTTATCTACCTGTGCCAGTAGTTGCTTTGGCCTAAATCCGAACAGCTCCACACTCGAGGAAGGACAAGTCGCAGCGCATGCTCCGCAACCTTTACACAAGGCCTCATTGACCTGGCAGATATGACGATCTTCTATATATGTTATGGCCCCAAAGGGACAAACCTCCAGACAACCCTGACAACCAACACAGGTCTCTGGGTTTATCTTTGATACTATGGCGTCTCCAAGGATCTTTCCCTTAGATAGGAAGGTAACTGCGCGAGAGGCAGCCCCAAGCCCTTGAGCAATCGCCTCATCTACTGGTTTCGGTGAGTGGGCAAGGCCACATACAAACACACCATCGGTAGCGAAATCGATGGGGCGGAGTTTTACATGGGCTTCCACGAAAAAGCCGTCATCGTTGACCGGCAACTTAAACATTTGAGCAATCTTATTTTCCTTGGGGGCGACGATAGCACTTGCGAGGATAACCATATCAGCTTGAATGGTAATTTCTCTTTTAAGGATATACCCGGTGAAAGCTATTTGAAGCTCATCTCCAGCTCTCCTAACCGCTATTCCTTTATCAAAATCATATCGAACGAAGATGATTCCTTTCTCTCTTGCTTCTCGATACAGCTCTTCTCGAAGACCGTAAGTTCTTATGTCCCTATATACAATAAAGACTTCAATCTCAGGATTGATTTTTTTCAATTCGAGAGCATTCTTGATCGAATGGGTGCAACAAACCTTAGAACAATATGGCCTCTCGGGTATTCTTGAGCCCACGCATTGGACAAAAACAGCTGACTTTACATCCCTTAGAGAGGCATCATTTTTAATGAGTCTCTCGTCCAATTCTAAGCCCGTTAAAACCCTCGGGTCCTCTCCATAGAGATAGCCATCCGGTTTGAGTTCAGATGCTCCCGTAGCAATAATGGCTACCCCGTGCTCAAGCACCTTCTCTTCATCATTGCAACGTATGGTGGACTTGAAATTCCCAACAAATCCCTCAACATGGGTCAATTCGGTTTTAAGAAAGACCTCTATATTCCCCGATTCTTGTATTTCACCGATAAGGTTTGTAAGATTTTGACGGACACTTTCTCCCTGCCATGTCTCGTGCAACTTGCGAGCCTGTCCCCCCAAAGTATCGCTCTTTTCAATCAGGTACACGTGGTACCCTTGCTCTGCAAGATTTTTCGCGGCAGCCATTCCCGCGATACCCCCACCTATAACCAAGGCAGATTGAGTTATTTCTATTACCGGTTGCGCCAACGGTTCTAACAGACCAACCTTTGCCACAGCCATCCTTAACAGATCCTTTGCTTTCTCCGTAGCTGCTTCGGGATCATCGCTGTGCACCCAGGAACATTGGTTTCGAATATTCACCATTTCGAATAGATATTTGTTGATTCCCGCATTTACCAGTGTTTCCTGAAACAATGGTTCGTGAGTCCTTGGTGTGCATGCTGCCACCACTACCCTGTTGAGATTTTGTTCTTCAATAACTTTTGTCATTTTCTCCTGAGTGTCCTGGGAACAAGAAAAGAGATTGCTCTCTACAAAGACAACCCCTGGTAAGCTTTTGGCGTATTCAACTACCTCGTCAATATTTACTATACCCGCAATGTTTGTCCCGCAGTGACACACAAATACGCCTATTCGAGGAGGTTGCCCGCTCACATCGATCTCTTGAGGAATTTCCTTTGTTCTCGTCATTGTCCCACGGACCTCAGCCAGGGTGCTTTCTACTACAGCTGCACAGGCGCTGGACTCAATCACCGACTGAGGAATATCTTTGGGACTTTCAAGGGCACCGCACGTGAAGATTCCTGGTCTGGAGGTTTTAACAGGTTCGAAACTGTTGGTGGCTACAAAATGGTGCGGATCGAGTTGCACGCCAAGTTTCTCTGCCAACGCAAGGGTTTTATCACTGACGCAGAGCCCTACAGACAAAACGACCATATCAAATTCTTCTTCAACTCTTCGTCCAGATTCATCAACATGCCTGATGATGAGATTCCCCGTATCCCTTACAGGTGTTATGTTCGAGATCCTCGATTTTATAAAACGGACTCCTGCTTCATCTCTCGCCCTGTAATAGTATCTTTCGAAATCCTTTCCATGGGTCCGGAGGTCAATGTAATAAATAGCCGCATCAAGACCGTTCTTGCTATGCTCCTTGGCCACAATGGCCTCTTTTATGGCATAAGTACAGCAGACTGCCGAGCAGTACGATTTGGCCCCCTCGTGAACATCTCTGGATCCCACACATTGGATCCATGCTATCTTCTGTGGTTCTTTCTTGTCAGATGGTCTTACAAGGTGCCCTCCGTAAGGCCCTGTAGCAGAAAGTATCCTTTCAAATTCAAGACTGGTAACAACATTGGGTGAGTTGCGATAGCCGTAAATATCGCGGATCACCGGGTTAAAAACGTCTACTCCGGCAGCCATAATTATCGACCCGACCTTTATGTTTAACTCCTTCGGCTTGTCGTCAAACAATATGGCTCCTGTAGGGCAGAATTTCTCACATGCCTTACACTTTTTCTTTTGAAAGTAGATACAGTGATCAGCATCGATGGCATATTTGAGTGGGACAGCTTGCGGATACTTAACATATATTGCCTTCCTCTTACTAAGCCCTGCATCATATTCATTATCAACTTTACGCGGGCACTTCTCAGCACATGTCCCGCAAGCAATACACTTGTCTACATCCACATAACGCGGATGCTGGACAAGGGTGACTTCAAAATTCCCTTCCTCTCCTGACACGTCCTTGACTTCCGACAGGGTGAGAAGCTCAATGTTGAGATGCCGGCCGACCTCGACCAGTTTGGGAGAGATAATTCACATGGCACAGTCATTGGTGGGGAAGGTCTTGTCCAGCTGAGACATGAGTCCCCCTATAGATGGGGATCTTTCCACCAAGTAGACGTAAAATCCTGAATCGGCGAGATCCAAAGAGGCTTGCATCCCTGCAATTCCACCACCTACAACCATTACTGATCCAATCTTACTCTGGGTCATACTCTTTCCACCTTCGATTGATTTAAGATTACAAGTTCAATTATTAAGATAAATTAAGAGAAACTCCCGCCCTTATGATTCTTCTCCTTTGTAGTTGCACTCTCTGATGGCTTATCAGCTAAATAGGTTTTCTATTTGTCCTCTTTTTCCTCATTTTCTTCTTCCTTTTCTTCTGCCTCGGGTTCAGGGAAATACTTCATGATCCCATTGATCGGTAGCTGATTTTCGTCTAATCCAAGGGACGTACTATCAAGACCCATTGTGAGACCAAGAAGTTGAGGATATAGGATTGATGGAAGCTGGGTGTTGGTATGTTGCTTTTCCAACATCATTCGCTGTACGGAATCAAATTGGAGCTGGCAATACGGACAGGCTACGCATAAATAATCTGCACCAGATTCTTTCCCATCTTTCAGCTTCTTTTGCATGAGTCTCATTGAAAGCTCATCGTTTACACCAAGTAGCGGAGCACCGCAGCAATCCAGCTTGGCCTTCCAATCTATACTTTTAGCCCCGGTCAATTCGACGAGTTTCTCAAATAAAGAGGGTTTCACGGGATCATCGAATTCAACTATTTTACTAGGTCGGAGGGCATGGCATCCATAGTGGGTAGCAATGTTAAGGCCGTCAAAACGTTTCGTCACTCGTTTCGCGATCGAACCAATTCCAACATCGTGGAAAAGGACAGTGAGAAAGTGTTTTACCTGCAGCCCACCATCATATTTCAGGTCTTCTTTTTTAAGGATAGCGTTTATTTCATCTCGTAAAGACTGGTTTTCCCTCATTAAGTGATCCACTTTCTTCAAGCTTCCATAACAACACTTGCAAAGTGTCAATAGATTAAGGTTCTCCCGTGCTGCAAGTGCAAGGTTCTTGGCTGAGGCAAGGACAAAAGCCTTGAAATCAAGGTTCCTCAAGGGATATCCGCAGCAATTAAACTCCCTTATGTCGAAGATTTCAACCCCAAGGTTTTCCAAGACAGCTCGCGCTGAGGATTCGTATTGTTTTACCCGGGCCGGAATATTGCATCCCAAAAAAAGCGCAAATTTCATAGCTCTCTTCCCATTTACTTTGTTGCCAATGTTAGTTTTACACTCTTGATAGCCAAATTTTTTAGTTCATAGAGTACATCCGTAACTGCTACCCCTTGGGGACATTGCTCTTGGCATTGATAGCATGTTACACAATCCCACAGCATGTTCGACCCGAAAGCCAGATCCCGCACCCCCAGAGCACAGGCATTCATGATTTGATGGGGGAGCATGCCGAGGGCTTCTTGCGGATTCTCGTAGCTTGCTACCACCGGACATACTGTTGTACATGTCTCACAGGCAAAGCAGACCGAAAAGGTACTTGCCTGGCTGGAAAGACTCAATTCCGATCTTAGCTTTTTGCTTGCTGTCGTCACATTGATAGGCTTCTCTTTAGCCTTCATTAATTCGCACTTCTCAGAGATCGCCTCTCTTGCCTCTTGTAGAGGTTCCCGGTACTCATCAGCAACAATCTTTCTCTGCATTAAACCTCGGTAAAAGGAAAGTTGTGAAAGCACCGAGAGCTCGGGATAACCCTTCTCGAGAAGGCCCTCTCTCACGCTGAACCATATACTTTGCAGGTTAATACCCACGGGACACGCAACAGTACAACGATAGCAATTGGTACAAATATAGGCTCCTTCTTGGAGAAGCTTCAGCTCATCGGGCGACAGCTCCTTCCCCCGAGCAAGTGATTTTATTGCAATAAGTTTCTCTGAAGGAAGAATGTTTATATTCTGAAATTCTTCAAAAGCTATCGCAACCGAACATCTTGTGGTACATGTTCCACAATGCGTACAGGCATCTAGATCCATGATTTGCTTGGTTGCAATGTTTGCCTGATCAGATGTTTCATCATCCATGACCGCGTTTGCCAAAATACTCAGTGGGCTCACGATAATATGGAACATCTTGCTGAAAGGGAGGTAAGCCAAACCAATAAAACACGCCAAAAAATGTATATACCAGAGTAGAATAGGAATCTTGGCACTATCCAAACCAAGTGCCAAGGGTTTAATTATCCGAGAAAGACCATAGCTCAAGAAAGCGGATTGCTCTCGCGCATGGCACTCGGCACAGTTCATCTCGAAAGCCTCTTTACCTGCTTCCAGAAGCTCCTTGTTAAACGGCCCCTTAATAGTGGGAGAAACCATACCCATTTCCTGGACCCAGTAAGCCTCAAGTGCCTTAAGTTCGTCTTCCTCAGGCATCGTTGTGTACTCTTCCACCATACTTTGGTAGCTTGAGTAAGAGACAATTTTCGTTGCTTGCAAGCAAATTCCTGAGATAATTATGACGGCGACTATGCCGATGGCGTAGCAGTCCATTGAATTAGTTTTCAGGCGAGGGACTTTCATGATAAAGCGTCTATAAATTGCAATACCTATTCCTGCAATTACCATTGCCCCAAAGAGATCTCGAAGAGTGAGGAAAGGATTAATTGTCGGTTGGTAGTCAGGAAAGAGGACAGAAGTTATAAATTTGTCAAGGGCATGCATAAGTAGAAGAAGCATAAAGCCCCAGTAGATGAGCATATGCATGATCCATCTCAGACCATCTTCTTTCAACGTTCTCATCTGGAGAAGAACATCCACCAAGAATACCCGCAGCAATGTAAGGATTCTGCTGCTGAAAAAAGTTGAAAAAACGCCCTTAATGGCAGCAGCAAACCTTTCACCTGTTGATATATCCCTTGCAACAATTCCAATGTTATAGCGAAACCATGTAGATACCTTGTAAATCAACCCTACACCAAATATAGTTAAGACAATGTAAAGTGTGACATTGAAAAACATAAGCTACTTTCCCCTATAGCGTTAAGATGTTTAGTCCCTAGAAGATTTTGAGAAAAAGCCTCCGGCAGTCGTCAAGCAAGCTAAAATGGAACGACAAAATAGGCAGAGTCTCTATGATAGAGACAAGAGGTTATTTATAGTATACAAAACTTGTTGTCAAGGAGTTTTTCCGTGAAAGATTGAGAGAAGGTAAAGTAATCACAGGTTATGAATAGTGCAAGAATTTTTCTGTAGGGGGAAACGGGATTCCCTAAAACAGTCTTTTTGTTGCAAGTGAAACCGACATCGCTGCCATGGTATGCTAGCAAAACTGCCCTAAGTACCGCTTTTAGTCCTTCGTGGGTGTCACTCGCGCTACTGTTTGGGCCAGAATACCGAATGCGAACATTGCAGCAATTCGCCTTTTTATAAATGCTATTGACACAACCTGAAAATCGGCCTTGACAAATACGGCGTAGGACTGTAAATAGACAGATGCGCGCAGCACGCAATAAACGATTGAATTGGGATTCTGGCTACCCGCCTCTGTCAGAGTCCTCAAAGGCATTTCGCTAGACTATACCAATCGTGGGAGATATAGCATATGGTCAAAGACAATTATGAACCCCGGATCGTCGCGTTTCTCTGCAACTGGTGTGCTTATTCTGCAGCTGATCTCGCCGGAGTAAGCCGTCTTCAGTACCCACCCAATGTAAGAACAGTAAGAGTTCCCTGCTCCGCAAGCGTTTCCCCTCATTATGTGCTAAAGGCGTTTCAGAAAGGGGTCGATGGCGTTTTTATCGGTGGGTGACACATCGGAGACTGCCATTACCTGTATGGTAATTATATGACAACCAAAAGGGTGGCTTTCTTAAAGGAGCTTTTGCAGTTCACAGGCATTGAACCAGAACGACTTCACCTACGATGGATTTCTTCAGCTGAAGCTCCCAGATTTGCTGAAAGTATTACCGAGTTTGTGGAGAAAATTAAAGAACTCGGGCCGTTGCCACTGAAAGAGAAAAAAGCGGCATAAGACTACCGAAAGCAAGAAACTGGAAAGGCGGGGCCAAACGCGGCCACCGGCGTATGCTAAATATAGAGGTTGCCGGGAAGCAAGATCGGCAACCTCTTTGTTATTCCTGCGAAAGCGAGAATCCAAGGTTATCTACTTATCCCATTTCTTTTTCATGTTTTCTATGGCCATCTTTGCAAGGTAATCACATCTTTCATTCTGGGGGATTCCGCTGTGTCCTCGCACCCATTTCCAGGTAACATGATGCTTCGATGCTTCTCTGTCCAGAATTTTCCACAAATCCACATTTTTGACCTTATTCTTGGTACTGGTGAGCCACTTACGTTGTTTCCATTTTGGAAGCCATTCGGAGATGCCTTTTTGTACGTACTGGGAATCGGTACATATGGTTACCTTGCAGGGTTCTTTTAGCGCTTTCAATGCTTCGATAACAGCGGTCAGTTCCATTCTATTATTTGTGGTAAAAGGTTCTGCCCCGGAAAGCTCCTTTTCCACGTTTTTATACTTGAGGATAGCCGCCCATCCGCCTGGTCCGGGATTACCCTGGCAGGCACCGTCAGTAAATATTTCGACTTTTTTATAATTGTTTCTTTTTTTTGACATAGTATGAAAGGGGAGGGGACTAAGTTCTTTTCAAGAACCTTTCCCGGATGAATCTCTGAATTGTGTTTGCGTTAAATTTCCTCAGATATTGTTCCAGATTCTCGAGCGGTATTTCGGCTCTAGCCATACCCTTGTGACCGCCAGCACTGCCTATCGACCCGAAAGCCTTCTCGGCAAGTTGACCGGCGTTTTTGCGTATTCCATCGTTTCGTATCACGACCACCAGCTTATCATTTGTAAGACCTGAAACTACCACCCATCTGATATCATGAATCTTCATCAGAAAATCTGCCACCAACACACAGATGTCATGGGAGGGTACGCGTTCAAGGTACGTAAAGATCCTCTTTCTAGAAACACGTTTGTTTTCCAGTGCACGTTTAAAAAACTTGAGATCTTTAAGCTCCATGTCGGATATTTCGATTTTTCTCAGGGTATTTATAAAAGCGAAGGGGAAAAGGTATCTGAAAGCCTTAACATCTTCCTCAACAACCTTACCCTGAAAGTCATGTGTATCCGTTTTTATACCGTAAATTAAAGCAGTTGCGAGTGTTTTTGAAGGTTTTATTTTTGCCGCTTTTAGGTATTCAGTGAGTATTGTAGCCGTAGCTCCGTAGGTTGGGCGAATATCAGCAAAATCTACTCCTTGAGGTTCCTCTTTGAGAGGATGATGGTCAATGACAACGTTAAAATTAATATTTTGAAATTCCTCAAAGTGAGCCGGCTGGCCATCAACGATCACATGTCGATCGAACTCTGATGGATTAATGTCTTTTTTATCAACCACGGGTATTTTAAGCAATCGAACCATGGTTATATTATTTAATCTGGTAATAGGTCTGATTATAGCTATGGTTGTGCTTTGAACCTTGTGCCAGAGGATTCTTTTGACGGCCATTGCCGATGAAAGCGAATCTGGGTCTGGGTCAATAGTAATCAGAACACGGTTTTTTGGATCAAAAACTTCCAGAAACTTGGTGAGCAAAGACGTTACGGATTTAGGGCGCGTGGTCTGAATGTTGAGTGAACTCATGATAGCAAACTCTTAACTGCGAAAACAAAAAAAGCGGCATGTGCCGCTTGCTGTTCTTTTTTGGAGCGGGAAACGGGATTCGAACCCGCGACTTCAACCTTGGCAAGGTTGCACTC
>Ga0116200_10000506_pt1 | contig 12873 bp, 14 predicted proteins | sample Mar14436cmmetaG_FD_94478 | JGI IMG/M metagenome (GOLD analysis project Ga0116200, IMG submission 94478) | Marine hydrothermal vent microbial communities from Guaymas Basin, Gulf of California to study Microbial Dark Matter (Phase II) - Marker... ... | reverse complement strand
TCCGAGCTCTCTGGAAACTCTGCTAAACACACCTGAAATAAGTGCAAGCGGTGTTTTTAACTCATGGGAGAGGTGGTTAATGACTCTTTCTTTGGCCTTATCAAGGAGCTTGAGGTCTTCGTAGGCCTGCTCCAGTTTTCCATGAATTTTTGCATTCTCTATGGAAGCCCCTGTTTGGACTGCAAGAACCTCAAGGATCCTCAAGTCTCGCGATGTAAATTCCCCTTGCTTCTTATTGATAACCTCTATAACTCCTAAAATGTTTCCATGAAATTTCACAGGCACACATATCATAGATCGGGTGCGAAACCCACTTGTTTCATCATATGATCCATCCCACCTGGGATCTTTATTCACATCATTTATCAATACCGCCTCTCCTGTCTGGGCAACATACCCAGCTATACCTTGCCCGACAGGTAAGGTTTGCCTTCCTTCAAAGAACTCCGATTTCTCACCTCTGGAAATTTCCCAATAGAGCTCTTTTTTAACGGGATCTAAAAGCATAACAGCACTCACCTCATTGTTGAGAATCTCCTCTGAGAGACTCATTACCTTGTTGAGTAAAGGCCTAAGATTCAAATTAGAGGAGATTGCTACACTAGCCTGGGAAATGCTATCAAAAATGTAGGTAAGTTGGATCTCTTTTTCCAGTTCCTCGCCCAAAAATTTTAAAGTGTGCTCATCAACCGATGTGAAGGGATCAATATAAATCAACTTGCCGCTTCGAAGGGGAATGGTCTTGATATTAGCCTGATTTTCCAAGAAGCTTGATAAACTGATTTCACCTCCAGATTCTACAAGTTCTTTTATGGTTCCCTCCAACTCCTCAGGGAAAACATATATTTGCTCACCGGATTGAAAAACAATACCTGAGCTGCCTGAAAATCGGGCGAGCGATTCCAGCTTGTCTCCTATCTTTATGAGAGAGAAATGTTTTTCCATAAAAAGTCTTCTGGGATTTCCCTTTACTTTGAGGTCAAATGATTCTGAATCAAGGCCCACCTGTGCAAGATATCTGGGCCGAAACAAAGGTAAAATAATTCTTCTACCTTATTTAGGCTATACCAACTTTTTTTCTTTGTCAAACATCACATTGGCTTCCTTGAGGCATAGGAGGGGTACCACAAACTTGCAAATAGTGGCTTTATTACATAGAGTGGTTTGGATTCAGTTGTGTTTTTTTCTATGAGCGTAAATATAGAAAACTTAGATGTAGACTTTTTTCTCTATCAATCGTCTAATATTATAAAATGAGCGCACGTGATACAATTTATGGATGATGAGAGACGACTTTTCAGTGAACTGGTTGAAAACTATCAGAAAAAGGTTTTTCAGGTGGCTTTTGGTATGCTTGGTAATAAAGATGAAGCCCTTGATATTACACAGGATGTTTTTGTAAAGGCATTCAGGTCGTATAAAAAATTCCGATTTAACGCATCCCCTGAGACATGGTTGATCAGAATAACAATAAACAGGGTAAGGGACTACCTTCGAAAAGAAAAATTAAGAAGGCTTCTTTTTTTACGGCCTGGAAATACTTCAGATAATCAAATAAATAAAATGGCAGATAACAACGAGTCGCCCCAGGAAATTCTCAAAGAAAAACAATTACAGGCTCACGTGAGGGCATTTCAAGATGGCCTCAAGGGAAGAGAAAGAGAGGTCTTTTCACTCAGGTTTGGTAATGATTACACTATTAAGGAAATCTCTGAATTAACCGGTATCAGCCAGAGTTCAGTAAAGACCTATCTCTACAGGGCCTTAGACAAGGCCCAAAATTATCTTGCTGACTGGAAAACACAATGAGCAATATTCACCTGAGCAATAAAGAGATTTACTCCATGATGGTTGAACAGGATACGATCGATGAAAATCTGCAATTACATCTGAGGAAATGCAAAGATTGTCGAAAACGACTCATTAAAATGAAGAAATTCTTAAAGTCCTATCAGGAAGAAATTGAGCATACTGAGATAAATTGGACAAAGGAGAAGGGGAAAATACTTTCAACTGTATCTGACTATCGGGCTCCTGCATTAAGGATGCGATGGGGAACGGCTGTAGTCCTCTCATTTATAATAGTTATTTCTGCTGTTTTATTGCAACAGATCTATTTCCAACCAAATAGTGACAGGAAGATCGAAGAAACAGGATTACAAAAGAAAATTTGGTTGTTTCCAGATAGTATAGGTGAAGTGGAATTTCCTCAAAGCATAGCAGTTCTCACTGAGTGTGAGGGGGAAGATTTCCAGCAATTTTTAAACTTTTTTTTACCAATAGAGGAGGAGCGTAATGAAAAAAAAGATTTTAATACTAACAGTCTTCGCATTAATAGGCTCGATCAGTCTATCTTTGCCTAACCTTTTTGCCTTTGATCCCTTAGTAGGTGGTAAATGGTGGCACAGGCCAGGTGTGAAAGATACATTACAGCTAACACCTGATCAAATCGACAAGATAAATAAGATCTGGATGGAACACAAAAAACGCCTCATTGATATTAAAAGCGATATAGAAAAGGCCTATCTTGACTTAGAAAACATGATGTCCAAACCTACGACAGATAGACAGGAGGCCTACAAATTAGCAGAGAGGCTTGGTCAACTTCATTCCCGGCAGATTGAGAACCGTATTAAGATGGGCATAGACATTCGCCAGGAACTTTCGATCGAGCAATTTGAGAAACTTAAAGGCCTACGTAGGGAATTTACACGACGGCTCAGAGAAAAAGGGCCTCGAGCGGGCAAAAAAGGCGGCGCAAAACTCAATTAGGAAAAACGCCCTCGGGGAATAAACGGGTAATCATGAAGACCTAAACTTTGCGAGATAGTTTTTAAGAAGTTTGCTGTCATTGGGATTCATATTAATAAACTGGATTCCCATCCCCGGGGGCATTTTTTCGGTGCTCATATCTTGAGGCCTTATCCACATTACCTTGCCCTTGGTAGTGATTTCCTGATTGCTGTCAGGAAGGTTGAATTCCAGGTCTAAAAGGGAGCCTACCGGGAGATTCTTTGTAGTATGAATAAATAGTCCTCCTTGTCCAAAATTAGCAATATAGGACTTAAAAAAATCATCTGCCTTTTTGAAAGAGATATTAATCTTTCCGCTTACCCTTTTCCCTATTCGCCTGGGCAAAGAAACCAGACGCTGTGTGGTTTTTCTCAGTCTCCTGACAAGGGTAGTTATTATCTCTCTAAAATCTGAGTCTATCTGGTTAAATTCCTTATCTAAAAAATTCTTATCTATTAACTCTAACACTGTGTCCTCAAGCGCAATAGCAGTAGCCGATCTGGGGGAATGATCAATATAACTCATTTCTCCAAAAATATCACCAGGCCCTAATATCTCCACAACAATCTTTCTGTCTTGAACCGTCTTGCTGATCTCCACCTTCCCTGCGCCTAAAAGATAAACAGCGGTTCCATGACTGCCTTCCTTAAAGATAACATCCCCTGCCTTATAGGTTTCTCTTTCAATCGTTAAAAACATTTTGAATTCACATTTTTTTAACGTCTGCAACTACTCAAGTATCTGGCCACAAAGACACTAAGGCACCAAAATAATAGAATTATTCTTTATAATAGCTTTTTTAATGAGGGACACATCAAAATGAATAAAATGACTCCGTTATTCAATCTATATTTATCTTCCCCGAGCGCTGTCCGTCTGGTAGTTCTTTGGGTCTTGGTGGCTGAATACTTACTAACTTTTTTAATTCGTGGGTCACCTTCCTCACCTGATCCCTGGTATTCCTCAGGCTCCCCTCGTTATTTATGATGTAATCCGAAAGCAGTTTCTTCTTCTCTATATTAATCTGGGCATTTAACCTTTTTTCTATTTCTTCTTTTGTGAGAACGCCTCGCTGTATCGCTCTTTCAATTTGAAGATCTCTTGATATGTAAACTAAGATAACCTTATCAAATTTTTGTTTTAAACTCAATTCAAATAAAAGGGGAATATCTACAATAATAATAGCTTTCGGGTCTTTCTTTTTAATGTCCTTAAGTAAAGTGTCGCTTTTCTCAAATATCCTGGGATGGGTAAAGCCTTCCAGGACCATTCGGCTCTGTGCATCAGAAAAGACAATTTCTGCAAGCTTAGAACGATTCAGGGTTTTATCGGAAGATAGGATCTCCTGACCAAAATAGTCAACAATATCTTTCCAGGCAGGACTATCAGGCTCCACAACAACACGGGCAAGATAATCAAAATCAATTACATACGCCCCCTCATCTTTGAACATTTCTGCCACAGAGCTTTTCCCGCTCCCTATACCACCTGTCAATCCTATTGTTAACATAAGAAGTGCCTAAAGTTATCCTAAATCCAAAAACCAAGAATCACTTATCTTTAAACGCCTAAGTGAATAAATCCACGAAACCAATTAGTTTCTCAGAAATACATACACAACGGACTACTGACCCGCCTGCCGGCCGGCGGGCAGGCAACTAACTACTGACATCATCTCTTCTTCAATAAGACATATAACGCACCTGCTCCCCCATCACAGGGCTTAGCAGTGACAAATGCCAGGACTATTTTTTTTAAAATTCCCCTTCTAAACCATATCGGAAGCTCCCTTTTAATGGCCGGCTGGTGATTAAGAGAGCCTAATCCTCTTCCGTGAACAATAAGCACGCACCTCATACCTTTACGATAACTCCGGATTATAAATTCATCAACAGCGCCTTCCGCCTCTTTTTTTGTCAAGCCATGCAGGTCAATGTAATCCTGAATAGAAAATTCACCTCTCTTGAGTCTTTTCATGATCTTTGGGCCAACACCAGAAACTGCTCCCTCCATATATTCATCACTGAAAGAAATATCCCAGGCGCTCGATTCTTTCACCAGTTTTGAAAAATCTTCACCTGCCTTCTTATGAGGCTTAAAAGAACGTTCAGGCACCGTCTCTTCCTTTATGAAGGCCGCTATGATTTTGTTTTTATCATCCTTTAAGGGAATAACATCTTTCATTGCTGACTGAAAGAGATCCTCATCATCTTTTTCCCTATTACTCTCAGATTGAGACTGTGGCGAAACAGGCTCTTTTCTTTTATCAAAAACTTTCAGATCTTCACTCAAACCCTTAAATGGTTTATCAAATAATGTCCTGTCTTCTTCTTTTTTATTCCTTGGATGTTCTATCCGTCCCCTTTTTTTCTTTCTTTTCATAGCAATCTCGTTGACTTTTTATTCGTTTTTACTTAAATAAAATGTAACTGCAAAGGTTGTCAGGTTCAAGGCTCTCAGTTCAGGGGTTCAATTCCGATTTATCGAGAAACTTTGAACCTGTGTACGATTATTTAATGATTTTACAGATTGCCTTTGCAATGTTTTATTTATAGCAAAATCAAAAAATTTTACAAGACGAGAACAGAATGGCAAGAATAGATGACTATAAAAAGGCCCTCGAGATTGGAAAACAGGAAATAAGCAAGAAAAATCCCTTACATCTGTGCCGGTTAAGCGGCGGTGAGTTTGTTGAAAAAGCCAATAAGCCAGACAGTATACAAATTATGTTCTTGAATCGGATGGTTAATATTAGCTGGCCGGAGCTCACCTTCACTCAGGATTCGGATAAGGAGATTAAAATAAAAGAAAAAATATTGATATTGCATTACCTGAATAATGCTAAGAAAGAAGATCTGACAGGAGAGCTTATTGCCTATCAGGAAATTCCTTCAGCAAGGTTTTATCTCAGCTCCTTTAACGCCAGAGCAAAAGATCCATTTATTACCGCGTTTGGTGATAATCCGGATAAGCTACCTATAGTGGCAAAGGAACTTTTTGCTGCGCAAACAGCATCCATGGGAGATGTGTCTGTCACTATTCAGGCATTTCCAAAGACACCTATAACCTTTGTTATATGGCGAGGAGATGAGGAATTTCCACCTAATGGAACAATTTTATTTGATAGCTCAATCAAGAATAATCTTCTTTCTCCCGAGGATATTGCTGAACTGGTCAGTATGATTGTTTATTCTATGATAGCAAAGGCCAGGTAATGTCAGTGGCCAGTAACAAGAGGGCAGTTTATGGGAAATGCTGACTTTCACCCTTGGTCAATACTCCGTTTCACCTTTGTCTGTTGACATTAGAGAGATCTTAGCTTGTCTCCATGAACGGATAACGGTTAACGGATAACTAAAGATTTGTAATACTATGAAAATTGCTATTAGCGGTAAAGGAGGTGTGGGAAAAACAACATTTGCCGCCTTTCTGATAAAATCTTTGCAAATGAGGGGGAAAACCGTCCTGGCCATTGATGCCGACCCTGACGCAAATCTTGCCCAGGCCCTGGGCGCAAAGAATGCATCTGAGATAACACCTATATCTAAGATGAAATCCCTTATTGCGGAAAGGACCGATTCAACGCCTGGGACTATGGGGGGTTTTTTTAAGATAAATCCGAAGGTAAGTGATTTGCCGGAAAAGCTTTCCGTAGACGCCGATGGGGTAAAACTAATGGTATTAGGCGGTGTCAAAACAGCAGAAGGGGGTTGTATTTGTCCTGAGAGCGTCCTCTTGAAGGTTCTTGTCACTCATTTAATACTTATTCGGGATGAGGTTGTGGTTATGGATATGGAGGCAGGGCTTGAACACTTAGGCAGAGGGACCGCACGGGCAGTTGATAAGATGATAGTGGTTGTTGAGCCTGGAAGAAGAAGTCTGGAAACTGCCGGGGAGATAAAGAGATTATCTCAAGAGCTGGGAATCAAGGATTTGCTCATTGTTGGAAATAAGATCAGGTCTCAAAAAGATAAAGATTTCCTGCTTAACAATATGAATGGCTTTAATTTCTTAGGGTTTCTGCCATACAACGATACTATTATAGAGGCGGATTTGGCTGACAAGCCTCCTTATGAAATGAATCCTGATGGACTGAAAATCGTTTCTCAAATGATGCATGGGCATTTTACTTAAAAAGCAGCATTTATTCCGGTTTTGAAACTTTTGATAGGGTAAAGGTAAATCTCGATCCTTCCCCAACTTCACTCTCTACACCTACAGTTCCCCCATGGGCTTCGATGATGTGTTTAACTATGGATAGCCCCAGACCAGTACCCCCCAATTCCCTGGATCTGGCCTTATCCACACAATAAAACCTCTCGAATATGCGAGGAAGATCTCTTGATGGGATTCCTATCCCATTATCCACCACTGCTATCTCGATATAATCATCCTTATCAGTAGAGGTGATGTTTATTTCTCCCCTCTTAGGAGTATATTTTACCGCATTATCCAGGAGGTTTTTAAGCACGGTTTCAATTCCCTCTTCATCGGCTAAAACCATAGGCAGATCAGAGGGAATATTATATTTTATCTTCGGGCGGTTTTTATTCGAAATCTCCATAAAGTGGGAAACTGCTCTATTTATTAGCTCTTCAACCTTTATCGGCTGAAAATCCATCTTCTTCTTTCCGGTTTCAACCCGGGAAAGATCCAGAAGATCAGTGATCAGTTGATTCAACCGATCGGTATGTCTTTCAATAATATCCAGAAAATTGACGGCGTTTTCTCGCTCATCGATTGCGCCTCTTTTCAAGGTTTCCACAAATCCTTTAATTGAGGTAAGAGGAGTCCTAAGTTCATGGGAGACATTTGCAACAAACTCCATTCTCACCTTTTCCAGTCTTCTAATCTCGGTAACATCGTGAAAGACTGCCACTACCCCTAAGATATTCCCTCCCCAGGCTCTGATGGGCGCCGCATATACCATAAATGCCCTTTCATCCAGAGGTCCAATCTGAAGTTTTACCTCTTTTTGCTCCTTGGTTTTCAAAACTTCTTTAAAAAGATTGTTGATTTCCGAATTTCTGATCACCTCCCAGTGAAATTTTCCAAGGGCATCATCCGGCCCGAGTTCAAGCATTCTTTGGGCAGCCTGATTAATAAGGATTACATGTTCATCTCGATCAATTGCCAACACTCCTTCAATCATGGAAGAAAGCAACGCTTCTTTTTCACTCACTTCCCTGGCAAGGTCTCCCATCTGTCTTTGCAGCTCCTCGCTCATCCGGTTAAAGGAATAGGCCAGATCCCCTACCTCATCCCGGGAATCCTCCCTTATACGCCTGGAGAGATCTCCTTTTGAGATCATCTTAGCTGCCTGAGCCATCTGGCTTATGGGCCTGCTTACTCTTCTTGCCAGAGCAAATGATATCCCAAGGGAGATGGTAACTGCCAGCAAGCCACCCCAACCGATTATCCTGTAGATTTGGCCAACTCTATTTTCAAGTTCATCTAAAGGAATAGAAACCCTGACCGCTCCAATAACCCGATAGGCATCATCCTTGATGGGTAAGGCCAGATACATCATATCCTTTTTCAAGGTTGTGCTATACCGGCTACTTTTCCCTATTCTTCCCTTTATTGCCTCTTTTATTTCCGGTCTATCACTGTGATTCTCCATTTTTTGGGGGTTCTCTTCCGAATCCCCAAGAACCATACCCTCAGGGTTTATTATAGTAAGCCGGGTATTGATTTCTCTGCCCAATCTTTTGGTAACCAAATTGAGCTTTTCTATATCCTTTTCCTGTATATCAGCTTTTATTATATCTCTTATCAGGAGAGAGTTGGACTTAAGCTGGGTGGTAATTGCCTTTATATAATATTCCTTAAAGAAAAAGCTGATATATATCCCAATGATGATAAGAGAGATAAGGATGGGCACCGTTTGGATAAAAAAGAATTTCCAGATAATTTTTTTACCAGGCATGATTTCTTTTATGGTTTCTGTTTATCTATCTGAAACATATAGCCAATACCTCTTCTGGTAACAATGTAAGAAGAGGCTTCTTTTAGCTTGTCTCTAAGTCTTCGGATATGAACATCTACTGTTCTATCGATTACAAAGGCATCCTCCCCCAGAACCCCATCTAAAAGTTGCTGTCGGGTCAGCACCCTGCCTTCTCTTTGGGCTAAAAAAAGTAGCAGTTTAAACTCAGTGGGGGTTAATTCCAGAGGGATATCCTTCCACCTTGCTTCAAAATTTTCTGTATCTATAATCAGGTCCTCTGCTATAATTTTAACATTCTTTCTTTCAGGTTGACTAATCCTCCTTAATACAGTTTTAACCCTGGCAATCATCTCTTTAATCCCGAATGGCTTGGTAATATAATCATCGGCACCCAGTTCAAGGCCCACTACAATATCTGCCTCCTCTCCCTTGGCAGTAAGCATAATTATCGGAATAGAAAAGGTAGAGGAGTCTTTTTTTAAGATTCGACAGACCTCAAGACCATCCATACCCGGAAGCATAAGATCAAGGATAATCAGATCAGGTAACTGATTTTTAACCAATATCAAGGCATCTTCTCCATTGTAAGAAGGAATGACCTTGAAACCGTCTCTTTCCAGGTTAAATCTGACCAGTTCCACAATGTCCTTTTCGTCATCAACCACCAGAATCACTTTCTTAGACATAAAAACGCCACCTATATTCTCATATTTTTATGAAATAATAGCATCCCTCATCTTGAAGACCAAGTTGCTTATTCAGTATGCCCGTGCCTGATGTCTTTGGCCTTTACCATGTAGATCACATCCTCGGCAATATTGGTGGCATGATCCCCGATTCTTTCTAAATATTTTGAGATAAAGCTTATTCGGATAGCCCTTGAGATGTTCCGGGGATCCTCTAACATAAAGGTGAGTAATTCCCGAAAAATCTGATTATTTAAATCATCGATCAATTGGTCATCCTGGCATACCTTAAGGGCAATTTCAGTATCTTCCCTGACAAAGGCATCCAGCGCCTCTTTAAGCATGAATTGAGCTTTTTCCGCCATCCTTGGTAAATCGATATATGGTTTCAGGAGAGGTTCTTTATTGAGCTCCAATGCCCTCTCACAGATATTGACTGCCAGATCTCCCATTCGTTCCAGGTCTGTAATTATCTTTGTTCCCTTGACAATGAACCTCAAGTCTTTTGCCATGGGCTGTCTTAAGGCCAGAAGCCTGATAGCCATCTCCTCCAGCTTTATCTCCAATTCGTCAATTTGACTATCGGACTGAATGGTCTTTTGTGCAAGCTCCGAATCCCTTTCTATCAGAGATTTGATAGAGTTAGCAATGTTCCTCTCTACCAGAGACCCCATCTTAAGTAGGTTCTCCTTCAATGTATGTAACTCCCTTTCAAAATGCCTTTCCATGATCTTACGCCTTATCCAAATCTGCCGGTAATATACTCCTCGGTCCGTCTATCCTGTGGAGAGGTAAAGATTTTATTGGTATCGCTAAACTCAATCAATTCACCCAACAGGAAAAAGCCGGTATAATCCGAAACCCTTGCCGCCTGTTGCATATTGTGGGTTACAATGACAATAGTGTACTTTTCTTTTAGAATCCGAATTAGCTCCTCGATCTTTGCAGTAGAGATAGGATCCAGGGCGGATGCCGGTTCATCCATAAGGATTATCTCGGGGTTTATGGCTAAGGCCCTGGCGATACACAACCTCTGCTGCTGGCCACCTGAAAGGTCCATGGCCGGCTGCTTTAATTTGTCCTTAACTTCATCCCAGAGAGCGGCCTTTTTCAGACTCTCTTCCACAATATTAGTAAGTCTTGTCTTATCTCTTATCCCATGTGCCCTGGAACCATAGGCCACATTATCGAAGATAGATTTAGGAAAAGGGTTGGATTTCTGAAAGACCATTCCCACCCTCTTTCTTAGCTCCACCACATCAGTAGTGTTGGAGTAAATATCATGACCATCAATTAAGACCTTCCCCTCAAGTCTTGTTCCGTGGATAAGATCATTCATCCGGTTTAAGACCCTCAAAAAAGTAGATTTCCCACAGCCAGAAGGCCCAATCAGGGCGGTAATCTTATTTTCCTGAATCAGCATACTAACATCTTTTAATGCCTTATCATTTCCATAATAGAAATTCAGATTTTCTACCACTATTTTTGTATTATTGGCCATCTATTTCCTCAATACTCGAATCTCAATACCTTAAAGTCTTTTACCATCTCATCTTTCTCCTCAACCTTGTCCTGATAACGACTGCAATAAGATTTATCCCCAGCACCAAGCCTAACAAGACCAGAGCTGTTCCATACTGCAAGGGAAGGGTTTTTTCAAAGTGAGTTCCCTCAGTGGCCAGGACATAGAGATGGAAGGGAAGAGCCATTACCTGGTCGAATATAGAATGTGGCAGCCGAGGCGTGTAAAAACAGGCAGCGGTGAATATGATGGGAGCAGTCTCTCCAGCGGCCCTCCCAATGCCGAGGATAGCGCCAGTCAATATCCCGGGGCTTGCCGCAGGTAAAACCGCCTTGTAGATTGTATGCCACCTGCTTGCACCCAGGGCTAAGGAGGCCTCCCTGAAGGTTTGAGGAATGGCCAGCAAAGCCTCTTCCGATGCCCTGATGATGGTAGGCAGTATCAGTATTCCCAGGGTCAAGGAACCTGAAAGAATGGAGGAGCCAAACCTGAGATATTCCACAAACATGGCCAGACCAAAGAGGCCAAAGACAACAGAAGGAACCCCGGCCAAATTATTTATCCCTAATCTGATTATTCTGACCAACCTTCCCTGCTTTGCATATTCGGTCAGATAAATTGCTGCAAATACCCCTAATGGGAGCGCAAAAATGATTGCACCTAAAGTAAGACATAGTGTTCCTATTAGGGCTGGAAATATTCCTCCTTCGGTCATGCCATTTCTAGGAGCCTGGGTTAAAAACTCCCAGGAAAGGGCGGAAACACCCCTCTTGCCCAAAAACCAGATTATCAGCCCCAGGACAGAAATTATTATCAGGGTAGATAACCTTAATCCCAAAAAAGCAACTTGCTGATAAATTTGCTGCCCTTTCATAATCGCTAATTCGTTGTCTCGTTATTTTTACAACTTATTGAAATCATGAAGCTTTTATGCCTAGAGCCTGTGGTGTGTGATTTCCTGCTTACAGGGTAGCTGATCCTGTCTCCTTAAATCTATGACTGATAAAATCAGCCAGAAGATTGAGGGCTAATGTAATAAAGAAAAGGACCACCCCGATAGCAAACAGGGCGCTATAATGTTCACCCCCGTGAACTGCCTCTCCCATCTCTGCTATGATGTTGGCGGTCATGGGCCTGACTGGTTGCAGTAAGGTTCTTGGGATTACCGCTGCGCCGCCAGCTACCATCAACACTATCATGGTCTCTTCAATGGCCCTGGCCATCCCTAAGATACAGGCAGTGGAAATACCGGACAGGGCAGCGGGAACAGTGACCTTAATAGCAGTATACCACCTTGTTGTCCCAAGCGCCAGTGATGCCTCTCTATAAGAAATAGGCACTGAACTCAGGGCATCTTCACTGATGCTAATGACTGTAGGAGAGGCCATGATCCCTAACATGATGGATGCAGTAAGGGCTGTAAGCCCGGTAGGTAGGTCGAATAAATCCTGAACCCAGGGGGCAACCACTACCAGGCCAAAGAAGCCATAGACTACAGATGGGACTCCGGCTAAAAGCTCGATTACCGGTTTTAAAAGCTCTTTTACCCTAATATGAGCAACCTCTGAGAGATAGATAGCCGTGGCTACTCCCAGGGGAATGGCAATAGCTATGGCCCCCAGGGTAACTGCCGCCGAACCCATAATCAGGGGAAGAATCCCAAATTCTGGCGGTTCATAGGTAGGATACCAGGACTTACCAAATAAAAATCTTAAGGGGCTGAACACCTCAATGATGGGCAACCCCTCTTTAAACAGGAAGGCCATGATCAGGAAAAGGACAACAATTGAGATAGATGCAAAGAAGAGGAATAGATTCTGGATTAGAAATTCTTTTCCTTTCCGGGAAATCATCTTATCGCCACAAAGCCTTCTTCTTGCACGATCTTTTGTCCCTTTGGGGAAAGAACAAAGTCAATGAAC
>Ga0116200_10000504_pt1 | contig 12894 bp, 15 predicted proteins | sample Mar14436cmmetaG_FD_94478 | JGI IMG/M metagenome (GOLD analysis project Ga0116200, IMG submission 94478) | Marine hydrothermal vent microbial communities from Guaymas Basin, Gulf of California to study Microbial Dark Matter (Phase II) - Marker... ... | reverse complement strand
TGGATAGAAAGAATACAAGTTGATTATTTGAAGTGGAAAATTGTCCTGTACTATCTCGTTGATGAGTAAAGGTAAGGCTATTTCTAATCCAGGAAAACCTGGAGGTACTTCTTCATATACACTGCTCATTTTCTCTTCCATTAGGTGCGGAGCATGGTCAGTGATATATGCGTCTATGAGAAACCTCTTAAAAGCATTGTATAAGAGCATTTGATTCTCTTCACTTCGTAATGGCGGATTCACTTTAGACAAGTAACCTAGCTCTTCTTCTTTTGAAAGGTTGAGAAATAGATGATGAGGAGTCACATCACATGATACCCTACCACCTCTTATTTTTGCTTTTAAAATATTGAATAATGATGATGCAAGAGATATGTGAGTAAAATGGATCCTTAAACTATGTCTCAATGCAATGTCCACAAAACTTTCAACAGCCCTTACCTCCGCTTCAGGAGGCCTGATTTTTGAGTGCCTATCAGAAATTTCGCTATCGCATAGAAACTCTGGAGACTCCGGATGTACAACTGTAATTTTTCCATTCTCCGTGCATTCCTTCATGTATGAGACAAGTGGTTTCTCATAATCGTCCGGATAAATCTTTAGACCAAAAATACCATATTTGAAAGCCTCTTCTAGCTCTTCGATAGAATTAGGTACACCAAAGTAGAATCCGAAGTCTACAACAGACTTTGACCGAGCAATCTCTATCTTCTCCTTAAGTACTTGTAAATTATTCGTTGGCGGCTTAGTATTTGGCATGTCAACGACTAATGTTATACCCCCAGCAACTGCCGCGGTCGAACCACTCAGCCAGTCTTCCTTATATGACTGTTCCAGATCCCTCATATGTACATGTATGTCAACCATTCCAGGGAGAATGACGTAGGGACCATTAAATTCTAGCCTTTTTTCACATGTTATGTTAGAAAGGTTTTTTCCAAGTGTGACGATCTTTCCGTCCTTAATCGCAAATGATGCTTCTACTATCCTATCGTATATGAAAACTTTACCTGAAACTATCGTATCAACTCTCATGTATTGCGACCCTTTTACCAGAAGAATCATGCCAGTATTTTCCAAAATCTTCGATTTTTATTAGTATCTCTCCAGGAAACACGGGTCCATCCTTGCATACCAATAAGCCTAAAGGCTCTAAGACGCATGTTCCACATATTCCTAGAGCACATTTAATAAGCCTCTCAAGACTTACTTCAACACTTATATTCTTATGGATAAGATAGTTCAAAATGTTGTACTCCATCCTTTCAGGACCGCAAACGAAAACCTTTTCAGGACCATACTCGTCAATAACGTTCTTCATGAGATCAAATACTGTTCCTTTAAATCCAAAGCTTCCATCATCTGTCGATACCAATACATGTGAGAACATTTTAAATTCATCAACTAATATCATGTCCCTTTTCGTTTTAAACCCGAGAAGAGACAAGACTTCAGCGCCATACTCGTTCATTCTCTTAGCAAGATACAACAATGATGCTACTCCATATCCCCCTCCAACCAATAGCCCCTTTTTTATGTCTGAATAATTATATCCATGACCGTAAGGTCCTCTTACATGAAGAAATCTCATCTTACCAATATTTTCATGAATATATGTTGTTACCCTCCCCTTTTTAGCTATTATTATCATGAGAATATCTTCATACGCTAAAGCGACAGCCAACGGTATCTCGCCTATACGAGGTATCCATAACATTATATACTGGCCCGGCTGAGCAGAAAAAGCATCGTCGAATTTTAGTTTTACACGCAGGATTTTTTCATTCAGGAAGTCATATTGTACAACTTTTCCCAGCCTATACAGTCTTGACACCTATTAACTGGTTTATAATATCCTCATGGTGGATTTCCTCTCCACAATACTTGCAGACTAGAATGAGTGGTCTTAAGCTTTTAACATAGAATATTGATCTAATCGGCTCATGTTCCTGGTTGGTTATGCAGTTCGGGTTAATACACCTAATTAACCCTTCTATTATTGGAGGTACCTCAACATTATATTTCTTGACGACTCTATAATCTCTGACTATATTTATAGTTGCGCTCGGAGCTATCAGAGCTATTTTATCAACTTGCTCCTTTTTCAACTCCATCTTTTCAAGTTTAACAATATCTTTTTTACCCATCCTCTTACTATTAACATTCATTACAACTGCTATAGTGAATTTTTCTCTACCAGTGATCCCAAGTATCCTAAGTACATATAATGCCCTGCCAGAATCTATATGGTCAATAACTGTTCCATCCTTTATCTTACTGACCAACAACCTTTTTTCACTCATGCTACCCCACCAAAATCATCTTTAAGAGTGCCATTCTCACGGGTACACCATTAGCAGCCTGCTCAAAATATCTAGCATACTTTGTCTTATCAACTGAGAAATTGATCTCGTCCACCCTCGGCAGTGGATGAAGAATAATGAGGTTATCCTTCGCCTCCTTAAGCGAGTCTTTTACAATACGGTAACTTCCTCTAACTCTCTCATACTCCAATGGGTCTGGAAAACGTTCGCGTTGAATCCTAGTCACATAAAGTATATCTAAACGCGGTAGCACCATACTGAAATCTCTCAGCTCCTCATACCTTACATTTTCTCTTTCAAGAAACTCCTTTACATCTTTCCTAACTTTTAACTGCTCTGGAGAAATCAAATATAATTCTCTAGGAGAAAATTTTGATATTCCCAGAATAAAAGATCTTGCAGCTCTCCCATATTTTAGGTCTCCCAAAACTCCAACGGTAAGATTCGTTAGCTTACCAAAGTTTTCATAGATAGTATATAAGTCTATAAGAGTCTGGGTTGGGTGATCCTTTGTTCCATCGCCTCCATTTATTATCGGAATATCAGCTATCTCGGATGCAAATTTTGCTGTTCCCTCAATCTTATGTCTTATCACTATGATATCCGAGTAGCATTGAAGCATCCTAATAGTATCAGCTAGATTTTCTCCTTTAGCCCTAGAAGATGCCTTCTCGGGAGGTAGATCTATCACGCTTCCCCCCAATCTACACATAGCACTTTGAAAGCTTAGTTTGGTTCGTGTGCTAGGTTCAAAAAAAGCGGTTGCTAAGATATAACCCTCTAACAATTTTGTGTTGCCCTTGATATTCTTCTTCATATTTTTTGTCTCATGTATAACCTCTAGAATTTCATCAGGCTCGAGATCCTTAATACTGATTATATCCCTATTCTTCAGACTTCCCATACATCCTACACCATTCTAGGATATCACTTAACGTAACCAAACTTATGAGATTCAAACCTATTTTTAAAAGATTCTCTCTAGCTCCCTCAACTCTGTCAACAACGACTATTGCTTCTCTCACATCACAATCATTCTCTCTCAAAGCAGTCGCTGCATCCCTTATAGAGCCACCCGTAGTAGCGACATCGTCAACTATCAAGACCTTTCCGCATCTTCCCATGTTTCCTTCAATCCTTCTCATTCGACCATGACCCTTTTCCTTCTTTCTAACATAAATAAATGGCTTATCTAAAAGATATGCAACGACAGATGCCAATGGTAGACCGCCTGTAGGTATACCACAAATATAATCTACTTCCCTTTTATTCATAAGCTTCACCAGAGAATTGACAATTATCTTGAAGTTCCGGGGAAATGAATATAGAAGCCTTAAATCAATATACACATTGCTTTTTCGACCAGAGCTCAGCGTGAATTCGCCAAATTTTAAACACCCTGAGGAGTATATAGCGTTTATGATTCTTTCTTTTTCTATATCCATCTTCTTTCACCCTCAAGAATTCTTAAGACGACTTCTCTCGGATTATCGCTGAGAGAAATCGCCCTACCTATAATCTCAAAATCTGCTCCGTTCCTAATAGCCTCCCCATACCCCCCTCCCTGAATACCGATGCCAGGAGAGAAAACTGTTACTCCATCTAGCCTTTGTTTCGCTAATTTTATCACCTTACTTTGCCTAGCTCCAACCACTACACCGTCTACCTTACCTTTGATTGCTTCTTCCAATAGACACTCTATGTTCTTTTCAAATAAGTACGCGTCTGGGTGGCTCATATATAACACGCCGATCAGATCTATCGGACAGGTAATCTCCCTCACTCTATAGAGACCGCCTTGAAAGAGATGTGTTATAGCTCCATCAAACCCAAGCTCTGAAATTCTCCTAAGCTCGTCCTTAACTACTGATGGTATATCAGCCAGCTTGAAATCTGCTAGTAAATACATATCATCGGAATATTCCTTTACTAATTCTTTGATAGCTTTATTCCCATATTTTAAAAGGAAAGGCAAGCCTATTTTTACACCAGCGACTAGATCTGCGACCTCAGAAACAAATTTTTCGATAGAAAAGCGGGGGTTCAAAAAATCTAATGCTAAAATGATACGAGAGTTTTTAACTTCTGCAATCTCCCATACCTTCTCTAAAGCCATAAGCCCTTCTTAACAATAATTTAACCAAATAATATTTTTGATGGTTTATTATGTTAGAAAGCGATTTAACCTAACAAATAATATTAACTTTAGCTATATTTCATTAATCACGATGAATCCCCCTACGACGGGATGATAATGAAAAAATTTTGGCCAGAAGACATAGAACTAAAATGTCTCATATGTATAATGCTACTCGAAAAGACCGCTGCTGAGTATTTCTCTTTACTTTCAGATAACATAGAAGATGGTTCCTTCTCATTAGTTTTTAAATATATCGCTCAGGGATCACAGAATCACTACATGATTTTGAAAAAGATCTTAGAGTCATGTGGAGAAAACGTGAATGAGGAAAAAATTTCCTTGAAAGACTGTTACAGGTACATAGGTGGAGAAGGGATAAATATAATCAACCGGTATAATGAAATCATTTCCCTTATCAAGAGCGGACATAAAATCTCAAAGAAAGAGCTATATTATCTAATCAAAGATGAGATTGATATCGATAGGATATCCGGTATTGATATTTTTACAAGCATAATGTATGAGATTTATAGGAATATTGTATATGATGAAGAACTCATAATGATTTTTAATCTACTGATGATAGATGAGAAAAACCATATAAATATCCTTAAGGAGATATTAGAGAATCTTAAGTTTTCGTTAAAAGAAAATTATTAGAGCCGCTAAGAATTAGTATTAAGTTCCACATGAAAAAAGAATAGAAATAATATAAAAAAATAGAATTTTAATCTTCAACCATCTCTATCCTAGGTCTGTTACATCATCTATGGACGGCGGAATTAGACGTTCTACGGTCAATATCGCTCCAACAGGCGGCTTTATTTCGACCACAAATGTGTCATGCGGAAGTAGGAACTGCTTATTATTCACCGAAGTACTGTTTAAAGCTGTCAAGTTTATAAGTATTCTGAACTTCTCACCCTCCTCTAGTATATTGTCTCCATCTCCAACTATTTGAACTATACTACATCCACTAGTTGAAGAGTTAGTAGTGTAGACATTATCGAACTTTACTCTGTTATTATGGTAGGTAATCACTAGCTTCCCTGAACTAAGCTCAACAGGCTGTCTTCCACTAGATAATTTAACGTATACTATGATCTCCTTAACATATCCCGTATTGTTACTCCATGACGACCCGATTTTTATATTATCAGTGCCTTTTACGCCTAAAACAGATCCGTCTATTTCTAACGCGCTTGAAGCCTCTCCTAATCCAGAGCCTATTACAGATTTGCTTCTCTGTGCAGTGAAGAATCCCATGTTAAGCACTACGAACGCAAACGATGCCGCCACAACGACGAAGGCTATGAGGATTATTGCTGTTTCAATTCCCGTCATACCCTTTTTTGCTAAACATCTTTGTTTTTTCAAGTTTTACACCATCAGTATTACCGCATAAATCAAAAATATACCTATAGAATTTTCAAAAAATTAAACAAATTTAAAAAAAGATTTTTAACAAAAACGATGTTTTAACAATTAAATAAATACATTATTTCTTGACAGGTCTAGTATAACGAAAGACTATGGCATCGATAACCATCGAAGAAGCTATAATCACGATAGCCTCCATTATAGCTGTAACCGTGCTAGCATCAACAGTATTATCAAATTTTGCTAGACTACAAGCAAACTATATCTCTACAATAAACACGGGAAATGAGATAATGTGCACACGAATAAAAATAGTGTATGCGACAAATGTGACCGACAAAAAGGTTAAGGTATGGGTAAAAAATATTGGCGATACAAGAATTAAGGAAGATCTGCTAGATAGGACAGATATATTTTTCGGGAAAATCGGTAACTTTACCCGATTAAACCATTCACAATGCACCTTCACCATATTAAACGGAGATAGTGACCCATACTGGGAAAAGGGCGAGACTATAGAGATAACAATCAATTTGAATAACTCTCTAACAAGCGGTGACTACTATATCCGGATCATACTATATAATGGTGTAAAGGATGAATTCTACTTTTCGATCTAAACAAGGTTATCTCTGGAGGTAGGTAACATGGGGTTTTCAAACACTCTTACAGGATTTTTTCTATTTTTCCTTATCTTTTTCGCATTATTCACACTGATTGAAATGATCAATAATTGTACAATTCTGCTCGCTAGATTTCTATCCACTTACCCCGACTACGCATTTAATACTGTTAAAATTGAAAAAAGTAACTATATAGTCATAGATAACAATACCGTATGTTTCAACTTAACAAATAATGGAAACACGCTGGTTAGAATATCCGAATTCAAATTTGCCGATGTAATAGCAATATATGAAAATAATAACTCCGAGAAAATAGTAGAGTGGATACCGTATATGGAAGTGAACAATACAGCATATTGGATCATAGCAGATAAGTTTAACGATAACATTAACCCTATAACTAATACTTCTGGAATATGGGATCCTGGAGAAACTATAAAGATAAAGGTTAAACTCTCCTATCCTCTTTCTGAAGCAAAAAAATTTAATCTAGTATTATGTCTAAAGAACGGATATAGGTTATTCTTAAGTAGCCGTGACAAATGATGAACCTTCGGATGAGAACTCAATAATTATTACGCCAAGATTTGAGATCTCATAGCTAAAAATTTTCAAGCCTATTGAGGAAGCGAAATAGAGAGAACCTACGCTCAGAACCATCATATCTGAACTGATGTTCAAGATAAAAAGCAATACAATGGCTATTATGTTCAGAATTATACTCGTTTTAAGTATGTATAGGCTCTTGCGATAGTACGATTTCCTGATGAGCAAATATAGATAGATTACATCTATTAGCATAGAGTAAATCACTATTACAGTAAACGGAGATCTCAAATTAGAGTAAACTGAGAAAACACTCTTCAGATTTCCCTCTATAACATATGCCCACGGATTGAAAAGAGATAAAAACTGCAGAAATATCGCAACTGCTAAGGCAAGTGAATTCAGGGGTATTAAAGCCGCCTTTCTCATGATATCACACAAGTATTTATTGCTGAGTATTCCCTTATAAATATGATTTATTTTAAAAATGAAAGCAAGCTATGTTTAATATTACCATAATTGTTAAAAAGTGCTTAAGATAATATAAAGCAGAGTTTAACATTCTCTTTAATTTACTTTCATTTTTTTAAAAAATTTTAATATTAAAATTATGGTTAAATTTTTTTAAAATATTACCTACGTATTATATTAAAAATTAGTTTTTTATATTTAAACAAGAGAATATAAAAAATGATGGATATGACTGAACAAATCGAACGAATTAGCAGCGAAAGTAAGTTAAAAACCACTTCGTTAATAGAAGTCGCTATCAGTGACGACCTTCGAACAAAGATTTTAAAGCGTCTCAAGGTTACACCCGCTTCTATAACAGATCTGGCTAAGGAATTTAAGTTAAGCAAACCGTTGATATATTACCATATTAAAATTCTCGCAAACGCTAACTTGATAACCGTTATAGGGTATGGGAAGAGTCCAAGAGGACCTATGAAGAAATACTATGGTCTTTCATTAACTGGTGAAAAAGTTGTAAACAATCTGTTGATGAATAATAGGGGACAGTATAAGAGTATTCCAATGTTATTTCTGCAATTAGTGATCAATAACGATCCATACTTTTATAATCATTATAAAAGAGTATTGAAGTACGTGTCTATATCACTTCCTATCCTACTCTTAACATATCTTGTCATGGCTAACAACATTATTTCAGCGCTTATCGAGGTAATACTGACAACTGCGGGAGTCTTCCTAGCTCTAAACTTAGTGTTCCTGTTACTATCAAGGTCTGAGGTATTCAAAAGACGCTTTATCTATAAGATATGATCGCTGTTACATCCTAGCCTATGCAGCAAAAGAAAGGAAAGGAGGAGAAGATTCTAAAATTTAATAATCCTGAGTTAGATAGGAGAATTGGGGGTATCCCGCTTCCTTCGCTAACCCTTATCGAAGGACCAAATAATTCAGGTAAAAGCGTTATCGTCCAACAGTTGTCTTGGAGTGCATTAAACTCTGGGTATAACGTGGTGTATATAACTAGCGAAGAAACACCTAAGGGATTAATTTCTCATATGGAAGAACTTAGCTGGAAGGTTCTAGATTATTACCTTATTGGACAATTCCGGATAACAGCACTTCACATTAGAGGTATAAAATGGAACTCCGAGGTTTCAAGATTCTACCTGCTTGGTCTTCAGAATTTTATCAATAGGTTAATAGAGAAATATAAGATTTTTGTAATTGATTCGCTTACGTACCTCATAACTTATGCTATTGAACAGGATATACTGGAGTTTTTCTCCGAGCTTAGAAATCTGGTAGACCTTAAGGATGCAACGTTCTTTGTAACAATTCATCCGTACGCTGTTGAAGAAGATATGCTAATCAGAATAAGGTCAATCAGCGACGGACATTTTCTACTATCAATAAAACATTTTCATAATAGGAATGTAATGGTTTTAAATGTCGCAAAACTTAGAGGCGCATCACGAACATCTGATTCAATCGTTAGCTTTGATGTCGACCCGGTTATGGGAATAAAAGTCTTACCATTCTCGTTTGCAAGAGCATGAACGTGAATAAAAATGCAACGTCTTGTAAGTACAACCGAGGAAAAAGCTAACGTAATCGATAGTGAATGGAAGAAGAGAATCAACAGGAACATTCACTTAAGAGAATATTTAGAATACTGGTTAGAGTACACTGGTAGTTATCCTAACTTTTATACTCAGTTATCGAGAGATATGGCAAAGATTAGAAGGCCTAATGTTCTGTATCCGGTTGGCGATCCTGTTTATATTCACATTTACACGCGACCCGATGGAACTATAATTTATAATCCAATCGAGCCTAGATTGAAACACAAAAAACGTTTGGAAATAATAAGTGAAGCAGAAAAGAGGTTGGCCTTGGAAATAGGTGACAGGATACCCAAGGATCCCGAAGAACACGAGAAAATGCTCTATGAACTACTGGAGAAAGTTATCACGTTCTCCAGCGAAACAAAGATAGGTAAGAAGAAGCTTTTCGTAACAAGAGAGGATTTCGAGCGTCTAAAATACGAGCTATACTGTGAAAAGATAGGTGTAAGTTTACTAGAACCTTTCGCACGTGACCCTTGGATAGAAGATATTTCATGCTCAGGTATCGGTCCGATATACTTAGTTCATAAAGTTTTTGGAGAAATAGAAAGTAGTATCACCTTTAAGACCATGGAAGAGCTTGATGAATTTATTATTAGGCTAAGCGAAATTATCGGAAAACCTATATCTCATAGAAATCCAATCGTAGACGCGACCTTACCGGATGGGTCGAGAATTAACATAGTATTTGGGAAAGATATCAGTAGGAGAGGAAGTAATTTCACGATTAGAAAGTTTTCAGGAAAACCGTTGAGTATAACTCGACTAATTAAATTCGGTACAATGGATAGTCGAATAGCGGCATACCTATGGATGCTACTTCTCGAAGGAATGAGCATATGGGTCTCAGGAGAAACAGCAAGCGGCAAAACAACAACGCTGAACGCTATGGCGGTATTCATCAGACCTACAGCTAAAATCGTTACAATTGAGGATACTCCTGAAGTACGGGTCCCTCATGGCAACTGGGTTAGAGAAGTAGTTCGACAGCTGCAGTCTAAATCAGAAGACGATTATACATCCGTTACAATGTTTGGATTACTTAAGGCAGCCCTAAGACAAAGGCCTAATTACATTATTGTAGGAGAAATAAGGGGGAGAGAAGGAAGCGTTGCATTTCAAGCAATGCAGACAGGGCATCCTGTGCTAGCCACCTTTCACGCTGCATCGGTGCAACGACTAATTCAGAGGATCACCGGTAATCCTATCAACATCCCAAAAACCTATATCGATAACCTAAACGCCGTTATAATCCAAAGTGCTGTGCATGACCCTGAGACAGGCAAGTTTAAGCGAAGAGTTATATCTGTAAACGAGATCATCGGCTATGATCCCGTAGAGAGCAGACTACAATTTATAGAGGTATTTGCTTGGGACCCCGCAAATGACGGTTTCATTTTTAGGGGAATGGGAAGCAGCTATTTGTTCGAAACTAAGATAGCTCTTATGAGAGGCATCCCAGCATGGAGAATTAAGGAATTATACGATGAACTTGAACTTAGGGCTAAAATTCTTGATCTATTGGTTAAAATGGAAATTTTTGACTACGACGAGGTATGGGAGAAGATTAAATGGATTTATAGAGTTGGACTTGAAGAAGCATATTCCAAATTACGAAGAATGGCTATGAGGGAGGGAAAGATTTGAAGCTTACTATCAAAAGGGACAAAATAAACGCAAGTAAGATAGAACAAGAATATTTTTTCTTTATTTCATACTTGCGTTCATTGACCACATCTGCCATAGACAGAGTCACCCTTTTCAGAATACTTCCACAGAAAAAAGCGTTTCCAAATATAGCTAAAGTTATGAAAAAAATCTATGTACTTTCCGAGAAGTGGAGGTATGGGCAGGCGGCTGCCTGTGAATCGGTTTCTCGTAATCTACGTTCAAAGGTACTCAGGGTATTCTTATTTAAGTTAGCACAATCTATTAGAGCAGGTGAACCAATTAAGGACTTTATAGAAAGAGAATATAAAAATTATATGATTATACTGCCCGAGCAAAATAGACGGAAAATGCAACGTCTCAAAACGCTTGCAGACGCTTACTCATCATTTTTTACATCTGGAATTCTATTAACAGTAACGTTCCTTCTGGCCACTACGCTGACAAACATGTCTAACGCTATTGAGATACTAGTAATAGCTGTTATGAGTTTGGGAATAGCTCTAGCAACACTTTCATTTTTAATCTATAATACGGCTATGCCCGAAGATATATTCGTTGAGGATAAAATAAAGCCCCGTAAAAGAGTTATTCTAAACTTAATTGGCACCATCTCAGTTATTACGGCTTTTCTCCTCGGTTCAATATCCTTTATGATAACTCCATCTTATGCTCTCTCATTAGCCGGTTTACCACTGCTCTTAAGCGGGTTTCTAGGAAAACGTTACGTAGATAAAGTTAAAAAATGTGAAGAAGAATACAAGAATTTCCTAAGAAATTTTATGGCAGGTATGGGTGGTGGAACCTCAACAGTTCTATCATTAAAGAATGCACTACTAGTAAAATATGGTGCAGGTTTAGGGAGTATACTGAAAGGACTTTATTCAAAACTAGTTTTCAGAATTAATCCTAGAATCGCATGGAATGCGTTTGAGATAGAAGTTGGAAGTAAGCTTGTACGTAGAATAAATGAGATAATTGTTGACGTCATTTATGAAGGAGGGGACATAGAACAGGTAAGTAAGATAGTCGACGACGTGTACACCACCTTCCTAGAGTTACGTAGCCGAAGGTATCAGATTGTCTCATATCTCAAGGGATTATTGATTCCACTACACAGTACAATGGGATTACTCTTCGGAGTAATATGTTCATTTTTCTCTGTGCTCAACGAGTTTCTTACAGCGCTCTCTCTAACAATTAACATTATAAACATCCCGAACCTTTTCTTCCTTGAAATGTTCTTTCTATTTGCAATAACCCTGTTCTCAATCGCTAATGCCATGGCATTGTACTTTATGGAAGGGGATTCAAGGTTCTCATTCATACTATACATTGGGCTATTCCTATTTCTTGGAAACACAACATATCAAATAGCATATAACCTAACAGAACAATACCTTTCGTCAATACGCTTCTAAAATAACAAGTTTTAAGTAGCACCTAGATTTCGCGCAACATTATGATACTTAACCTAAGAATTTAGAAAACAATGATATAACTTGTCAAACGTTTGTATGTTTAGGTAATAATGGTCTCCTCGACTATACGATACACCTATGTGTGGTCTCCTAAAGTATCTGATTAGATAACTGTTACCTTAGTAGAATTAAAGTCGATGAATGACTCTTTCTATATCAGGAAGATCATACTCATTGATGGATTATAAAGACTGAAGAGCAGTACTGTATTATAGATTATAGCAAAAATATGTAGACTTGATGCATAAACTGGGAAATTGCTGGAAATCTTTCTCAGAAATGATGGAAGAACGTCTCGCCAGTATTCCAGATAAATCCATGCGAGGAGCACATTAATTGATACAATTACCAAGAATAAAATATGCATTGGGGAAAAGAATCCTAGCTGATTTAACAGAGGATTTCCTTCCGATATGAAGTTGAAATTCTCAATAAGACATTTGCTAATAGCAGAGTCTAGGACTGCAGATAATGGATAGGAGGCAAAAACTATAAGTCGTCTAACGAGATTTTTTAACATCATACATCCACTAATTTTATTATTATTTTATAGTTTTAAAAATTTTTAACGATATTGCAGTAACCTAACGATATAGTTAAACGAGCATTTAACTAGTGCATATATTACAT
>Ga0116200_10000503_pt1 | contig 12895 bp, 10 predicted proteins | sample Mar14436cmmetaG_FD_94478 | JGI IMG/M metagenome (GOLD analysis project Ga0116200, IMG submission 94478) | Marine hydrothermal vent microbial communities from Guaymas Basin, Gulf of California to study Microbial Dark Matter (Phase II) - Marker... ... | reverse complement strand
GAGATTGAAATTGTATTGGCTGTGGGCATCCTCGCCTTCGCCATAAGGTTTCTGAGGAAGTTTTTTTGGAAGGATCCCCACCTGGAATAGAATAATAAGAAATGATGCTGGTTATATTTACTCCCCTTAAATCAATCTACTGCTTCTAGTACGACCTCAATAAGCTCTTCTTTAGCACCGCAATCTATCGGTCCGATGACCTTAGCTATTCTTACCTTTGTGCCTTTCAAATACGAATTACAACACACCAGATACTTATCATCCCCCGGGGGGAGTGGAGGTGGCTCTGTACATTTACGCCCCTCCACAGTGATAATCGCTCCCTCTATGGCCTCTTTACGGGAGATGGCCAGTTTGAGGGGGAGCTCTTTCACTTCAACAACGGAGGCTCCATCCTCATGTACGGGGCAGGTATGAGTGACTCCCCTGACCTTGACCACCTCGTAGGTCCATCCCTCTCTTAGAGTGTGACATAGTCTGTAGAGTTTGCACTCTTTACACTCCGGGGCGTCTCCGGCGTAAAGGAAGGTGTAGCCCATCCGGGCCTGAGATTTACCGATGAGAGTTACCTTGCTCATGGTGAGGACCCGTAGTACTCCCCACTATTTCCGTTTTTTGTCATTGCAGGATAAAGGAAAGAAGATAGGAGACGACGTAACTGGTTATGCCAGCTACCCACAAGAGCCCTGTCAGGTGAAGGACTCTGGTCAAAGGATGGCTTCCGCTACACCTCCTTATGATCTCCACCGCGGCGAGGATATGTACCAGAACTATCAGAAGAAGTATGATCTGCTGGGACGTGGCAAGGTAGGAGGTGCTCTTCAAAATAGCGATGGACTGTACCTCCTCCACGTAACCTTCGGGAAGGGCAATGGCCTCAAGCCTCTCTGACATTACGTTTATTATCTTAAGAACCATGACCATGGCGAAGACCAGGAAGAAAGTCACCCCGTATATCAGCATGGTGAGGTACTCCACAGCTAGTTTCCGCCGTCTGTGTAACGATAGGACCATGTTGAAATTTTTACTTATTAGAATCGTGATCTCCTTCAGATTCTTGCTTCGCGAGACGCTTTCAACGAACATGTCTGTGAATTTTGAGATCAGAGATGAAGAAGACTCCTCCACAAAGAGTCTCCAGGCTTCTTTGCTGGAAATGTTGAGTTTAAGCCTCTTGTAAAGGTTTACCACATGTTCCGAAAGCGGGCCGAAGTCGTGTCTACGAAGATTTCTCAGTATGACCAGCATATTGACGCCTCTAGCCTCTGCGGAGGCACCGAAGGTTCTTAAGAAGGGGGCATAGTTCTCCTCCCTGCTCCTTATGAGGACCTCCTCTCTGCGCAATCCAAGGGCTGGAAGCGCAAGGGGGGTTACAGATATGGCCATTATGATGAAGGGGTTATCGATGTTGAGAAAGAAAACCCCGAGGAAAAGGCCCAATATAAGGCTTATGGAGGCTGCGAAGATCCACGGAGCGTTCGCACCTCTTTTCTCCCTACCCTTCCAGGGATTCAACCAGAGCTCCTCCGGGGGCACCATGGTGTATATTGATACTAAAAGAAGGACCTCAAGTATTATGAAGGTGAAGAGCGATATGAAGATCACGAGGTACTGGGGGACTGTGGTCAGTAGAGAGATTATGTTCAGGATGAACACCAAAAAGATGGCTACGGTGATCATAGACATATAAACCTCTTCGAATATGTCCAGTTTTTTGAGGGAGGCTTCATACAGTGATTGATAATCGCTCATGACAGCCTCCTGTTCGTTGCGGAAGAAGACCTCCTGGTCCTCGTTTCCTTCCATGGCTATTGCCATCCTCTCCATGAAGTCGGCGAGTATTCTACTGGGTGACCTCTTCGCCACGATCCTCAAGGCCTCTGGGATAGTTATCTTCCACTTCCTGGAGATCTCCTCTACAATTCCGAACATTTTGGTAATCTCACCGTAACCGGTCTCTTTCTTCGCCGTCTCAAAAATGGTCCTGCCCGTCATCCCCGAGAGCACCAGCACTCCCATGTGGGTGACGAACAGATATATGTTGTTGTCGATATCTTTGCGTCTCCTCTCCCATCTCACTACTGGATAGAGCAGCCCTAGGACGGTGAAGAAAATGAGCGGTGTGAGGGAGATGGCGAGGAAAGGGCCGGAGGGAAGCCCTATGCCGGCAAGGAGGAGCCCTACTACCGCAGATAGAATCAGGCCTACGAAGAGGAGTGGGAGCATTATATGCTTTAGGTACTCCTCGGAGGAGATGTCCATATATTTATAGGCCGGCAGAATCTCCAGCAGCTCACCTCCTAGTAGAGAAGCTCCTCCGGTATGCCGTCGAATCCCCTTTCATAATAATCCCTGAATATTCTGTTCACCTCATCATAGCCCACTATTCCCCTCTCCGCCATGTTTCTTATTATCCTCGCCCTCTTTCTGAGCTCTTTGTAGATATCCTTTGGATTTGTTAGCCCCATCATGGGTGCGATCTTCCCCTCAAGGATGTAGGAATTGTACATCCCGGTGAAGTAGTGTTTGTCCGTCACTGGGTCCCAGCGGAAGACGCTCCTTGTCAATATGCCTCCCTTCTCTTTGGAGTATCTTATTATCTCATCCACAGTAGCTACTCTTCTTAAGAGCCTCCCCCCCTTGTAGACGATCCTCTGGAATATAGCCACGTTCATGTTGTCTATGAATCTTACCGGCACGTTTATGGGGTCGCCGGTGAACCTCTGTATCATCTTCGAGACGGAGGAGGCGTGGAAGGTGGAGAGCACCGCATGGCCCGTCTGCATGGCCTGGAAGGCCGCAGCCCCTTCTTTACCCCTGATCTCGCCTATTATCACGTAATCCGGTCTGGATCTCAGGGCGGTCTTCACGAGGTCAAACAGCTCAACCTTGGCTTCTTCGAAGATTGTTTCCCTTGTAACGAGCCTCTGCCATACGGGCTGGGGCGCCACAACCTCAGGTGTGTCCTCGGCGGAGTAGACCTTTTTGTGAAAGTCTATGAAAGAGAGCATGGCGTTCAACGATGTTGTCTTTCCGGAGGCCGTCTCTCCGCATACGAAGACGGACATTCCGTGCTCAAGGCAGAGCCATAAGTACGCAGCCATCTCCGCTGAGAAAGTCCCCCACCTCACCAACTGGGGCATTGTAGGGGGCTTCTCAAAGAACTTCCTAATGGTGAAGGAGGTCCCTTCCTTGCTGACCTCCTCCCCGTAGATTATGTTCACCCTAGACCCTTCGGGCAGCGCCCCATCGATTATGGGTTTGGTCTCTGTCACAGGCTTCCCTATTCTCTCCCCCAGGGTCCTAACGTACCTGTCCAGCTCCCCTTCGTCCGTGAACCTTATGTTCGTCGGAACCAATCCGAAAATTTTATGCACAACAGCCACGGGCTTCAGACCTACCACGTGGATATCCTCTAAGTATGGGTCCCTTATGACAGGCTCCAGAGGCCCCATCTCCACCAGATCCCTGTGAAGAGCGTAGAGAATTCTTCTCTTCTCACGCAGGGTCACTGGCACCCTTTTTTCATTGAAAACAGGAAAGAGCCCCCTTCTCTCCCTTAACACTGTAACCTTGTCCAGCATTTTCTCCAGGACCTCTTTGAACTCCTCTTTGGTTTCAAAATCCGAGGCCTCAGGGGCCATCTCAAGGATCATTCTCTTTATCCTCTCAAGCTTTGACCTCTCCTCCGGGGAGAGGGAGGGCTCCACCGCTGTGTAAAACTTCCCTTTTGCATCATCATAATGGATATGTATGAATATGGGGTCACCGACGGGGTAGATTATATTGGGCCTCCTGACGGTCACAAGCTCCTCCGTGAGCACCTCTCGGTACTCTGGCATCTCCCCTCCTTCTTTCACGTAGCGGTTTATATACTCCGCCAGGTGTTCGTGGCGTTCGGCGAGCTCTTTCAGGTCTTCAGCCATCTTAACCTCCTCTTCAGGCCACATGTGTGATGTCAACTATGAAGCCCGCCCCGGCCTCTATTCTGAATCCTATCGTCGTGTTTATGGGTCCGGGTGCATGGCTGAACCGGGTCACGTACATGATGTGCTCCATGATCCCTTCCACAAGCTCTCTTTTCAGCTCGATCAATATGTCCGCGACGTTCTTGAAGGGGGCTAGAAGGTCTTCCCTCATATCATTGGGATCTATTGTCAGAATCACCAGCTTGTTCCTCCCCACGATCTTCTTGAAGAAGGAGATGGTCTGAAGAGCGGTGTCCTCGTTGATGTCGTGTTTAACGAGGGCTGAGAATGTGTCAAAGGCGGTGACCTCCGTTTTATAGAGCCCCTCCGTTTCCATAACCCTGCGCAGAAAATCACCCCGGGGTTTGCTTTTACCGAAGAGGGGAAACACCGGCACATACCTCAGGGCCCTTGTCAGGATGAACCTCTTGATGGGGTAGTCGAGGGAGTCCATCTGATTAATGAACTCCTTGGTGGTCATCTCAGTTGAGACCATGGTGATTGTGTGATTGTGAAGTAGCATCCCGTAGATGAGTCTCTCCAGCACTGCGCTTTTTCCCGACCCCACCTCCCCTAAGATCACCATGAGGCTCCCCTTCGGGATCGCACCTCCCAGATGTCTGTGAAGACCGTCCCTTTCAAGGTCGTACAGGACCATCCTGTGGGAACTGTATCTCTCTGTCATGATATCCCTCAAGAAGCTATCTGAAACTCGATGGTGTCCCATGCGGTCCCGGCAAGCTTTCCCCCCTCCGTTATCCCGGAGGTCTGTGCCCATCCGTGATAGTCCACCCCCCGGGTGAGGTTTCCGACGTTGAAGGAGGTCACAAGAACCTTTCCAGGGTCCCACTCCCCGCCGCCCAAGATCCTGGTTGATATCTCACTGCCTCCCCGAGCGACACCATTGGCTGCTACAACAAGGTCTACGATGCTCAATCGTATGCTCCCGGTGTTCTTGATGTAGAAGGTGATGTTACCTGTGGTGTTATCGTAAGGGACTGCCATCGGATCGTTTATGATTTCAAGGTCCGCTGAGACCTCTCCCCTCAGTCTGCTGGCCCTCTCTGTGAGGACGCCCCCATAATCGTCTATGATGTTTATGAAGAGGAGTGCCACAGAGGTTGTGATGAGGACCGTTGCTATGAACCAGATCAGCTGTGATATGCTTTCGGATGCCATAGATAAGCCTCCTTAACCGTACCTTATATTATTTATTGTTCTTGCCACCCCCCAGCTCACCACCACCCTCACTCTTGAGGGAGCGCCGCTCAGAGTGGAGATGAGGGTCACGCTCTCCCCGGGGTATATGTAGGAGCTGCTTGACCCCCCGCTCACGTTGAAGGATGTGACAACCCCATCTACAAGAAGGACAACCTCGGCGATTGGGATAACCTCCGAACCGCTGTTTTTGATGTTGACCCGAAGGGCTGAGGTGGTGTTGTTGTAAAAGGCCGAGGATATCTCAAAATCCGTGTTCTTAAGCATTGTCTGGGACCTCTTCCACTCCTCGGTGGTTTCCTTGAGGTCGTCCAGGGCCACGTCCACATCATGCTGTATCAGGAGCAGTCCCGTTACGAGGCCGACCATGATTATGAGCCATGATGCAGTTGTGGCCATCCCCGTTTAAATCACCACCTTATGCCACTACCTCTCTGATCCTTTTAATATATTCCAGAGACTTTCTGTGGTCCTCCGGGTCCATCTGCCAGCTTACGCTGCTTTCTGGGTTTGACCTCATCTTCCCGGGGAGGCCCTGGGCGATCTGAAGAGCCCTCTCAGAGAGTTCCTCATCTATCCAGCCCAGCTTCAGATAGTGGGAAATCACCTTGGGAAGGGCCCCTTTGCCCACTTTCTTCGTGAGGAAGGTTACCCACTGGAGGATGAGCTCATCCCTCTCGATCTCCTCATCTTCCTCCTCAAGGACCTCCACCAGCTCCTCATCGTCCGCGCCGTTCAGCTCGCCGTTTCTATCCTTCAGGGGCCTTGTTTCTATGAATGGATTTATGTCGGCGGATATGAGGTCGTAGAGGGACGAGAGCTCCTCCACAATGTCCACCATGTCCTTCATCTCGCTCTTAATCACGCTTAGATCCTCTATGAGATTCGAGATCCTGTCGAATTCGTCGCGAAGGGACTTGAGCTCCCTCTCCATGGTCCTTACCCTTTTCTTAAGGTCTGAGTTCTCCTGTTTTAGCTCTGAGATCTCCTTGTCATAACGATAGAGCAGCTCTGAGGAGATCGATGAATACCCCCTAGGTGGTGCCGGCACGCTGTCCTCTGTAGCCCTACCAGCCGAAGGCCTCTCCTCTTTCGCCGTTATCTTGGGCTTCACCGAGCTTCCTGCTACTGTGGGGGGGGAGAGGTCTATGCGGTACTTTCCTCCCCTGGAAGCCTTCCCGTCCCTCTTTTTCGCCATCTTCAACCTCCAGCAGTCACTTCTCCATCCCACTTCAGGAGGCAAGCAGGGTGACGATGCCTCCATTGGCGGGGTAGGAGGAGGGTGTGTAGTAGAGGTCGTAGGTCTCGTGTCCCACGGCAGATATTAGGAACCTCACCTCAATGGATGAGGACTGCGGCAGCGTGTTCAGATTGGACGCTGTGGAGAGGTCTATGACAAGTTTCAGTGTGGTCCTCTCACCCAGAAGGTAGGGGAACTCGTCGTTGGGGTCGTTGACCTCCACGGTGCCGTAGTTGGTCGTGGATGGGCTGGCGATGGAGCCCTCGTTGAAGGTCAGGTCCTGAGAGCTAGCAGTTCCTCCCCGGGGGGTAGTGACCACGTGCAGCACCACATCCCTCATGTCTATGGGCTCCATTCCGTAGAGGGAGATGTAGAAGTAGACGTAGTCTATCTCCCCGCTGGTCACCCTTCCTTCGGCGAAGTCCACCCTGATGCCCGAAGCTGTCATCTTTTTCGCCGTCTCCTTGGATTGTCTCCCTTTGTTCTCAAGCTCCTCGGCTGTGGTTATGATCACCACAGCGGCTATGGCGGCCACCAGAATCAGCGCTATAAATATGATCAGAGTGCCGATGCCGATGGCGCCTCGCTTCTTGCGCACAGTTGTTCTTCTCATCTCTCACTCCTCCTTTTTTGACACTTTACTCTTCTTCATCAGTTTCTACTTCAAAATCCTCTTCATCGTTATCTGTTAATAAACTTTCTGAAAACTCTTCGCCCTCATCCTCCACCTGAACCATCACAAGCTCCTCCTCCCCCTCCTCCCCGGGGGGTCTCTCCGGGGGAGCTGCCGAGATCTCGAAGACCACGGTCTCGGAGCCGAAGGGGGGGATGTAGCTTATTACCTTCTCCGGCTCATCGGTCTTCAGGCCCGGGGGTACATTTGCGTAGACCACCACATCCCTCAGGATGGAGTCGGAGTTGTTCTCCACCTTCACCTCGTACATCCCCTCTCCCCGTTTGAGGTATAGCCCAGTTTTCACCATCACCCCGTTCTCCTTAAGAAGCCTGCCGTCCACACCAACGGACCAGTCCTCCACCCGGGGTCTCAGTCTGTAGACCACCTCATGATACTCCTTAGGCCCCACCTCCCCAAGGTTTATCTCCTCCACACCGTCGAAGTAGTCGGGGAGAGCGGGCTTCAAGAGGATCTCTCCCAGCGGGTAGTTCTCGTAGTTCTCTACCCGGATCTTGTAATATACAAGCCCGTCCTCGTAGTAGATTATGCTCTTTATCATAACGTCTTTCTCCCAAAGAGGGAAGGGTATGTACTCAGCCCTCTGAAGGGCCTCCCAAGCCTCGTTGAGCTTTCCTTCGGCCTGGCGGTAGCGGAAGGAGTAAGCGGACTTCACAGCCTCTTCGAAGAGCTCCTCCGCACGGCTTATGTCGTAGCCCCCCTCCCGCATAGTCATCATCCTCTCAAGCAGTTTTCTTAGGTTCTTTATCGTTCTTCTGTGCTGCTCACCCGCGCGCTGGAGGATCTCTCTGGCCTTCTTTGAGAGCTTACTTGAGCGCAGAAGACTGCCTCCCACCAGCTCCCTCTCCGCCTCCTTCAGGTAGAGGAGCGCATCGTCTAGGTTTATCTCCTCTGAGACCTCCATCACCACTTCCTCTTCCTCTGTCATCACCTTCACCCTTTAAATCCCCCTGTAGGGCTCAAACTCTTCATCTATCTCCACCTTCATCTTCTGCATTCTTCTCTTAACATCGATTATCTCCTCAAGCAGGGTCTCCTTCTTCCACAGGATTAGGTGTAGCAGTCCCAGGCCAAACAGTGGGTAGAGCAGGAGAAGGGATATTGTGGGCAACCCCCCGGGGAGGGGGGTGAGAAGGTTCTTTATGAAGTAGGAGGAGCCCACTTCAAAGATACCGGGGACAGATACCAGTATGAGATATACAAGGGGGCCGAGAAGAGAGATGATAAGTGTGGAGGCGTAAAGAAGTCCCCTGCTGCTGTCAACATGGTCCAGACCTAAAGTGTCCAGTATCTCCTCGTCGCTCTTCTCCGGCTCCTCCTCTCTGTAGACGCGGTAGAGCCTCCACCCCATGTAGTACCTGTGATAACCCATTGTGATCCAGATGACCAGGGGCAGGACCACTATGAGAGAAACAGCTACGGTGAACTCAGCGATGTTATAGCTCCCCACGGAATAGGTGGAGAGGGGAATGGTCATTATGGAGCCAGCCAGTGCGATCACAGCTGCGCCCAGCATCATATGGAAGGCGATGTGTGTGAGGCCGTAACGGTAGATGAGATATAGGATGCTAAGGAAAGCCAACAGGAATATAACTATGAGGACCCCGCCCCCCCGGTAGGAGAGGGTCGGGTATCTGGCGACGAAGCTCTTGGTGATGTGATTGTTCCCCTCCCCAAGGTCGAAATTGAGTGGGTTCGCCTCGTAGACGCTGTCGTCAGGGTCTATGAGGAAGGTTATTGTGTGCTCCTCCTCCCCCCTATACCATTTAACCTCCGGAAGCTCCACCTTTATCTCCTCTTCGGTGCTTACAACGCCCCCAGAGGGGTTGAGGGAGCCCAAAAGGAGTGACTCAACCTGCTTTCCGTCCAGATAGATGTTCACTCTGAAGTTGCCTGAGGGCTTGAGCCCTTCGGCCCTTATCCTGAAGGAGACGGTTGCTTCCCCTCCCCCTATGCTCCTCTTGACTACTATGTCGGAGCGGCTGATGAAGAGGTCTACGTAAACCGCCCGGAAGTTCATGTAGATGTTCTCCGAGTAGAGATTGTCCGAGGAGGTTATTGTTATGGGGACAAGTGCCACTCCCGAGTAGTATCTGAGCTCTCGGGGTGCTGTCACATAGAGCTCAACGTCCTTCTTCTCAAGAATGCGGTTGAAGCCCAGGGTGCTGGCGCTCAAGGCAACGGTCCATCCTGGGTATTCAGAGGCGTTGCCCAACCTGAGGTTCACGATCCTGGGGAGCTCACCGCCATACACGGCATTGCTGCCTACGGAGGGGAGGTTCATTATATAAAGAGTGACCACGCTCATCCTTCCGAGGTCAACGTCTGTGGAGGTGACGTTGTAGTAATAGGGGACAACAAGGCCCGTAAGCTTTCCGGGGGTCTGAGGGAGCCCATCGGATGTCACGGGCACCACATCTAAGGTCATGACCTCGTTGTAGCGCGGCACGTCCACCAGAAGCGGCGTCACTCCAACTGTGAGAAGGACCTCGCCGAAAGGCTGAACTTCTATTGCCTCCCCTCCCCCCTCCACCCATCTTCTGTACCTGTCATCTCCTGTGAACATGAGAGAGATGCCGTCCACCCCATTCCCCAGGTTGGAGATTCTCAAAGTGGCCTCTGTCCTCTGCCCCGGGAAGAGGTAGAGGGATGATGATGGCCCGTAGGCCCTTGCCCTGTGCAACTGCTCAACGATACAGTGTACATCCCGGGAGAGGAACTTGGAGGGGGTAGAGGTGGGGGTGACCTTTAGGGAGATGGTGATGTTTGTGCCGGCTACGATATTGAGCCTCTTGAGGTCGGCTAGACTGGAGGCCTCCTCTATCCCCGGGGCAGTTACGTTAATGAGGATAATGGCTGTTCCAAGTGGTGGGAGGGTTACGCTCCCTGCACCCCCCACCGTGCAAGTGGCGCTCCAGTTTGAGGGCACCCCTATGAGGCCCACTTCAAAGGTCTCGTTGTAGTTCCCTGTGTTGGTGAGAAGGAATGAGAAGCTCACCCCCGAGCCCGGCAGGATGCTCTTTGTAGTGATGTCCAGGGGGATCAACTGGGTGTCAAGGACCCTCAAGACGGTTATCTTGAGGGTGGAGGAGGCGTTCACCCGCGGGTCCGTGACGGAGATGCCCCGCAGGGTGAAGACGTACTCCCTGTCTGCTACGGCATCCTCAGGGCAGAGTATGGTGAGGGTGAGGTCCCCACCCTGGGAGGGTAGAAGGTCTAGGTATGTCTGTGTCAGCTGCACCACCCACCCCTCAGTCCCGCTGCTTATGACCTCAAATATGAAGCCATCCCTCACGTTCCCCATGTTCACAGCGGTGAAGTTGAAGTTTCTTCTCTCCCCCGGATAGAGAACGGCTTCGAGTTCGGGAGGCTCAATCTTGAGGCTGAGCCCTTCCTTCACGTACACTCTCAAAGAGGAGACGTTCTCCACGATGGGGTCCGCTCCGGAGTAGGCCTTAAGGAAGATGTCGCAGTAGGAGCCAACCTCAAGGCCCAGAGGGGGCCTGACAAGCACCGAGACAAGGGAGAAGAAGTCCGTGTCGGAGGGGTGGAAACCAGCCGGGGTAAGGTAGGGTGTGGAGGACGTACCGTTTATCATCACCTCCCACTCTTCACCACTCTCTGCCTCATACCATACCTCTAGGCGGAAGTAGTCAACCCCGTTCCCTGTATTGGTGACGTTGAAGAAGACCTCAAGATACTCCCCAGGAGTGGCCTCCTGACCGTCCGGGATGCCGTTTGAGTTGGTGTCCCTGCGGTCGGTAATCTCCGGGAAGACAAGGACGGAGCGGCTCTGGTTTATGTGCACCGTTGCCACCCCGAAGGAGGGTAGCTCAACCCCGAAATCATCCCCATCCCCTGAGGTTGTGGCGGTTATGTTGACGGTGCAACGCCCGTGGTAGGGCCTCTCCGGGACTATGACCTGGAGGTGAATGGAACTGTCCCATTCACCCCCCTTCAGGTAGAGGGACTCCACCGAGAGACCTGCAGAGTACCTCTTGGACTCACTGGAGTTCCAGCCACTGATCCATGCGGGATAGAATCTCACATTCTTAACCGAGAGGTTGATCATCACGTAGGGGGAGCTGGTAGGGTTCTCTCTGTTGTCCACACCTCTCACAGAGATGTTGAAAAGGACTCTCTGGGAGGTGTTCAAGGGGTTAAGGTAGGCCTCCTCGGGCCTCACCATAACCTCCACCGTATATATGAGAGAGACCCTTGTGTACGCTATAGCGGAATTCTGAACTCCAGAGGAGAGGCTCTCCGCCCTAAGGGTGAGAAGGCCTATAGCTCCGTAGAAGGTCCTCATCTCCACCCTTCTGTCGTATATGAGGGGAGGTATCCTTATCATCGCCCTCACGTAAACCTCCTCCCCCGGGGCCACGGTGGAGGTGTACTCCCCATCCAGCAGGGATGCGGGCCACCAGCTCTGATTGAAAAGCGTCAGGTGATACTTGTCCGGGATGTTGCCCGTGTTCCTCACTCGGAAGGTGTATATAAGCGGCGGTCCTCCGGGGACACCTTCCATCATGGGGGGCGCGACAACCTCTACAGAGTATATCTCCTGGGTGAAAACTAGAACGTACTCCTCCGCCCTCACGCTGCTGTTGTCCTCCTTCACCGCTGTTATATTTATCCTGTCAAGAGAGGAGGTGAGGGCGTCCTCGGGGACATTTACGTTGAAGTAGATGGGCGTCGAGGAGGTTCCTGGGGTGATGTTTACAAGCGTCCCCTGAATGGGGTTTACGGGTATGAGCCACCCGTGTGAGGAGGTTATGGTATAGGTCACATTTATGGGGCTCTCGCCCCTGTTTCTCACGCTGAAGGAGAAGGGGAGGAATCCGGGGTCAAGGGTGGAGGAGCCGGGGGGTATGACCTGCTCCCTTGGGCCCTCTATGTTGATCTCTATGAGCATGGATGCCCTGGCCACGATATGGACAGTGATCTTCAAGGTGTTGTTGGTGAGGTTGTCGTCCGAGTACTGGATGGTGACGTTCAGGATGTACCAGCCGGGGGTAGCGTTCCACCCGACGAAGGTGGCTCTCGTCTCGTTGCCTGGGAAGAGGAGGGTCCCGGCAGGTACCATTGCTAGCTCGCTGTAGGTTGTGTTCAGCGGGTCTGTGGTGGTGTGTACCGTGAGGGAGACGTAAACAGTGGTGTTGAAGGTCTCGTTGCCCGTGTTCTTGAGCGAGATTATCACGTTCTGCCTGCCCTCGGGATATGTGCCCCCGTCGGAGTGTGAGAGGAAGGATGTCACGGCTACATCCGCCCCCGGGGAGCGAAGAGAGAAGGTGCCCTCAGCTCCCGTGGGGGGGTTGCCGCCCATGATAACGTTGGTTGCGGGGAGGGTGAGGAGGATAAATAGTATCATCTGGAGGAGGGCTCTCCCTGCCAAGTCCTCTGATCTCATTGTAACACCTGAAGCGCCCTCTAATGGGGCGCATCATTTATAACTTTTGTTGTTACTTTTGCTTCTACCGAGCGGGGTGGGGGGGTATTTTAAGTGGGGATTAAGCTTTTTTAGAACCCTCTCTTACATCAAACCTGTGAAGCTCTTAGCGCTTACCGGGACCCCGGGGACGGGGAAGAGCACTGTGGGGGAGATTCTCAAGGGAAAGGGCTACCGAGTGGTGGACCTGAACGCACTGATCAAGGAGATGAACTTGGCTGAGGGGTGGGACGAGGAGCGTATGAGCCTCATTGTGGATACCGATAGGCTTAAGGAGAGACTTGAGGGGTTCCTTCAGGAGGGTACTATTGTAGAGGGACACCTCT
>Ga0116200_10000501_pt1 | contig 12927 bp, 12 predicted proteins | sample Mar14436cmmetaG_FD_94478 | JGI IMG/M metagenome (GOLD analysis project Ga0116200, IMG submission 94478) | Marine hydrothermal vent microbial communities from Guaymas Basin, Gulf of California to study Microbial Dark Matter (Phase II) - Marker... ... | reverse complement strand
TATTATAGATGGGGCTGGAGCAGTTAGAGAACTGTGGCCATTACGACCTGATTATATGACCATTAAAAGATATAATGGGCAGCTTGTTTATTCATATGATAGTCCGACTAATGGTTTAATTGTATATCCTGCTAATAGGATATTGCATATAAAAGGCTTAAGCAATGACGGGTTGCAGGGACTCTCTCCTTTAGATTATTTCAGGAATTCTGTGGGTTTGGGTTTGGCGGCCGAAGAATACGGCGCACGGTTTTTTAATAATGACGCAAGACCTGGCGGTGTTTTGGAACATCCTAATACATTAAGCGAAGAAGCCATAAAGCGTCTTAAAAAATCCTGGGAAAAGAGCTACAGAGGATTAACTAATAAACATAGAATTGCAATTCTCGAGGAGGGAATGAAGTTTCATGAAATAGGAGTTTCTCCCGAATCAGCACAGTTTCTTGAGACTAGAAAGTTTCAAGTCAATGAAGTTGCCAGAATATTCCGGGTTCCTCCGCACATGATAGGCGACTTAGAAAGATCGACATTCAGCAACATAGAACAACAATCTATTGAGTTTGTAATACATACGATCAGGCCATGGCTGGTAAGATGGGAACAGGCGATGAATCAAAAATTGTTGACATCGCTAGAGAGAAAAAAATATTTTGTTGAATTTCTTGTTGATGGGTTGTTGAGAGGGGATATTAAGAGCAGATATGAGGCGTATGCAGTAGGCCGGCAGAATGGTTGGTTGAGTGCCGATGACATTAGGGCTATGGAAAATATGAATCCTCTACCGAATGACGAAGGAAAGATTTACCTGGTGCCATTGAATATGGTACCGGCTAATAGTTTGGCGCCGGTGAAAGCAAAACCTGAAATCAAATCACGCGAGATACGATCATATCGAGCTGCTAAATCCAGGAGAAGAATAGCTGATTCATTTATGAATCTCTTTGAATCTACGGAAACAAAAATTGTTAAAAGAGAGACTGCTGAAATTAATAAGGCGGTAAAAAAATATCTATTACGCAGAGACAGTACAGATTTTGAAGGATGGCTTGATAACTTTTACGAAAATCATAAAGAGTATATGCAGAAAAATTGGCTACCAGTCTATCTTACAATGAGAAATGAAATTAAGAATTCTATCGCTGAAGAGCTTAATATTAATCCGGAAAAAATTTATGACGGTGATGAATTTCTAACTGCTTATATAGCATCTCATGTGGCTTATCAGGCTAAATCTAATGCAGGACAAATAAAAAAAATACTTAGAGAAAGTGAAACACCGATTGATGATATTACAATTAGGCTTAAAGAATGGGAAGAGAAGCGACCTCATAGGATTGCTCATAGGGAAACAGTGCAATATTCTAATGCTCAAGCTCGGGAATCATACAGAAGCGCAGGAGTAAGAAAATTACAATGGGTAACAACCGGAAGTAAAAGTTGTCCGTACTGCAATTCTCTTGATGGCAGAATTGTAGGAATCGACGAAGTATTTTTACCGGCAGGTTCGAATTTTCACCCTGAAGGAGCAGAAGAACCTTTGCCAATTAATACAAATATATATCACCCCCCGGCACACGAGGGGTGTGACTGTCAGATAACGGCAGCAGTTTAGGAGGGGACCGATGGAACAAAGAAAGGCAATGCCAATACATCACACAGACGTTAGTACCGGCAAATGGGATGCAGGGAAAAACGAAAAAAACTTACGGAATGATGGGGATGCCGCATATTATCGTAAGGCTTATGCATGGATGGATCCGGAAAAGGATCCCGATACTAAAGCGGCATATAAGTTTATTCATCATGAGGTTGCCAGTGATGGAACCGTAGGGCCTGCCAATCTTAGGGCATGCAGTGCAACAATTGCTGTACTTAATGGTGGAAGAGGAGGGGCGAATATTCCCGATACAGACAGAAATGCAGTATGGGCGCATGTTGCAGCACACCTGAGAGATGGTGATATGGAGCCCCCGGAACTGAAAAGTCATGAGCATAAAATTGCTCACCGATCATTCAGTGTTGATGAATTACGAATGATTGGTGAGGATAAAAAGAAAATTGTCGGACATGCGGCAGTCTTCAACGAGCTTTCGGAAGATTTGGGAGGTTTCCGAGAGAAAATAGCTCCAGGAGCTTTTCGAAAGACTCTGCAAGAGGCTGACATTCGGGCATTATGGAATCACGATCCCAATTATGTGCTTGGCCGTAATAAGAGCGGAACACTGAAGTTAGAGGAAGATGAAAAGGGGTTGGCGATTGAAATTGATCCGCCGGATACAACCTGGGCATGTGATTTGATGATAAGCATTGAACGGGGTGATATATCGCAGATGTCTTTCGGATTTCGAACCATAAAAGATGATTTTGAAAAAGAAGGAGATACGCTCATTCGTATATTGCGAGAGGTGGAATTGTTTGATGTATCTCCGGTAACATATCCTGCATATCCCCAAACGGATGTGCAAATGAGAAAACTTCGAGATGCATTAGAACGCTTTGCTGAGCCGGGTTTGACTGCCCACTCAGAAGGAGCAATAAATGCCATCTTGAAGCAAAGAATTCAAATTAGAAGAAAATTGGGAGGATAAACAATGGATAAATTAAGAGAATTACGTCAGCTTAGGGCCCAGAAAGTCGATGAGGCAGATCAGATTTTACAGACTGCTGAAAAAGAAAAGCGAGATGTAACAGAAGACGAACAGAAGAGAATCGACAATTTGCTAGCTGAAGCCGATAAAATCGAACGTCAGATAAAGACTCTCGAAAAATTGGAAAACCAGAAGAAATCTATTAGAGCATATAAAGAGGAACCTACGAAAGAAGAGCCTGAGGACCCATCTATAGGGATGAGTAAAAGAGACATAAAACAATATAGTCTGGTAAGGGCGATACGAGCTGCTGCTACTAACAATTGGAAAGGAGCAGAGCTAGAGAAAGAAGCAAGTGATGCCGTAGCGGAGAAGCTCGGGAAAGAACCACGAGGATTTTTTGTCCCGTATGATTGGATGGCAGAAAGGCGCGATTTAGTAGTAGGTACTGACAGTGCCGGAGGTTATTTAAAAGCAACCGATTTACTCGCTCAGAGCTTTATAGAATTGTTAAGAAATAAAATGTTAGTTAAGCAAGCAGGAGCAACGGTTCTTGCCGGTCTTGTTGGTGATATTACAATTCCTAAACAGTCTGGCGGAGCGACTGCATATTGGGTTGCCGAAAGTGGGGCACCAACAGAAAGTCAGCAGACTATCGGACAAGTTCCTCTAGCACCTAAGAGTGTTGCTGCTTTTACCGATATTAGCAGGAAGTTGTTAAAACAGAGTTCTATTGACGTTGAAGCTTTTGTAAGAAATGACCTTGCTACGGTACTTGCACTTGAGATTGATAGAGCTTCTTTACATGGCTCCGGAAGTTCTAATGAACCTACAGGTATTCAGAATCAAACGGGTGTTGCTGTTGTGTCTATAGGGGATAATGGTGAAGCTCCTACATGGACCCATATAGTGCAATTAGAAACCGAGGTTGCTCAGGACAATGCTGATATAGGAGCTCTTGCGTACATGACTAATGCAAAAGTACGCGGGAAACTAAAAACAACTTTCAAGAATACGAATAGTGATGTTCCAATATGGGGAGATGGGAAAACTCCTCTTAATGGATATTCTGCATATGTGACAAATCAGGTAGCTTCTAATCTTACCAAAGGATCCGGAACCGATTTGTCTGCTATTTTCTTCGGAAATTGGAGAGATCTCATTATCGGACAGTGGGGGACTCTAGATGTTTTAGTTGATCCATATACAGGTGGAACTTCCGGAACAGTAAGAGTGATTGTTTTTCAGGATGTAGATATTGCTGTTCGTCATCCCGAGAGTTTTGCAGTAATTCTTGATGCGGTTACTACATAAAATTATAGGGGGGGGAACAATCCTCCCCCTTAGTAGAATGAAACTATAAAACGGAGGAAATGATTATGAAGATAGAAGTGATAGAACCCACAATTATTAATAAAAAAGTTCGACTCAAAAAAGAAAAACTAGATTTACCAGATAATATTGCTGTTCCTCTTATAAGAAGAGGCAGGGTAAGGCCTTTAAAGAAATCAACAGTTGAACAAGCAACGCAAACAGCTCCTGAAAACACAGCTATACGGCAGGGGCGACGAGGTAAATAATGGGATTAATATTGGTTACCGCTCCTACAGAAGAACCTGTATCTCTTGCGGATGTTAAAGCACATTTGCGCATAGATATTACTGATGATGATGCTTTGCTTGGCACCTATATAACTGTTGCAAGACGATTCTGTGAACGATATCAAAACAGAGCATATATAACGCAGACATGGAAACTGGTGCTTGATGATTGGCCTGATGATGATGAAATAGAGCTCCCATATCCACCGTTACAATCAGTTACGAGCATTGTCTATTATGATACTGAAGATAATGATAACACATTGGCAACGACTGTTTACATGGTTGATGCTGATAGCGAGCCAGGGAGAGTAACGCTTAAATATAATCAGACATGGCCATATACAACACTCAGGCCATATAATGGCATAGAAATTACCTATGTTGCTGGTTACGGTGATGCTACAGGGGATGTACCTGAAAATGTGGTGCATGCGATAAAACTATTAGTAGGACACCTCTATGAAAACAGGGAGGCGACAGGAATTAGACCATTAAGCGAAATTCCTTTTACCGTTAAGGCGCTATTGGATCTTGAAAGGATTGTCGCATTATGAGAGCTGGACGGTTAAGACACAGAATAACATTTCAACAGCCTACAACTACAACAAACGCTCAAGGCGGGAAGGTAAAAAGCTGGACCGATTATGTAACATTGTGGGCAGCAATTGAGCCTGTATCCGGACATGAGGAAAGTGAGAATCACCAGGAAGAGCCGGTCACATCCGTAAATATCATAACCAGATATTACAGTGGGATTACATCTGATATGCGTATAAAATATGGTTCTAAATATTACCGAATCTCCGGGATTATAAATCGGGATGAGAGAAATATTGAATTGGACATAACAGCAGAAGAGACAAAGGATTATGAGTGATGGTAAGTGTTGAGATTGAAATACATGATATTAAAGCCATACAGAGAAAACTCAATAAGATAGGCGAGATGTTGCGTAATACAATTGTCGGAGCCTTGCGGAAGAGCGCTAAGGCTGTAAAGAAAGATGCTAAGAAACTGACACCTGTCAGGACCGGCAAAACAAGACGAAGTATCAGAAGCAGTGTAATGCGTAAAGACTTAGCTGCTTATATTGGATCCGATTATTTTGTGATGCGGTTTATAGAGGGCGGGACCAAACAGATGTCTCCCAGGAAACCTTTAGAAAAAGCGGTAAGGGCTAAACAAGATCATATCAGAGATGTGTTTTCTAAGGCCATCCGGGATGCGGTTATCAAGGCAGGCAAATCATGAGTAAACTAAATGATATAATCAACGACATTGAATCTACCCTAGCAGGAATAACTACGGCAAGCGGATACAATAATGATATCGGCTTTGTAACGAGAGAAAGCGAAGATTTCGAACGAATCAGCACGAGTAATTATCCTTTTGCGATCATCCAATGGAATACAGATGATAAAGAAACTACTGGGGCAGCTAATCAAGTTGTCATATCTGAGCTAACAGTCATCGTCCAGGGTGGTATCTATGCGACATCTAACAGAGAAACATCCTTGATTAGTTTTCTCGAGGATGTCGAAAAAGCCCTTTGCTCTGATGGTACAAGAGGTGGGAATGCCATTTATACTGTACCGGTAGGGATAGAAGTGTTTGATACATCGAAAGAAAACGTAATTGTATTCAATTATACATTTCTCATTGAATATCAATATATCTATGGGAATCCATAGGAGGGGTTTATGAAGATAAAAACGAAAGGGGCATTTGAAACAAAAGCTCATAGAGTAATATCCAAAAAAGCCGGAGAAATAATCAATATGCCCGAAGAAGATTATCTCGAAGTAAAAGACTTATGCGAGGTAATAGAACCAAAGAAGAAAATGGAGGTAAAAGATGGCAATAGGCGTAGGACATAACAGCTATTTAGGTGTTGCGAAAGAAACTACTTATGGTGTTGGAGTAGCACCTGCCACGTTCATTGAATATACGGATGAGAGTATAGCAAATACCATTAATCCGATTACATCGGGAGCGCTCGTAGGCTCGAGGTTTAAGAACTCCATATTAATGAGCGGTATAATCGATATTGGAGGCAATTTCAAGTTTGAGGCCAATCCTGACAATGTGGGCTTGATTATTGGCGCAGCTTTGGGTTCAGAAACCACAACTCAAGTTGGGACAACAACCGCATATGATCACGTTATAACACCGGCTGATAGTTTGCCCTCATTAAGCATTGAAATTGGAAGAGACGTAAAGGTATCAAGATATGCTGGTTGTGTGATTGATGGTCTTACTTTCAATGCTGATATCAATTCCATACTTTCAATTGAGGCTGCCATAAAAGGTGCGAGTGAGAATGATTCTGTCAGTGCAGCAACAGCGAGTTATAGTTCCAAGCTCCCATATATTTTCACTATGGGGACAATAAAAATTGACACCGTAACAGTCGCTTATGTTAAGAATTTAAGTCTGTCTCTTGCAAATAATCTTTTTGGTGACAGATATGTACTAAATGGCAGCCAAGAGCGAGTAGGGTTGCAACCTCAGGGATCACAAGTGACGGGATCGATGGAGCTGGAATTTACTAGCGATGGATATGCGCAGAGGACTAAATATCTAAATGGTACTGCAGTTGCATTACAGATTATATTTACTTCAACCGAGGAAATCGAGACGGGATATTATTATACCCTAACTATTGATGTACCATATATAAAATACCAGAAAGCCGATGCAAATGTTGGAGGTCCTGATGTCATACCATTTAGTGTAGACTTTGAGGCATATCAGCCGAGCGGTGACATCATGACTGTAACTCTGAGAGATGCAAGAACTACTAACTGGATAGCTTAATAGGAGGACCGAATGACATTAGATAAATTAAAACCTGCTGAAACAAAGGAATTGGATATATCAGAATATTTCGAAGGTGAAAAGGTAGTTATCAAACTTAAACATTACAGCAATTGGCAGCGGAATGAAATCTTGAGCCTTATGACCAGCGGACAGGAGTATGATGAAAAAACAGGTAAGGTTGTTTTCAAAAATACCGGGTTCCAGACAAAGCTGTTTTTTAAAGAATTGCTCTACGGAGTTGCTGAGGCTCCCTTTGAATGGACCGAGAAAACTATTCAGGAAATTGATGAAAAGAATCCTGATCTGCTGGCATATATACATAGTGAGGTGCAGAAATATAACGTCCCTTTCGGGCAAATGAAATAAGAGAGATCCGACAAACAACAAAGTGGTATTTGTCAGGGCGCAGATTTAAGCAGGGGACGAGGGAAGCTCTCTTGATGGCACGATGGTATTGGTGGATAGAGACCTGCACAGGAATGTTAGATGGGGATGGTAATTTAAGACATCTACCAAGAGAGGGTGGATATTTTGATCAGGATTGGAAGCATATGGCTATATTGAATATTATCCGTTTGGAGTTTGTGGCATATATGGATAAGCAGGTTAAGTTGTCTATGAGGAAGAAATAATGGCTAAGTTTGTAGAAGCTGAAATAGGTATAACTGCAAAAGATAAGACCAAGAAAGGTGTTAAATCAGCAGAACGTAGTGTGCAATCTCTTGCTAAATCAGTCCGGAAATATGGCCTACAAATAGGTGCCGCTACGGCTGCCGTTTATGGTGCTGTTAGAGCCGCACAAAAACTTGTTGATGCTTACAGAATACAGGAGCGGGCAGAAATAAAGCTCGGGGCAGCTCTTAAGGCTACCAATAATCAAATAGGCATTTCTAAGCAAGCGATGCTTGAATATGCAAGAGAATTACAAAGGACTACTACATATAGTGATGATGCTATCATTAATGCTGAAGCATTAATGGTTACGTTCACGCAGATAGGCAGAGACGTATTCCCACAAGCTGTAAAAGCAGCGGCCGATATGTCGGCAATGTTTGGACAAGATTTGCAGCAGTCCGTTATTCAGCTTGGTACAGCATTGAATGACCCTATTCAGGGTGTAGGACGATTAAGGCGCATTGGTATCTCATTTACTGAACACCAGAAAGAGATGATTAAAACACTCATGGATGCTGGTGATGTCATGGGTGCTCAAAAAGTTATCCTTGATGAATTAAAACGTGAATTCGGAGGGGTTGCAGAAGCAGCAGGCAAAACAGCTCTTGCGAGCCTTGATCGATTTAAGAGTGTAATGGGTGATGTTAAAGAGCAAGGGGGGAGGGCAATAGCAGAATTCTTTAAGCCAACGGTTGATTGGCTTACTACCCTTGCCTCAAAATGGGCGGATGCTGCAAAGGCACAGAACGATTATTACGATGCAAGAAAAAGGCAAAAACAGGGGAAGGCTACAGCGGAAGATGAACTAACAATTGCAATAAGGGAACTAGAGAATTTGCGGAAGAGCCGAGAAAGATTGGCAGCAGGAGGAGAGGTTAAAGGAACATTATCCACTCCTAAAGCTGTACTTGATAAACTGGATAAAGAAATAGCTACATTGGCTTTAAGAGTCCAAAGCCTGCAACGTACAGTCGTTATACAAAAAGAGCAAGAAGAGAAACAGGCTGAGATAAATCGAAAAAGACAGGAAGAATTAGAAAGACAAGCTGCTATTGAACAAAAATACAGGGAACAGTGGCAAAAGATACTAGAGATACAGGACGAGCTTAAATCACCTCTTGAGAAAGAAAGAGACAAGTTAATAGAATATTTAACCTCTATCAGTTTGGCTTGGGCAAAGGGCAGTGAGTTTGAGCAGACAAGGCTTGAGATACAGAAAAAAATAACTGATCGGCTTAAAGAAATTGAGGAACAATTACATCCAAAAATAGTTGGTATGCGAGGCGGCAGAGAAGTAGAGGGTTATAGGGAGACTGGCGGGAAATATGCTGGAGCTATTAATTATGCCCCAACTCCGGGGGCAGGAACACCGGCGGGGCAATTATTCAGCGGGACAAATGCAAATATGGCAGTAGGTCAGGCGATAGGGTCATTCGGTCGATTCGGAGCAATTCTTGCTCAAATAGCAGGTGTTGTTGGCAATTTCGGCAGTGGACTCATACAGGCAATCGGGTCATTGAGTTCGGTGAAAGCGATCCTTGATCCTATAACGACGATATTGCAAGGGGCAATGAATGTTCTGGGTCCATTGATAGACGAAATATTAAAACCACTACAGGGGGCATTAATTGTATTTGGTGAGTTAATTGGACATATGATAGCACCTATACTTAAATTACTTTCGCCGGCAATAACATGGCTGGCAAAAGCGTTTATCTGGATATATAACAAAGTATTAGTCCCAGTAGGCAATGCAATACTTTGGGTTGGCGATCAATTAGTTAAACAATTAGATGCACTTTCAAGACCCTTTAAGTTTGTTGGAGATTTACTTGGATGGGTAGGACAGGTCATATTGACATTTGGCAAGAATGTTGGAATTGCTATCTGGAATATCACACATCCGTTTAGACAAAAGGCATACGCATCGGGTCCGGGCGCTTTTCAATCATCAGCATTTACGACGCCCCTACAGGGTCTGAATTATGTACCCTTAAACGAGATCGATATGGCAACGTTAACTACAGCAGGAGCCTCAGCTCAAGAAGGAACAACGGGGGCTGGTGCTAATTATACCGCTGGGCGAAATCAGACATTTAATATTTATATCAGTACAGATGTTATTGCTGGAGACGACGGGATGGATGATCTTGCATTAATGATCCGGAATAGGATACAGCAGTTGGAGGCTATCGGACTATGAGTTGGTATATGGCCTTTGACTTCCAAGATGGTAGTGGTTGGCGAGAAATAACAGACAAGGTGCTGCTCAAGACCCTGAAACGGTCACAGGTATTATATAACAAACTTACGCCTACTTGCGACATATTAACATTCTCTATGCTCGATGACAGCACCATACGGAATCTATTGCTTACGGCCAGTGATGATGTACTTGTCAAAGTAACCAAAGATAGTGCTGATTATTTCTATGGCAAAACTCGGACGAATTACAAGATAGTTACACGCAACGAAGTACAGGTAATTAATATCGAATGCCAGGACAATGGATATAGGTTACAGAAAAAAATAACGAGCTTAATTCAGTACACGAGCAATAAAGTATGTGATACGATTAATACCGGCAGTTCTATCGTCCACAGGTTGCTGACGGAGGCCGGATACACGAGTGGAGAAATAGATGTAAGCGATATAGATAAGACAATTAATTATTATGTTATCGAACCGAATACAACTACCTATTGGGATGCATTAAAAGAGTTACTGTATAATTTTGGGTATTTATTTTATCACGGTGTGGATGGCAAATTTAAGATATATAATTTCGCCCCTACTGATACGAGTAATTCAAATAATTTCGACAACACTAATATGTACGGTGAACTACAGCTTACAAGGGTATTCGAGCAGTATGAGGGCGTGCAGATTAAGTGGTGGCCGGAAGAAACATTGAGCAATGTTATTGTCTTTAGCGATACAACGGGCGGTGATAGTCAGTATAAGTGTAATATTAATATAAGCGCTGATGGGTGGTATCCTCTTAATTGCGATACACAGACCGTATACTGTAATTACAAGATACAAGACAGGGAAATAATTGCAGTTACAGGGGCAAGCCTCGATGTTGTTAAAGATGCAGATATTGTAGTTGATACCGAAACTTATAATGCTAAAAATGCAATAATTAAATTACACAATACAGGTGCCGGTGTTGAGACGGTATATAAGTTCGACATCAAAGGCAATGCAGTGGTTCGAGGTGATGCAAAAGCTTCCCTAAGGCTTAATGTGATTGGTACCGAGAAGATACTGGAACTTGAAGCAAAATATATTACCTCCGAAACCGATGGTAGCAAGCTGGCAAATGCACTTGCAAAATATTATCAATACTCGGATTTTGTCTATACTCTCAAGAGCGATGCTGATTATTCAGTTGGCACTTATGTTACTGTTACAGAGACGAAAAGCGGATTAAGTGGCGAGATTTGTCGAGTAGTTAGGCGAGAAGACAATGCTGTTGATGAATATATTAAATACGAGCTGGAGGCTGTAAGTGAATATACGGCCGATACAGTAATAGTAACCGCTGAACATACCCCGCCAGCTCCGGCAGAGCAGACGCAAAATAATGTAGATAGTTTGAATGAGCGACCAACTTATGATGAAGTTATAGACACGGGCTGGGATACAGGAACGGGAACGACTACTCCCGTACAAGTTACTTTTGTAAAGATAAAAGGGTTTTTTAAGGGTGCAGTTTTAAAGTGGCAAAGACAATCTAATTTAACCAATTTAGACTATTATCAAGTACAGATAAGTAATTGCGGAATTCAAAGCTGTGGATTGGAAGATATTACTGAATCTACCGAAACGGGATTGTCCGCGTCAACTACATATTATTTCAAGGTGACAATTGATGGGGGGACTCAGACTGAATACAATATTACTACTGGAACTGATACTACCTACTCCGCTGTAATTGCTTTGATGAACGCAGCCGTTTCTGGTGCAACTTTCTTTATAATGGATAAAAATCTCTATTGTAGAAGCAATACGTTTGGTGCGACTTCCTCTATTTCTCTGGCGAGTGGAACTACCGGGACAGATCTTTTCACTTCATTAACAGGATTTTCCGCATTCGATACCGCTGAAGACGGAGTTGGAGGTTGGTACTCTCTCAGCTTTGACGGTGATGATTGGAAGGATACGTTAAACGATTATACGAATTGGTATAGTGAGTTGTTAATTCATTCTCCAGTCCCTCTTCGTGGGAGTTCAAGTTATGCATTAGGACATGTGCTAGGATATCGCGTAAGAGCATATACGAAGACAGGAGAGGCTGGAACGTGGTCAAGTACAGCGGTGGTATTGGTTTCTCCGATTGAGACTGGTGAGATAGGAAAGAGGGCAGTCTATGCTGATATGGTTGATACTAACGTTTTAAATGCTCTTATCGCAAAAATACACGGTCATCTTGAAATCTCCGAAACAGAGGGTTATTTGAGCAAGTATGGATATAAAGTCAATCCTCCTCTCGGTTCAAGGAGAGTTTATATAGATAATGACGAGTTCAGAGTAGAAGAGTACATTGCTACTGAAAAAAAAGAGAAAGTGATTGATAATGATACCGCTCGAAAAGCAATAGCAGATATACAGCCACTAACTTCTACAAAAGTTTTAATCGAAGAGAGGGGTGTGGGCTCATCAAGTAATTATTTAACAATTGCTGAATATGATTCTTCAACTGATAGTTGGACGCTTGGTACCACATATGAAGTAACAGATATAGTACACAATTTACATTCAAAGCATGTTATTACATTTGAGGGAGTATCGACTTACTTTGCGTTTGTTTATGATGATGTTAATTATCCGGTTAATTTGAACGGGGTAACAAGATATAAAACCGTGGTAAAAGGGTTTACTGTAAGTGGAACAACTATCAGCTTAGCAACTACAGTTGTCGATGATTCAGCGCCATATTCGGTTGATACCATAGATGGATGTGAATTGTCGTCTACTACAGCATTCTGTGTAAGTCAGGGGTATTGGGATAACGCAGGAACTTCAGAACGCGCTGTATTTGTAAGGATAATTACCTTTGATGGTTCAACTTTGTCACTTGGAACAAGCTATAAAATCGCAGATAATACAAGTTGGCTGGGAACTAACTTCAAAGGGACTGGCAAAATTACAAATGGGAAAGTCGCAGTTGGATACACAAGCGATAATTATATTGTAACATATTCAGGTACAACGATTACTGGCTCAACGTATAC
>Ga0116200_10000498_pt1 | contig 12939 bp, 12 predicted proteins | sample Mar14436cmmetaG_FD_94478 | JGI IMG/M metagenome (GOLD analysis project Ga0116200, IMG submission 94478) | Marine hydrothermal vent microbial communities from Guaymas Basin, Gulf of California to study Microbial Dark Matter (Phase II) - Marker... ... | reverse complement strand
GGGAGCGCCGGTGCGACGGAAGACATGTTTTTCCTGCCACCTGACCTCCCGATTGGAAGGGTCGTGGTGTAAAAGAGCCCCGTTCCCGGAATACCCATCATAGCGCGTTTCCCGCGGCCAACAGTGAACCTCGCACCTCGTGGTCCGAACGAGAGCGATCCTCCTGACTTGCTCAGGTTCAGGGTCACTCCTGGTGCGATCTTTACTCTTTGCCAAAAGCGGAAGCTCATTAGAATTTACCTTAGTCGATCTCTTTTTTAGGACTGTTTAACCCGTTCTCAGCGAGGAAACGGTCCATATCAGTAAACATATTAAAGAAAATTGGTTTGCCAGAGAATGCCAAGGGTGAGACGGGGCCAACTGCCATGAAGGGGAATTCCTGAAGATGGCGGCTTGGAAAACTCTGAGGATCACGGAAGGACTGGTAAAGTTCAAGAGAGCGCTTGTCACCACCGACGAAGTCACGAAGTCGGTCAAATTCTGTTCCCATGGCTAGCCCAAATCCAAATGCCAGAATACGGAGTTGTTGCAATATTTCAGAATCCAATCCTCCTAGGGTTTGACTTATGAAAAACCATCCGAGGCCATATTTTCTGGTTTCTCGAACGGCGCGCCTCAAGAAGAGCCGGAGTCTTTCCGCCTCTGAATCTTGATCCAGGCGACCGCTCGGAGCATGCCGATGTGCTTCATCCAAAAGAACTAGGACGTTGGCGCTTTGTTGTGTTGACAAACTAGATGTTGATTGTGCTATGAGAACATTAAGAAGCTTGCTTAAAAGGCGTCGTTCAAGCTCTTCAGTCCAGAAACGACCTTGATTACCGCGGGCAGAGAGGTCAATAACCACAACTGGACGAGGCTGCCCAGTGCTAACAGTACCCATCAAATCAGATACAATCCCGTAAAGTTTCCGCCTATTTGGACCGCTAGCAAAAAGATTACAAATAGGAGCCCATTTGTCATTGAACACCTCATCGAGCCTGTTGCTTAGAATATCTTGAACCCTATTCTGAAGACGAATTCGAGGCTCACGACTTGGGAAAATATACTGAATGCTTTGATCATTAAGTACTGCATTAAGAGCAGCCTGAAGCGCATCTTTAGTGCCAAGTTTGGAAAGCGGAAATTGTTTTCGACCATTTTGTCGAGCACGTTCAAGGGAATTCCGAATTACTTCAGCTGCTCTTTCGGCATTGTTTCTGTGAGTAATAGTTAGTTCTTCACAAAACCCCAAAGACACAAGCAGTTCTTCAAATGTAGTCCAATCATCGAGCTGAATATCGGCTATACGATAGATGTTAATAGCTCTCCCCTGTTGACGCATAACCTGATCTAGTTGTAGCCCCTGACGCCCCACCCTGGTACCAGATAATTCAAGTGTGAATTCACCCTGGGGATCAATGACTAAAATCCCTAAAGTGGGATGCCGCGCATAAGCACAAAGCATCATCTTCGCAAGGCCAGATTTCCCAGAGCCAGTCTTACCAAATACACCGATGTGATAGGCTTCTCCCGCACCTCCAGCACCTTGGTCACTGCTTCCGAAGTGTTTGAACCACATCGGATAGAGAATCTCATTTGCATAAGCCTGACCAAGGTAAAATATCTCGGATTCATATACACGGAGAAGGCGATTAAGAAGTGACTGATCGATTCTAGCAACACGTGTCCCAGTTGCTGGCACCATCCCGAGGACTTCAGGTTCGTAAGCACCGTCAACTTCTTTGAATGTTGCTCCTACCACGAGGTCGGCAATTCGAGTATCCTGCCTGTTTGTGATTGGTGGGATTTCACCAGTCCGCTTTACTAAATTTCGGAAAACGGAGTCTTCATGCCACCTGTTCTTTAGCTCTATGCCAACAATCTGACCTACTGAAATAATCGGTCGTCCGTCTTGTACAGCTTCAAAAGCTGTGAGAGCCCCTACTAAACGCTCTTCAGATGCCTCTTGGAGCAAATCAAGAGTTAGCTCGGTATTGGTCGATGGGCTACCAACTACGGCCACATCTTGATTCCGATTGTTTGACATTATACTCCTCCTCGTCCGCCTTCAGTGCGATAGTTTTGTAAGTAAAGCAAAGTATCTTCGACATTCGGTGATTCGGCAGCTATATGTTGAGCAACCGCCTGTTCAATCACGGCAACACCGGAGCCAAGACTCTTGACCATACGATCTGCCAAAAATAAGGGATATGGCTCAATCACTGCAGGACTGAAGAATTGGCGCATGATACCTTCAAGCGCCATTGATAATCGTGTGTTGCTTGAAGATACAGGCGCGGGCAGTTCCACGCGTAGGGCTGGAAGCCAACCGTATGGTCTAAAATAGATGACACGAAGCGATTTTATAGCCGCCAACAAATCTTCCATTTCAGGCCGAGGACAAAAGCGTTCGGGTAGATGGTCCACTTGCATGCTGGCTGGCTCATCATTTGTATGAATCGGTAATGGTGCGGTATATTCTCCTGGGCAGAGAATCAGTGTTGCAAGCGTCTTGCCATCTACAACCACAGGAGGGCGGAGCCGGTTGTCCTGAATTAATTCATTTCGGGCTGTAAACTTGGGCATTGCAACAGTGCGATCACTTCTCAATAGACGCTTCAACTGGGGCAGAAGGCCTTCTTCCCATCGAATCCTAAATTTGTTCCCTAGGTTGGCAGCACAATCATCAAGCTTTGTAAGAGCTTGGTTCAGATATATGATGAGGGAAGAAAAGGAGCCATCCAGCAGCACCAAGTCATGCGGGGCGTTGTCTGCCAAATTGAGTTCCATAGAAACCATCATTCCCCTAAGAACACCAACGGTGTCGATATGGTGAGGTAGACCATCAACCCACATTTCATGATATGGTTCAGGCCAATGGCGTTTTGCCTCTTTTGATGTTCCCTCCACTGCAACAGCTGCCGCTGCACATAGATCAATGGACGTCAAACGATGGATTTGATACGAGCCATCGACACCAACGACTGAAGGTTCACGCGGAACATCAAGGTCGGCCTTTCTGCGTATTAATCCGCATCGTCGCGCTTCCTCACATAGCTGTTCCTTGGCAGAGCGAAGTTCGTCCAGATTACTTGAAACTCTTTGTGCAACCGGCATAGCTTGGGCGAGTAGATCTCGTACAAGTGCATCAGGGAGGTCGGCGAATGTGTCCATCATGTATTCCTCCCTTTCGGCTTGTTAATCCCCTGTTTCCGTGGCCAAAGTCGGTACTCTTCCCGGCTATAACCCTTATATTGAGGAAAACGTTGAGCCCGTGATACTAACCACCTTTCAAGAAATCGCCGCGAAAGGTCGGCCACAGACCAATCAAAGAAGCATGGCCGTGATACTTCTCCTCGCAAAAAACGCAGGGCATCCTTACCAAGAGGTGCAATAAAAATTTCCCTGCGAATCCCATGGTAAATAAGATCTGCAGATAGTCCGACAGAGGCCAAGCACTTGCGGATTACTTCCCTTTTGTTCCGGAATCCGTTTCCCCAAGCTGCATTTTTCGCTGATGGTTTACAGTACTCCTCTACGTATGCGCGAATTTGCTCATAAACACCATTTGAGAAATGAAACTCACCAGAGCCTTGAGTAAACCCTACACTGGTCCAGTAGCTGTATCCGTTTACCCGAATTCGATTATAAATAGATGACCTTCCCAACGCTGATGTTGTAGTAAGGAGAGCAAGATACGGCTTGCGGCTTTCTTGACGAATAAAGCTTTTGCTTCCTGCATACTTCTTTCGAAATGCAGATCTAACTTCATTACTGCAAGCGAGCATTGCGATCAACTTGCCGCACAATAGTGACGAGTAAGGAGGAACAGCCCCAAGCACATAAGCATCCATAACATGATATAGATTTCTTTTTTTTGCTTCCATATCCCAGCCAATCCAGTTGTCTCGTGCACTTAAAGCAAACACCGGGTCTCCGAGACCAAATAGACCGATTAACTTCTTGTTGTGTTGATCAAAAACAAGAAATCGAAGGCGTCTCCCGTACCCTGATGAAACAGGTATACTCCAGTGAAGTGAGGCGTATCGGAAAAGCAACTCATGGTCGGTGCCGGGTTGAACTAATACTATTTTCGGTGAAATATTTTCTGGGACGACTTCACTGCCATTTGCAATGTAATTGATAAGACGATCTTCATGCCGTTGAATCCCAGGGCCAGACACCTCAAGCTTCTTCTGGACGGCCAATTGATTCATCCTTCGGTAATCTTCCTTCGTAGCATTTTCAGGCATCTGAATTACGCCACGCTTTATCGAGTATCCCTGTATCCTTAGGGCTTTTATTATGTTTTTCTTAAGGTCCTCTGGTGTTGGGATGCTCATGAAACCACCCTTTCACCAGGAAGTTTGAAGGGACTTATCGCTGGATCATAGTTATCCAGACGTCGTCGCCTACCTTCCTCGTCAAGAAGACTCCAGTCGGTGCTGTTGGCGTGGGAATGGGTCCGACAATCCAAACCTCTTTGTTCGGTAAAGGAATAGGTATTCCCTGGTGATTTAGCAGCAGTCGGAGACTTGGCTTGTGTTGCTTGCGGCTTTGCCGCCTGCTTCGGAGCCGCACCTGTTTCTTTCAGGCCAAACGTCTGCGGACCGGTAAGAATAAAAGAAGAATCGTCTCCGCTTTTCTTGATATCTGAATAGAGCCGGGCGCTGACTGTGGCCGCTGGAGTTTTGCCGGTGGTCTGCCAGAGATTGTCAGCCAACATCCGTTCAGCGATCTCTTTCGCGTGAAGCGGCTCGCCAGCTTCCTGCAGGACCTGAATAGCGGCATCGCGGACGTTCATTTCCTTGGCCTCCTGCCGCGTTTTTTCCCAGCTGAAGATGCTTTGCGAGCTTTGCGAATGCGGCTCTTTTTCGCATAGACGGGGTATTTCTCATAAACAGTCTTGAGCAGGGCGTTGTGGTCGAGGTCGCCGTATGTGTTCAAAATAGCCGAGATATCTTCTTTAAGGTCGTCGGGCAGGACAGCCAGGGCATCATCAGCTTTAGTGGAGTCGGCCAGGATGATGCGGGTCTTGTCCTCGTCGGTATCGTTGTCCACGGTCACAAGGCCATCTTCCTGGAGCTTCTCGAGGTCGGCATAGAGGTCCTTGGCGAACGGTCCGTAATGATAAGGAACAAACTGATAGAGCCGGCGGCGGCCGTTTCCCTCCATCTGGAGGAGAAATGCGTACTTCATCATGGCCGTGACAAGGATGGCGGCTTCTTTTGCTTTACGACCGGCCCGATTTGCTCTTTCCCGCAGGAAGGCCAACAGGATGAGCCGTGGCAACTGTTCATGGAATTCAACCTGTTCGGCTATCCATTCCGCATTGGCTTTTTCCCATTCGGCGGTTAATTTGCCGGGGAAGGCGCGAGCCATAAGCGCCTGAAAGGTTGCTTCGATATCATGCATTCCTGCAATACATTTATCCGTGGCATGCCTCAACGCTTCCACTTGGGCAACAAAGCTTTTCTGAATTGGCATCGGAGGTACAAGTATTTCCAGAGCACGAACTCTTGCATGATTGAACCCGGTTTGAGCCGAGCCTGGGGCGTTCAGGATAATATGCTGGTACCATGGCGTCGCTAGACTGTAGGCAAGATATTCCGGGGCCAGGATGTCCTTCCGTGTTCTGATAATGCAAACATGCTGATTAACATTGGCCGGAGGAATATCCTCTCCAACCCATGCAACCCGACCGATTGAGGCTCCCGTAATGTTAAGCAACACATCGCCCGGAAGAACCCTAACACGAGCCATATCCTCATGGATGCTCTCCGGTATGTGGGCGCAATCGCTGAGATCAAGGTGAAGCATCCTAACGTTCTGACTTCGAATAAGCAGCGGGCCTTCATCAACGTAGTTTTGCGCGCCACCTCGTGGCGTGTATCCGCTTGTAACGAGATCGGTAACTTTCCCTACCGTGGTCTTCAGATATCCTTGAGGGTTGGAATCCGGAGTTCCGAACATGTCGTTGAAGATTGAAGGCAGAATCGCATCTGCCAGCTCAAGGGCCTCCTGCCGTTTATGGCGGATTTCATCAGCCTTTTGTAAAATTTCGACGATTCGTTCCTGGACGGGGAGCGGAGGGACGGGGACAACTTGTTCATATACTCGATCACGATTTAGTCCGGGTTTGGTGGTTGTTTCAATAAACCGGCGTGGATCAAGCCACTTGAGCAAGTAGTAAATAAAATCTAAAGAAAATATCCTTCTGTCTTTGAGCTTGACATAATAGGTAGTGTCAATCGGCCAGGATTGGGGTTCAGCTATATTAATCTCGCCCGCACTACCCTTGCGCCCGACGATAATGGTTGATTCCTCTAAGAGATATTGATGTGCGCGGTCAACGATACCATTCGATCCGTAGACGGCAAATGGACCTGGTGCTCGTTTCTTTTTAGGAAACGATTTACCGTATTCGAGCGAAAGAAGGTCTTCAATGGGGAGTTCTCGCCAACCGTTAGGTCGATTTCTTTTCGAATTCTTCATCGCTCATCCTTCCACTCGAGAACCTTTTATGTCTTGTTGTTCTCCGTAATAATCTTCAGCCCTGTAATTTCATCGAAGTCGCGGAGGTTATGGGTGAGCAAAGGAATGTCATGACGTACGGCGCAAGCAGCAATCCAGGCGTCGGCGCAGCGGATACGCCGACCCTTCTTTTGGCGTTCGATCATGATTTTCGCCCAGACAGAACAAAGCTCTCGGTCAAAAGGATGGACGATATAATTACGGAGGTAAGTTTCCAGTTTCTGTTTTCGCGTACTCCCCCAATTGTGTTCGATTGCCCAACGGTCAAGCTCGGCAACTGTCATGAATGATACAACCAATACCCGGTTTTCCAAATGGGGCCGATATTGCTGCGCTACGGTGTGGTTTTTAATGAGATATGAAATAATATTCGTATCAACAACAACCGCGCTCATTTTCTTTTCTCCTGAGTGCTATCATCATCACGCCAATGATCCACGCAGGCAATGAATTCTTCCACGCTTTCATCTTCAGGCCAGAAGTCCCCCAATATATTTTCAAAGTTACTGATGGGCTGCACGCCTTGAGCCGCCGCCAGTTCTTCAATGCTGGGAGACTGCCAGAAAGCCATGGGCAGTGGTGAGCCTTTTGGTAATAGATCAACTCCTTCATCCTCGCGGTCTTCCAAGCGTTCGATATCATGCAGTTTGATACTGGTAATCTTACCGGTTACAGGGTCTTCTTTTGCTTCACCAATGACCTTTACATAGTAGAGAATGTTTTCAAGAACCTCCTCTTTTTGTTCCTCATTGAATAGACATAAAACAGGATCGCCAACGGATGGATGAACCCGGCAGCGCGTTCCGTGCTCTTTGAAATCGGCCATCAAGAGGCGCCCCTCAATGGTTCGAATGTTGATCTGTGGGCCTTTAATCCGTTGCTGTAAACGTCTATACCCGTCAGGAGTGAATCTTGTTTCAAGACACTGAGGACGATGATTCAAGGTAAAACGGATTTCACTTACTCCTTGCTCAAGAAGAACACCCATATCCCGCCAGGCCATGAGTACACCGGTATCGTATCCAGGAGGAAGGGTGTTGTCATCCTGTTGGACTTGATGCAACCCGGCAATGGCTTTTTCAATGATCTCCAGCCCGTGGTCCATACCAGGCAGAGAATACTGCAAAGGGCATTTACGTTCCAATCCAAGAACAACGGCGGGACTTCCGTGGGTAAGCTTCACCAGATCGAGCGCGACAATATCCTTTAGCTGTTTTTCCTTCGGACCTTTTCGCAAACTGTCGGCTTCACCTTTTAATACCTGGCCACTACGGATGAGGACTTTATTAAGCTGACTAAGCAGACGAAGAAGGTGCGATACACTGATGCGGCCGGGACCGACAGCTTTGCCGTCCAGTCGAATTGACAATAAGTTTTCATGTTCCTGCATAAGCCGCCTCCTTTCTATTTGTATTGGAAACGAGAGCGAGGAGGTCCTGCAGATCAGTTTTGATCTCTTCTTCCAGCTCCAGGAGCCGGTTGATGAGAACCTCGGGCTTCTCGTGCTCGACCGTTTCGGCCTGGTGCGGGCAATAGCGTCCGGCAGTCAGGTTGTATTCGGTCTTGCGGATATCCTCGATGGTAGCCCACCAGGATTTTTCGCTCTCGAAATCCTTCAGGTTGTCGGATTTTAAGATGGCGTGTACGCCCCCGCTTTTTTCATGCCGCCAAGTGTATGGCCACAGTGAGGTCATGTGCTCCAGGTCCCCGTCGGTATCAAAGTCCGGCAGTTTTCGGCGTGTCGCGCCGAGGTCGCGGCCATCGCTCTCCACACGATAAAACCAGATTTTTGAAGTCCTTACGTCATCTTTGCCCATTGGCTTACGAAAGACCACGACACTCGTTTTCGCCCCGCTGTACGGGTTGAATACTCCATTGGGCAGACTGATAACGCCGAGAACTTCAAACTGCTCAACGAGCTTCCGGCAGATTTTTCGGAGCATCTTCTTGGAGTCAAAAAGGAGGCCTTCCTTGAGGACGACGGCAGCCCGGCCTCCCGGCTTAAGGGCGGTCATCATGTGCTGGATGAAAAGCGCTTCGTAAAGCTTGATGTGATATTCAAACTGCGCCAGACGCTCCTGCTTGGTGGGGCCGAAGGGCGGATTGGCAAGAATAATGTCATACTTGTTCTTGTTGATATCCTGCGCCTTGTTGGACAGGCTGTCATCGTTCTTGAGCTGACTGGAGCCATCCCGGTGGAGTATCATATTCATGAGGGCCAGCTTGAAAACCAGGGGAACGTGCTCCACGCCGTAGAGATGTTTTTCCTTGAGTCGCCTGAGCATGCGCTCCTTTTCCACGGCAGAGATGCGTTTGCGGTTTATCTGATCACGAACCTTTTCAAAGGCCCTGACGATAAAGCCCCCAGTCCCACAGGCTGGGTCATAAATTGTCTCGCCAATCTGAGGGTCAATGATTTGGACCATACGGTCCACGATGTGGCGGGGGGTGAAATACTCAGCAAATTCTTTGCTTTGCCCGAACTGCTGGAGCAGGTATTCATAAGCGCGGCCAAAGATGTCGTAGCGCTCGCCTTCGCCCAAACCGCGGGCCATGATTTCCCGCAGGTTCAGTTCTTGGAGACGAGAGGCCAGAGCCCGGACCGTAGTCGCGTAACGCAGGCGGAACACCGTATCTTTGAAAAGGCGGCGAACGTCTCTGGCTGTGGGATGTTTGGATTCACGTGTTGCCAGATGGGTGAACATCTGTTTGCAGAAGTCGATGGAATCCTCAAAACCATTTTCCTTGGCATAGGCATCCGGATCAGGGGCCCAGTTGTGAAAGCGATAGATTTCGGGGATGAGCTGCTGGTTGTCCGGCAATTTTTTGCCTGTTGCCTCCTCATGCTCTATTTCAATCTCATCCCACAATTTCAGAAAGAGGAACAGACTAAAGGTCTCTAACCGCTCTGTGGCGTGGAGCGCATCATCGCGGAAGACGTTGGCAACCTCCCAAAGTTCTTCACCAAATTGATTGAAATCAGGCGTTGTTGTCATTGTTCTCCTCCAAGTTCAATGCGCTACCCGTGGAAAGCGAAAGAGCCTCATCGGAAAGTCGAATCAGATTGTCCAGATTCCCGAACAAAGCCTTGATACGCAGGATGCCACCCGCTTGGTCAAGCCATTGACTGCGCAAGATCTGAGCAGGCGTAATATCCGGATTCGCCCGCTTGAAATCACACACCATGAGGACCATTTCGCGTTGCTCTTTGCTTAAGGTTTTCTCGAGAGCCCATTTTTCGAACTCCCGGCGCTGGTTTAAGGTTTCAAAATCCGCCTCGCCCGTGGCGACAGCGATAAAATCCTCAAGAGTCGCTTCGGGTTCACCAAACAGATCGCGCAGGGCTGGGAGATCAAACCCCATTGTGGCTAGGAACGCATGGTCCGGCACCCCCGCGCCCTTGAAGTATCGCCAGCACAGGATGGTTTGGGCGAAGCGCTGTTTGAGGCTCTCGCGTTCCATGCCGCCTTTGAGTTGTGCTTCCACCTGTCGGCGAAGTTCCTCCAGCACCGCAGGGGAAATTGTCTCCGAGAAAACCAGATGGACAGGAACGTCGGCAATGATCATCTCCTGTTCTACACCATCATCACCTTCAATGCCGCCAGCACCCTCGCCACCGCCTTCGCCGCCACGTTCGCGATCAATGATTTCCTCTTCTTCCTGCTCAACCGGTTCGTCCTCAACCCCTGGAGAGTCGTTCGTGATCGCGGGTTCGAGACGCGTGATGTCCACGAAATCGACCAGCTTGTACATATCCTTGCCGGTCTCCTTGCACTTGCGCGTGCCGCGTCCCTTCATCTGAACATAAAGAACCTTGGACTTCGTGGGCCGAGCCATGAGAAGAACTTCCACATCCGGCGCGTCAATCCCTGTGTCCAACATCCCAACACCTACCAGGATAATCGGGCGTGGAGCCATGTCAGGGTCTTTGTGAGCTTGGTCAATGATGGCCTTGCGCTCTGCCGCGTCCGTCACCTTTTGGAACTCCTCGATTAGTTCTCTGGCACCGGCCATCTCGTTGTGAACCGCGACGATGAATTTCTCGGCAGCCGCATCGTTTGGCGGGAGATTGTTGATCTCGTTGTACTTTTCAATGAGGGCGTAACGAAGGTTCTTGGCATGGGCGATTGACGCCGCAAACACCATCGTTTTCACTGGGTATCTTGTTCCCAGAATATCTTCAAAATACTTGTCGGCGATTAACTTGTTCCGCTGCGGTACGTCCACAGCCCGACCCAATTGATCAGGTTCAAAATCGAAGCCCATGTCATGAACACCTTCCAAGTCCACGTTGGTGTGGAACTTGTGGTGAATACATGCGGCCAGTCGTTCCCATTCCGGGACTTCCGGGTTCGTCTCTCCCTGCCGGATCGTGTAGCGATAGATTGGTCCGCGATACTGGCCGGGATCAGTAAAGAAGCGGTCCGTGTTTACGGTTTCTTTGTCAGCAGGGGTGGCAGTAAGGCCAAGCAGAACAGCTCTTCCCTTGGCAAAATAATCCAGAACGCCGTACCAATCGCCAAAATAAGAACGATGACATTCGTCGAGTATGACAATATTGAAGTGGTTCGAATCGTAGCTGAGATACTTGTTTCGTACAGCCAGATGTTGGATGGTGGTTACCAGAATATCGCGGTGTTTGTCTTCCTTGCCGCCGGTGGCCCTTTCAATGTCGAAATTATCTCCGAGGTGGTGTTTGAACTTCTTGACTGTTTGCACTGCCAAGGCATCTCGGTCCACAAGAAACAACGCTCGTCTGACAAGTCCCACCGACCAGAGCTTGGCGATAACACCGGCGGCAGTGATGGTTTTTCCCGTACCCGTTGCCATCTGAAGGTACATACGCCGCCATCCTGCTTGAACAGCACCAAGCACCTGAGACACTGCGACACGTTGATAGTCCCGCAATGTTCCGTGGAGTTCCATCGCCTGGGGCCGGAAGAATTCACCAAACTCAGCAGGGGTAGGGAAATTGGTGATTTTCTCCGGGAGTGTGTTTGCCTTAAGGTTCTGGCGAAGATAAATCGTTCCGTCACTTGCAAACAGCAAGGGAACATCGTGACCGGTATTTTTCTTGTATGTACGCGCATAGCCTTTGGCCTGGTCAAGGGCAGCCCAAAGATCCTTTCCAGGTTTCTTAGCTTCCAGGATGGCAACGACTTTTCCATCGATCAGAAAAACCCGATCAGCCTCTTCACCATCAAGATGCTCACGCCACCGTTTTCGCGTAGCGATAAAATCCGCTATATCCCATCCACGTTCGCGGAGATGTTCCTCGATGAGGATTTCGACTTCGTCTTCATTAATGGGTCGCATCAGGAAAACCTCCTACTCTTGCTCGGGAAAGAATTGTTTGAGTAGATCCCCGCCATCCGTACCCATGCTACGGAGGAGTTCTTCAATCTTCTGAAGGGCAAGAGGCGACGGTTTTGCGCGACCGTTCTCCCAGCGATTAATTGTTGGAAAGGTTACACCGAGCTTGGCGGCAAACTTTTCTTGGGTCAGCCCCAAGCGCTCTCGGAGTTCCCTAATCAGCTTGGCCATATCAGGTTGAGCGCTCAACAGATTTCTCCTTCCACGCACAAGTCTCAACTTGTTCTCTGTGGTTCATAATATAATATCCGACCGGTCACATGATATATCATACGATGTAACCACCTAATGTCAAGGACATTTTTCGAGCACTGCATCGTTACCTTTTGCTGAAAAAGAGAGACCTCTGGGTGGAGGGATACTATCAGTCCTTGGATTCCTGTTTAGGTGTCACTATTTGTGTTGCAGTTCTGTCTTGGCCATCTCTCGCAACTTGGCGGCGAGTGCCTCGTAGTGCTCCGCTAAGGCGATCAAGGATTCGGGATTAGCAGGTCCAAGACACGCAAGGCCAAAGGGCATCGTGTAGCCCTTTCCCGTCCTTTGGATGCTTGTAATGAACATCAACCAGATCAGAATTTCCGAATCCTTCTTTCGGCCGATAGACAATAACAGTGCCCACGATGTCCTCTGCCCCAGGATGGTGGGGGTTCTGTCGAATAATCACTTTCGTTCCGGGTTCCATTCTTCAATATCCTTTAGTTGCCAATGTGTCTGGGTATTCAGTGCTTCCTCGCCGACGTAAACCCATGCGACCGTGAAAGAGCCCCGTATGATACTTACCGGAAACAGAACTCTTCTGTAGAAACACCTGCCTTCGGGACTGAACCCCTCCAGCCGATCAATGGCGGGCAGGCGGGTTGATGGGTCGTCAAAGGTGAGAAGTTCGCCGTACACAGGGCCCCAGTCGCCCGCTGTGGCGCTTTCCGGCATCGTTGTTGCAAGTCCAATTAAATAAAAAACCACCGGCTTCAATTGCTTCATTATCCCACCGGTGAATAGCTGGAATTGGTGGATAAAAGAGGAACTATTCTTCGGACGTTCCGGCAAGCAGTT
>Ga0116200_10000496_pt1 | contig 12964 bp, 8 predicted proteins | sample Mar14436cmmetaG_FD_94478 | JGI IMG/M metagenome (GOLD analysis project Ga0116200, IMG submission 94478) | Marine hydrothermal vent microbial communities from Guaymas Basin, Gulf of California to study Microbial Dark Matter (Phase II) - Marker... ... | reverse complement strand
GTATCCACTAATTCTCCCATTGGAGATCAAAAAGTCAAAGAATTGGCACAGATCTACTCTATAGGCCCTGATGGTATTTGGAGAACACCCCCTTTCTTGCTCTAGACGATCCAAGAACTGCATGAGCAGACCTTGGACTGTGACAGATGTTGTCTCTTGCTCCATCTGTAAACGGTGCCTCTGGTCTTGTCAGCTACCCTTCTTGAACGGACCTAACGTGCTTCTACCAGTTGAAAAGTTTTAAATTTAACATATTCATTGGAATTCGCAATCAAAAAAATATTACTGAAACCATAACTTACAAGCTTTTCTTACATTTACCTTTGAAGCGAACACCAGGGTTGCGTCCCCCAAGAACTCCGATATTAAATCCTGGCAACATAGGTGCTGGAGAGCTCCGGGCGATGAATCCATATCATACAAAAATCTTACCTTGACTTTATTTCTCCTGTTGATGTAAGTTTCAAGGTCTAGTTTCGTAAGATATATAACAGGTTATCCGCGGGGTCGAATAGCGGGCTGGACTCCATAAAGCGGGGCGTAGGCAATAAAACTCGGTCGCATATTATAAACATGCCCTTTAGTGCCCCACCCACAGCGGGGAAACCCGACCTGGATCTGGGAGCCTCTCTCTTATGTGGTATACGCACATTTTCCCTAACGCTCATGGCCACCATGGGAGCGATGTGGATGACCTACTGGCCCGCCAGGGTGTGGAGACAGCCCCAAATACAATGGATAAAGAGGTGCTGAAATGGAAAGAAAGACTGAGACGTTAAGAAATGTTGGCCTAATTGCACATGCTGGTTCCGGAAAAACCTCTTTGGCAGAGGCTATGCTTTTTGATGCCAAGATGACATCCAGACTCGGGAAGGTTGACGACAATACCTCAGTTATGGATTTTGAGCCCGAAGAGATAGCAAGAAAGATTACCATCAGTACAGCCATTCACCATGCAGATTGGAAAAAACATGTGATCAACATAATTGACACCCCCGGTGATGACAACTTTCTTTCTGACACAAAACTCTCGCTCCAGGCGGCAGACTCAGTGGTGGTAGTGGTGGATGCCACCGGTGGTGTAAAGGTGGGAACCGAGAAGGTCTGGGGCTTTGCCGATGAGCTGGAACTGCCCAGGATCATTTTCATAAACAAGCTGGACAGGGAAAGGGCTGATTTTTACAAAACGGTTGAAGATATAGCCAATACGTTTGAAGGAAGAATAACCCCGCTTTACTTACCGATTGGAGCGGAGGCTGACTTTACGGGCGTAGTAGATCTAGTGAAGATGAAGGCATACACCTTTGCAAAAGATGGGAGTGGGAAATTTGAGACAGGTGATATTCCTTCGGATATGGCAGACCTGGTGGAGGAATGGCGGGAGAAAATGATAGAAAATATCGTCGAAGCAGACGATGCATTGATGGAGAAATACCTGGAGGGTGAGGAACTTTCAGCCCAAGACATTGAGGCTACACTCCTCAAGGGCATGAAATCAGAGACCCTCATCCCGGTTTTGTGTGGTTCTGCAACCCTAAATATCGGGGTTCCCCAATTGATGAATTTGATCGTTCAAGGGCTCCCTTCTCCTGCGGATCGGCCACCCAAGAAAGGCAAGAGACCTAACTCCGATGAAATTGTAGAGAGACCTCCATCACCTGATGCCCCCTTTTCTGCCTTGGTGTTCAAGACCGTAGCAGACCCGTTTGCTGGGAAGCTCACCATAATGCGCATATTCTCTGGTACCCTTAAATCTGACTCGACTGTATACAACCCAAATAAGGACTCCAAGGAAAAATTTGGCCAACTCTTCGTCATGGCAGGGAAAAAGCAGCAGCCTGTGGAAGAGGGGCTAGCTGGAGATATAGTGGCCATTGCTAAGCTCAAAGACACACAGACCGGTGATACCCTATGTGACGAAAACGACCCCGTAGTGTTCGAACCAGTAAAACCTCTCCCAGCCGTTATCTCTTATGCAGTGGAAGCAAAGGTGAAGGGAAGTGAAGATAAGGTTTTCACATCCCTTGCAAAGCTCCTGGAGGAAGATCCTACCTTACGCCTAGAAAGGGACCAGGCCACTTCAGAAATTATTCTGTCCGGCATCGGTCAAATTCACCTTGAGGCGACTTGTGATAAGCTCAAAAGGAAGTTCGGGGTGGAGGTCAATCTGAAACCCGTAAAGGTTCCATATCGGGAAACAATAAAGAAGCCGGTCCAAAAGGTGATTTATCGTCATAAGAAACAGACCGGCGGACGGGGGCAGTTTGCAGAGGTTCACTTTGACGTGACTCCCCTTGAAAGAGGTGCAGGGTTTGAGTTTGAAGAGGCACTTGTGGGTATGAATGTACCTCGCAATTTTGTTCCTGCGGTTGAGAAGGGTATCCAAGAGGCGTTGCAGAGCGGTATTCTTGCCGGATATCCGGTGGTAGACCTCAAGGTCAGGTTTTTTGACGGAAAATCACATGAGGTGGACTCCTCTGAAATGGCCTTCAAAATTGCCGCAAGCATGTGCCTGAAAAAGGCTCTCCAGGAGGCAAACCCCACACTATTGGAACCCATAATGAAAATGGAAATTACCGTACCAGAAGAAGTGATGGGGGATGTAATCGGGGACCTCAACGGCCGTCGCGGCCGGGTCCTTGGTATGGAAAGCAAGGGGCGATACCAGATCATTAAGGCCCAGGCGCCCATGGCGGAGATCCTGACCTACGCCTTAGATCTCAACTCCATGACAGGAGGTCGAGGGACATTTACCGTGGAATTTTCTCACTATGAGGAGGTCCCCGCCAACCTGGCAGAAAAGATCATAGCTGCAGCTAAAGAAGAAAAATAGGTAATGGCTACTCAAGGCAAGTATTCTTTTCGTGCCGCTGTGCTGACTATCAGCGATAAGGGTTCAAGGGGCGAAAGAGAAGACCGTAGCGGCGACGCTCTTGAGAAACTGCTCGATGAAAACGGGTTTCAAGTGGCTTATAGATACATTGTGCCAGATGAGCCGGAGCTGATCCAAAGGACTCTGATAAAATGGGCAGATGAAGAAGGGCTCTCCCTCATCGTGACTACGGGTGGCACAGGGCTAACGCCTAGAGACGTTACACCCCAGGCCACGCTCTCAGTCATAGACTATGAGGTACCAGGTATGGCGGAGGCCATGAGGGCAGAAAGCCTGAAAAAGACTCCCCATGCCATGCTTTCCCGGGCCGTAACCGGGGTGAGGAAACAAACTCTCATCATAAATGTTCCCGGAAGCCCAAAGGCCGCTGTGGAAAACCTTTCCGTGGTCATTCCAGCCCTTGAGCATGCCCTTTCAAAGCTGGCGGGAGATCCGAGCGAATGTGCAAGATAAGGAACTCCACTAGGCGTAAGCCATAGGGCGCAAGGAATAGGGTAAAGGCGTTTTGACGTGGTCTCATGTCCTTTTAATATCCTTGACCAAAAGAATCTGTATCGTTTTTCTTGGGCATTAATAAGCAAAAGGAGCAAAGAGACATGAAGGGTTTCTTCAATAGGTATCTGGAAGTAAACTTGACTGAGAGGATTTTCAAGATTGTTGAACTGCCAGACACCCTTTTTGAGAGTTATTTAGGCGGAAAAGGGCTTGCCACCAAACTCCTACTTGAACACAACCCATCGAAAGTGGATCCTTTGGGCCCTGAAAACTGCCTGATCTTTGCCACAGGCCCGGTGTCCGGCACTTCCGTATGGGGATCTTGTCGGTATGGGATTTATACCAAGTCACCTCAGACCGGCTTTTACACAGAATCATACTCTGGCGGTACAGTTGGTGATTATATGAGCCGCACTGGATTTGATGCCTTTGTAATAAAGGGGAGTTCAAAGGAACCAGTATGGCTCGAAATCTTTGAAGGAGGAGCACGTTTTCACTCAGCTAAGGATCTATGGGGCCTAGACACATATCGGGCTGAGGATGAAGTTAAAAAGAGGATACAAGATCAAAACCCAGACAATCCAAAATCAGGGGTCGTGGTTATAGGATCTGCCGGAGAAAATCAGGTAGCCTTTGCAGTGGTGGAAAATGACTACTGGCGCTCAGCCGGCCGTACAGGTGTGGGTGCTGTCATGGGCAGTAAAGGCCTCAAGGCCATTGCCTTTTGGGGTAACAAGAAAAGGGATTTAGCCGATCCTGCTAAGATAAAGGCCTTTGCCCGAACCATGGCGGAGATAGGAAAAGACGATGCTGGTGTCAAAGCCTATAAGACCATGGGAACCCCTATGCTTGTAAGGACAATGAACACTAAGGGAGGTTTTCCTACCCGGTACTGGCACAAGGGCTCTTTTGACAAGTGGGAAAATATCAGTGCTGAGGCCTTACACGAGCATTGTGCTGTTGAACCCCATGCATGCCTCAAATGCTTTATTGCCTGTGGAAGGCTTAGCACCGTCAAGGAAGGGCGGCACAAAGGCCTAAAGATAGAGGGTCCAGAATACGAGACAATATATGCGTTTGGCGGCCTTTGCGAAGTGGACCAGATTGAGGAGATAGCCTACCTGAATGATATTTGCGATAGGCTTGGAATGGACACAATATCAGCGGGCAATCTGGTGGCATTTGCCATAGAGGCGTCCAAGAAGGGGCGGGTGGATCTAAGGATTGATTATGGTGACGTGGACGGCATTGCCAACCTTCTGGAAGATATGGCGGCAAGAAAAGGTGTGGGGGAAGTCCTTGCTAGGGGTATCAAGTATGCTGCCAAAAAATGGAACATGGAAGACGAAGCCATTCACGTTAAGGGTCTTGAGCCTGCAGGTTATGACCCTAGGCTGCTCAAAGGTATGGCTCTGGCCTATGGAACTTCTGATCGGGGTGCATGCCACCTGCGGGCAACGTTTTACAAGCCCGAGCTTACCGGAATTGTTGATCCTGATGAAATCCACGGCAAGGCGGCCATATTTACCGAGTGGGAGGACCGTCTGACTATATTTGACACATTGATTATCTGCAGATTTTACAGGGACCTGTATCAATGGGAACAATTAGGTGAGATAATAGAGGGAATCACTGGCCTCAAACTGGACAAGGAGGGTATGCGCGCCATCGCGGCAAACGTTACCAATGCTACCAGGAGGTTCAACGTCCGCGAGGGTCTGAAGCCGCAGGATGATCGCCTGCCACCCAGGTTTTACAACGAGGCCATAGGTGAAGGTAGAGTTGTGACAGAAGAAGAGATGACCATTTTACTCAAGGAGTATTACAAGGTCAGAGGTTGGGATGAGCAAGGCGTACCGCCCCAACCATTGCTATGACCATCCTCAGCGAAGTCATAGCTATCCTTTGTTGAGCCGAGCAGCAATGGCCTTAGCGGCCCATATCCCGCTGGCAGAGGCCTGCAGCAGCCCCCGGGTAATGCCAGCACCGTCTCCTATGGCAAAGAGATTTCTGACACTCGTTTCCAGTTCCTTTGAGACACTAATCCTATTGGAATAAAATTTTACCTCTACCCCATAGACCAATGTATGGCGCGAGTACGTACCAGGGGCGAGTTTTTCCAGCGCCTGGAGCATCTCGATTATCCCGGTGAGATGGCGGTATGGAAAAACAAAGCTCAAGTCTCCAGGAGTAGCTTCTTTTAGTGTGGGTCGCGTTAGGCCCTTTGCGATTCGTTGGGGAGTACTCCTTCTTCCTGCCAATAGATCACCCAGGCGTTGGATTATCACTCCTTTTCCCAGAAGATTGGCGAGCCGTGCTATGTAGCGCCCATAAGCAATGGGATCATCAAATGGCTCAGTGAATGCACTGCTCACCAAAATAGCAAAATTGGTGTTTTCTGTCTTCCTGCCCGCATAACTGTGGCCATTGACCGTGATCATATCATCGTTCTTTTCCAGTACCACTTCCCCGTAAGGATTCATGCAAAAGGTGCGCACCTTATCATCAAAACTTTTGGAATAGTAAACAAGCTTGGATTCATATACTATCTCCGTGATCTCCTTGAATACTACTGCGGGTAGCTCCACCCTTACACCTATATCCACTGGGCTAGCGTCGGTCTTGAGACCTAAGGCCTCGGCCTGGGCCTTCATCCATGGTGCTCCTGTCCGCCCTGGCGCAGCGATAACATAGCGAGCCTTTAATACACGGCCATCTGCCAAACGCACGCCAACAATCTTTTCTCCTTCGGAAATCAACTCCTGTACTTCACACTCTGTCTCGATCTTTGCAGACCCAGCCAGAGAGTCCCTCAAGGCCTTTAATACCGCGGCGCAGTTTTCTGTGCCAATATGTCGAATTCTCATGGGGACCAATTGGAGATCTGCCAGTCGAGCACGATCAGCCAGTTCTTGCACTTGTGGTGATATGTCACCGTAAAGCGTGCCTGGCGCTCCGTGCTTCACATAGATCTCATCTGCCCGTGAAAGGAGGCTCCAAAGTTCGTCAGTCTCTACATAGTCAGCTAAATTTCCACCCACCTCGGGAGAAAGGGTGAGCTTTCCATCGCTATAGGCACCTGCTCCTCCCCAGCCGCAAAGGACATCCGTAGACCTGCGCCTATCCCTGTTGGTTATGTCCCTCCCTTTCTCCAGAATGAGGACATTGTCGACACCGCCTTCAACCAACGTCAAGGCCGCAAATATTCCCGCAGGTCCCGCGCCAACAATTATGACATTATATTCCATCGGATTATTCTCCTTTGCCAAGGAGGGTAATAACAGGCTTAAGGCGCAAGGCTTTAGGCCAAAAAGTATTTAAGCCTCTGTTCATTGCTCCTTGGCCTTACGCCTAATGCCTTTTACCCCATGCTACCTTACTGGGGCATGACGAGGAACGTATTGGGATCGAGCTTTACCATTGCCTCTGGTGACACCAAATGACCGTGATCCTTTAGAAGCTTGAGATATACTCCATCGGCAGTTGGCGCCAGATGGATTATTACTTCGAACAAATCATCTATCCTATGGCACGGATAAGGAATCCCTCTTTCATTAGAGTCTGTCTTGTGCCTGTGGGATAACGCAGAAAGCCATGTTTCCGTATTGAACTCAGCGGAAAGCCCTTTCAGTTCTTCTAGCAATTTTCTGGAGACATTGTCAAAGTCTAGCCCATCAACAACAAGGGTTTGAGGTTTAAAGGATAGATTCTGAGCAAGATTAGTGAGGCTCTTGTGGAGCCGATCCACACCGAAACTACCCTTCATATATGCCAGAATCATGCGGTTACGTTCTATCATAAGCCTCAGTTGTTCTTCATCATCTATTTCCAGCGCCTTCACCATATCGGACAAAATCACATCATAATAGAAAGCGACCTTTTCAGGGCTCTCTTCTACCGATACATGGACAAGGGTATCCCCATTAAAAATTCTATCAAAAGCTATATGCACAAGGCACGCTGTCTTCCCCACTCCAGCTCTAGCTATTAGCACACCGAGATTTCCAGGGCCTAGCCGTTTTTCTGAAGCCATATCCAAAAGGCGCAGCGGGCTCACTTTCATAAAATTCTTCATATCTATTTCCTCCGTCCTTGGGACTTGCGTTGGGTTTTCTTTAGTTCCTCGACAACTGACCCCGGCGCCTTGGCATATCTCGAAAACTCCATGGTAAACTCTGCCTTTCCCTGCGTCAGGGACCGAAGAACAGTGGCATATCCGAACATCTCCGCCAAAGGAATCTCAGCTTCTATGGCAGTAAAAGTTCCATCCTCAGTAGAGCTAAGGATCATTCCTCTCCTTTGATTTATTGAGCCCATAACATTGCCCTGGAACTCCGAGGGGCATTCTACAGTGACACGCATAATGGGTTCCAAAATCACAGGGTTGGCCTTCATATAGGCTTGCTTAAATGCCCCTGTGGCAGCCTGGCGAAACGCCAGCTCAGAGGAATCCACCGGATGATACTGGCCGTCATTGATTACCACCCTGAGACCAAGCACAGGATAACCCAACAAGGGGCCCTTTTCCAGACACGATTGGAATCCTTTATCAACTGCAGGAATAAACTCCGATGGTATTACGCCTCCCTTTATCAAATCTACAAACTCGTAGGCCTTGTCCTTTGAAGGCTCTATGTAGCCGGCGACTCGGCCATACTGGCCCGCTCCACCAGTTTGTTTTTTGTGGGTGTAGTTAAACTCGGCTCTCTGGGTAATGGCCTCACGATAGCTTACCTGTGGTATACCTGTCTCAACCTGGGCCTTATATTCCCTCCTCATTCTCTCCACGTAAACATCAAGGTGAAGCTCTCCCATCCCAGAGATTATCGTCTCTCCTGTCTCTGGATCAACGTAGGTCCGAAACGTTGGGTCTTCCCTTGAAAACCTTCCCAGTGCCTTAGCAAGGCTCTCTTGTGACTTGCTGTCCTTTGCCTTTACAGTAAGAGAGATCACCGGTTCGGGCACATGCATTGAAGACATACTATAATTCAATCGTCCGTCGGTAAACGTATCCCCTGTATTACACTCAACACCAAACAGCGCAACTATATCTCCAGCATATCCTCTGGATATATCTTCCATTTCGTCCGCATGCATCCTCACGATTCTGCCGACCCTAATTCTCTTTCTATTCCTTGTTATGATCAGCTCATCTCCTTTGGCTATAGAGCCCTGGTAAATTCGAAGGTAGGTGAGTTGCCCGTAAGGGGTGACTTCCAGTTTAAAGGCAAGGGCCACAACGGGAAGCTCTGGATCCGCCTTCAAGGGCACTTCTTGCTCATTTTTGTCTAGGTCGAGAGCTGTGTTTTTCACCTCCGTGGGTGAAGGAAGATACCTGTTGACCGCATCCAGCACAGGTTGGATCCCAACATTTTTATAAGCCGACCCTATGAGAACAGGGGTCAAAGATCGGGCCAGAGTCCCTTTCCTCAATGCAGCGTGGATCATGCCTTCGGTTTCCTCTTCCTCAAGCACTGCTTCTGCCAGTTCATCTGAATACATGGTGGCTGCATCAAGTAGTTGCTCCCGATAGCTCATGGCCTCTTCCAGCATGTTATCAGGGACAGGCGCTTCCCTGACTATCTCACCGTGCTGGCCATCAAAATATAGCACCTTCATCTTGATCAGATCTATGATTCCTAGAAAATCACCTTCCAGGCCTATGGGAAGTTGAAGCAATACAGGATCCATCCCCAACTTCTCTCTAAGTTGATTGAGCACCTTGTAAGGATTCGCGCCGAATCGATCACATTTGTTGATGAATGCAATCCTTGGAACTCCGTACCTTCTCATCTGCCGATCCACAGTGATGGACTGGGACTGAACCCCGCCCACAGCACACAGAATCAGAATAGCCCCATCGAGCACCCTCAAGGCCCGTTCCACTTCGATGGTGAAATCTACGTGCCCTGGGGTATCAATGATGTTTATCCGATGCCCTTTCCATAGGCAATGGGTGGCAGCCGACGAAATGGTAATCCCCCTTTCCTTTTCCAATTCCATGGAATCCATCTTGGCGCCCACCCCGTCTTTGCCCTTTACCTCATGAATGACCCCAATCCTTTTCGTGTAATAAAGGATTCTTTCGGTCAGCGTCGTCTTACCTGAATCAATGTGGGCGCTGATCCCTATATTCCGTAGTTTTTGAATATCTTCCTTCACTGAAACTCTCCTAAATATTCCATATTAGGCCTAAGGCATAAGGCGTTAGGCGTAAGGCATAAAGGAACACAAAGGGAGATGTTTTTGGCCTTGCGCCTTGTACCTTGAGCCCTTAGCCCATTTCATAATACCGACCCCAGATTGTCTAACAGGCATGGATCTCACCCGCCTGTAATGAGTTTAGTCAAAATAAAAGAGGGCCTGCAATATGCAAACCCTCTCTTAGTATAAGGTATTTTCCTGTCAATTAGAAGGGGTAAGACTCCAATTCAATTATCCTGTCAGCAATGGCCCTGCGTCGAGACACCGTGTCGATGGGCTGATAACGTGCAAGCTTCTTGACGCCAGCAAGCTGGGTTCTCAAGGTATCTCCTTGCTCTACATAAGCAAGGCCCTGTTTTGCCCACATCTCAATAGTTGGGATCTTTTCATCCACATAGGTCTCAACAGCCGCAATCTGATATTTGGCCTTTTCTTCCCCCTGAGAGGCAATGATCTTTTTGGTTCGGAGCAGGCCACTTTCCATGGCAAAGATCTCGATTATTATATCGGCGATCTTCGCAAGGACTTCTTGTTCTTTCGCCAAATCCGCTCCAAACTTCTGTGCTGCCACACCAGCCACCATCAAGGCAATCTTCTTGCTCATCTTAACCATATGCTCCTGAAGGGCAAGCGGTTCATCGGGCAGTTGAACTGCCAGAGGTGAATAACTCATCAACTCCTGCGGGATAGCCTGAGCTGCCTGCAAGAGATTGAGTCTTCCCTGAAGGGCCCTGCGCATAAGTGTGCCAGGGATCAGCATACGATTAATCTCATTGGTTCCTTCCCAAATTCGGTTGATCCTTGAATCTCTGTAATACCTCTCGGCAGGATACTCTGAACAATAGCCATATCCGCCCAAGATTTGCACATACTCGTCAACGCAGTAGTCCAGACATTCAGAGCCATATACCTTTGTAATTGAACATTCAGGTGCGTATTCCTCGATTGCCCTTGCGTTCTCAGCCCCGCTTTTCTTGGCCTCTTCATCCAAGGTCCCCAGCTTGTCGTCAAACATTCCGGCCAGTCTGTACATCATGCTTTCGCTCATATAAGTGCGGATGGCCATGTCTGCCAGCTTGGTCTTGATCATGCCAAATGAACTGATGGGCACCTTGAACTGAATCCTTCCCTTTGCATATTTCACAGATTCAGTCACGCATCCCTTGCATCCCCCTGTGGTCATGGCCCCCAGCTTCCATCTTCCTATGTTAAGAATATTGAATGCTATCTTGTGTCCCTTGCCTATTTCGAACATTAGGTTCTCAACAGGAACTTTCGCGTCCTCTAAAATGACCGGCCTTGTTGAGGACCCATGCACACCCATCTTATCTATCTCTGCTCCCGTGGAAACGCCTGGAAAATCCTTTTCAACTATAAAGCCGGTAAAATGTTCACCATCTACCTTTGCATAAAGGGTGAAAACAGTTGCCCACCCTGCATTGGTTATAAACATTTTTTCGCCGTTAAGTATGTAATACTTCCCGTCTTCGGAAAGGACTGCCTTTGTCTTAGCGTTTAACGCATCTGTACCAGCCCCTGGCTCTGTGAGACAGTATGCAGCGCACCATTCGCCCGAGGCTAGTTTTGGTAAATACCTCTTTTTTTGATCTTCACTGCCAAAGAATACGATGGGTAGTGTACCTATTCCGGTGTGGGCACCATATACCACTGTGAAAGAGCCGGCCACGCCCATAGCCTCACCCACAACCGTGGTGCTCACCTTGTCCAGACCTAAACCGCCGTATTCTTCCGGGACATCTGTCCCAAGCAGCCCCAACTCCCCGGCTTTAGCCAAAAGTCTGAGGACCAAATCTGGGTCTTTTTCCTCCAGCTTTTCAATGTTGGGCATAATTTCTTTTTCAACAAAGTCCTTGGCCGTCTGATAGATCATCTTATGCTCATCAGTAAAATCCTCCGGCGTAAAGATATCTGCCGGTGTAGCGTCACTGATCAGAAATTCTCCACCTGAAAAAATTTTTCTCTCACCCATTTTTCACTCTCCTTTTTCCTCTACTAGGTTATGCTTGCTAATTAACCGGTTAACCAGTTGCTTCTCGGTCCGGTTAACTTTTTTCCATAAAATTTAATAGTCTTCTACTTCAAAAATAGCGGCTGCCCCCATTCCAAAGCCTATGCACATGGAAACCAGTCCCCAGCGGAGTTTACGCTCGTGCATCTCGTAAATGAGCTGCGTGGTTAGTTTGGCACCTGTACAGCCCAGGGGATGACCAAGGGCTATCGCCCCTCCGTTGACATTAGTAATTTCCTCATTAAGGCCAAGTGTCCTAATACAATAAATTGCCTGAGCGGCAAATGCCTCATTCAGTTCTATAAGTTGCATCTGATCCAGATCCATTCCAGCTAGCTTTAACACCTTTGGAATCGCCACAGCAGGACCCACGCCCATGTATTCAGGAGGGCATCCTTCTGCTACATGGTAACGAAATGTGGCCATTGGTTTTAGGCCAAGTTCCTTGGCCTTTTCCTTGCTCATCAGTACCACGCCGGCTGCTCCATCGCTTGTTTGCGAGGAATTCCCGGCCGTCACAGTTCCGTTGGGTTTGAAGGCCGGCCTGAGATGAGAAATGCTCTCTTTTGTAGTTCCAGGTCTCACACCCTCATCGGTGTCAAAGATTATTTCGTCAAAATCAAAATGCCCATTGGGAAGCTGTTTTTGCACCTTTACCTTCAACGGAACAATCTGGCTCTTGAATTTACCTGCCTTGATCGCTGCTTCCGCCCTCTGTTGGCTCCTTGCCCCGAATTCATCTTGCTCTTCCCTGGTTATCCCATATTTCTCGGCCACATTCTCTGCAGTAAGCCCCATCCCGGTAAAGGCCCCCGGTCTAGTATCAACAAGTGCGGGATTGGGATACATCATGTTCCCGCCCATGGGTATTTGGCTCATGCTTTCCACACCGCCAGCTATTACCACATCTGAATAACCACACATTATCTTTTCTGCACCTATGGCTATTGCCTGCAACCCAGATGAGCAGAATCTATTCACCGTCATCCCTGGAATGCGATCTGGCCACCCCATGGACATCACAAGGACCCTCCCCAGATTAAGCCCTTGGGTAGCCTCGGGAAATGTGCATCCAATAATTACATCGTCAATAAGATCGGGGTCTAAGTCTCCGGCCCGCTTAAGCAAGTCTCCCAGGACAGCACAGCCCATAGCCTCAGGACGGGTGTGCCTCAATGTACCTCTCGGTGCCTTCCCCACTGCCGTCCGGCATGCTGCAACTATCACGGCTTCTCTCATGGCTTATTCCTCCATCTAAATAGGGGTTAAACACAATTCGTATCAAACTAGCTCTCATCTAATTACTCCACAGAGTGACAGCTTCCTTTCGAAGTGACTGCCGG
>Ga0116200_10000493_pt1 | contig 12989 bp, 10 predicted proteins | sample Mar14436cmmetaG_FD_94478 | JGI IMG/M metagenome (GOLD analysis project Ga0116200, IMG submission 94478) | Marine hydrothermal vent microbial communities from Guaymas Basin, Gulf of California to study Microbial Dark Matter (Phase II) - Marker... ... | reverse complement strand
GTAGTAACATGGATCAAAAAGAGTGGGCTCCGCATTTTTTGTAAATCCGTAATTTTTTTAAATAATTTCTTATCTATTTTTGATGGTAGCTCAATATTTTTTAAAACACGCTGATATTTCAAAAGGAGAAATACCGGTAACTCATTTAAAATTCTTTTTGTAGTCCAACATGTTGTAAGGATGCTTAAGATCACGGTGAAAAAGTAACCAAACGCACAAATTGGAAGAATTACTGGAAAAAGAGGAACTAAGACTAAACCCAGAAAGAAGATGGCTGAGCAAGTTGTTACGAAACCAGTCAGAAAGCTTATTACTCTCTTTTTTAACTCTTGTTGTTTCTTTAAATTCTTTTCAAGTTCAGCAAGAAAATCTTTGGTTGAAGACATCTTTTTCCCTAAATCTCTTACTTTTTTTGCGGCATATAAATTTTTCTCTCAAGTAGCTAAAATTTTATAAGGAGTTAAGACATAGAATATTTTGGAGGAAGAGTAAAAGATGTTGGCACGAGTTAAGAAAATACTTGGTTATATAAAAGAACATTTCTTGCTGGCCAAACATAACGCTAAAGAATACTTTAGACTTGGCATTGCTTTAGTTCGTGCAGAGAGCCCTGAAGAGCAGGCACGTGCCCAAAAGGTTCTAGCAGGGGCAATAATTGGCGGGGCAATAATGGTTGTTGCTCCATCAATAGCAAGTTACTTAGGGCTAAGCTACAGCAACGCACCTAAAGATGTCCGCCAAATGTTCGATCGACTGATAACTTTGTTACGTGCCATCGGAGCCTTCGTTTTGATCGCGGGGGTAATTTACGGTGGCATTCAGCTTCTCGTAAGAAAAAAGTAACTTTCTCTTCTTTAAGGGCCCGCTCTAGACACTCCAGAGTACTCTTTAAACTGTTTAAAGGAGAAAAAGTTTAAATATGATGAGTGTTTTTTATTTCTCTGGGCAGGGGGGTATGCGAAAAAAAGGTAGGCAAGTTTGCCCTGAGTGTGGTAGCACAAATTTAATTTATGATTCTGAACGTGGTGAGATTGTTTGTGGGACATGTGGTTTAGTCCTGAGTGATTTTCAAGTTCAAGCTGGGGCTAAAGAAAAAAAGCCTTCTACCTGGGATTTTCTAGGAATAAAAACTACTAAAGGTGTTAGATTAAGCAGTAAGGAGCGGACTGAATTGGCGGTTGCTACACGGATTGAAATGTTAGCTGAAAAACTTAATTTTCCGCCAATGTTGCGAAACGATGCTATTTTAGAAGGGCGTAAGCTTCTAAATTATCTTCGCAAAACTAAGTGTGTAAGATTAACTTGCGCGGAGATTTCGTTAGTAGCGGTTTGGATTGCAAGTCGGAAGGCGGCATTTCCTTTAACAATGCGGGAGCTCGCTGAGGCGGCTGGTTTGAGAAGAAATGAAATTTATCCCCTTTTAAATCGCGTTTCAAAACATATTTCTCTTCCGAAAACTCGCCCAACTAGAAAAGATTATCTCTTGCGAGCGTTATCAAAGGTTAAAATTCGTGGGGAGCAATATGGCATACCCGAAAGGTATGTGAATCAACTTGAACATAAAGCACTCAGTTTACTGCAACAAGCAATGTCAATTCCTGAAGCTAAGAAAGAGCTTTCTAGGAGAAGCCCCGTTTTGGTTGCCGTAGCTATGATCTATTTAGCTGATGAACTACTTGAAAAAAGAATAATTTCTAAGAAAATTCAAGTTGATGATAAAAAAGTTTTATTGTTGAATTTTCTAGCTGATGGTGGACCTAGCGTTCCTGCACTAGCCAGAACGATTAAACGACTGTTAAAGGGAAAACTTTAAGAGAGAGAATCTGCAAAGATCTTTCTGAGTGTAAAAAAATGTACCAAGAGCTACGCGATCTTCAATTCGCATTTTTAAACACAAAAGTTAGAGTTGTCGCTCTAAAGGAGGTTCCAGAAATCCAGTTGGTTGGGTTTACAGTTGGTCCTTTTACTACTGGAGAAGAATATGAAATTTATTACTGGGTTGCTGAAGAGTTGGAGAAGGAAGGATTGGTTAAGATTTGTGAGGAGGCAGTTTTAACTGTTGAGCAAGTGGAAAAACTGCGGTTAATTCAAAGTATACAGAAAGGGCTTAAATTAATTTCTTTGCCTACCAACTTTTATTGTATGGCTCGTAGGCTACTTACAAGATTACGTAGCGACCAAACATTAGAAGGGTTAAAAAAATATGAACGGGCAAAGAGGGCGTTAGATGATTTAATAAGCATGCGCTTGGCAATTTTGGTTCAGTTAGCCCTTCTTGATTTGCCAAAGCCACCTGAGGAGTTAGATGAAGCAGAGAAAGTATTATATTTAAAAATTCGTGAATTAAATATTCAATGGAAAGAAGCAATACTTGAGGGCGAGAAACAAAATGGATAGAGATTTCTTCGTAACTCTCTTCGAGAAAAGGAAATATCAAAGACGTTTGGATAGCATGCTCCGTAGCGGTGCGGAATCAATAATAGTTGACTTAGAAGATATTCTTCACGATGCTACTGCGTTTCACTTTCTTCAAGAATCTCCTGAAGAGTGGCTGGCTTTAGCCTCTGAAGTCGCACTTGAACGATTAAGGAAAAAAACAACGGCTGCTGAGCGAATTGGAAAAATAAAGGTTCGGGTTCGTGTCTCGGATCCTGCCTTTGTTACTCCTCTCCGATCAATAAGCTCTGAACATATTGGAAAATTTATCTGCGTTGAGGGGATTGTTGTTCGAGCTTCTCCCGTTAGACCAATGATCAAACGGGCGGTATTTATCTGTAGCAACTGTGGACAAAAAATAGAGATACCACAGGTTGAGGCTTCCTTTAAACCTCCAAGTAAATGTTTAGGTTGCAATCGAACAGGAACATTACGATTAATCGCAGAGGAGTCCGAGTTCGTGGATTCGCAGATTTTAAAGATTCAAGAGAGACCAGAAGAGTTACCTCCTGGACGTATGCCTCGAGCTCTTGAGGTCCGATTGCAAGGGAAAGATGTTGTTGATGTGGCTCGTCCAGGGGATCACGTTCGCATAACAGGCATAGTAAAAACTTTTCAGATGCGTGTTAAAGGAGTGCCAACGGCAACCTTCGAGATATACATCGAGCTTAATGATATAATGGTTCAAAGTAAAGAGATGGAACTTGAAGAGATCGATGAGGAAACAGAACAAAAAATTAAGGAATTAGCACAGGATCCTTGGATTTATGAAAAAATAATAAATTCGATAGCCCCTTCAATTTACGGTTATCGCCATGTAAAAGAAGCAATAATGTATCTTCTATTTGGGGGGGTTCCAAAACATAGACCTGATGTTACCATTCGTGGAGAAATCCATATTTTGCTTGTCGGAGATCCAGGAATTGCAAAAAGCCTGCTTCTCCAAGCGACGGCTAAACTTGCTCCCCGCGGAATTTACACTTCCGGGCGGGGAACCACTGCCGCCGGGCTTACTGCAGCTGTGGTCAAAGATAAAAGTGGAGAATTTGCTTTGGAAGCGGGAGCCCTTGTCTTAGCGGATAAAGGAATTTGCTGCATTGACGAAATTGACAAAATGCGCCCCGAGGATCGAGTTGCAATGCACGAAGCGATGGAGCAGCAAACAATATCTATTGCTAAAGGCGGGATTGTTGCTACGCTAAATGCTCGAACCGCTATTTTAGCAGCTGCCAATCCCAAACTTGGACGTTATGATGAATATCGAACAATAATTGAAAATATTAACCTTCCCCCAACACTTTTATCTAGATTCGATTTAATTTTCAGAATGAGGGATATCCCAGATAAGGCACGAGATAAAAGAATGGCACGTTATATTCTTGATAGCCATGGAAGGCTTAAGGCCCCGCCACCACCAATTCCTCCCGACCTCTTAAAGAAATATATCGCTTACGCAAGAAAAATTAACCCGGTTCTCACCGCAAAAGCAAAGGATGCTATTGAAAAATTTTTCCTTTCTCTTAGAGCTGAAAGCAGTGTTGAGGGAGGAATTGCTATTACTCCACGGCAACTTGAAGCATTAATCCGACTAGCTGAGGCTCATGCTAGAGTTGCTTTACGCAAGAAAGTTACTCTAGAGGATGCCGAAGCGGCAATAGCAATATTTAAAAAATCTTTAGAAGAAACGTGCGTTGATGTTGAGACTGGGCGAATAGATATTGACATTAAATTGACAGGAAAGCCAACAAGCCTTCGAAAGCAACTTGACGTCATACGTGAGATCATCAAAGAGCTTGAAGCCGAGGCTGGGATGGCTGAAAAAGAGGTAGTTATCAAAAAAGCAATAGAAAGGGGAATCCCCAAAGAAAAAGTAGAACAATTAATTGAGATTTTAAAGCGGGACGGCACAATCTATGAACCAAAACTAGACTTTTTGAAGTTTACCAGATCTTAGAGGTAATGGTTAGAAAATAAGGCTTTCCATTATGGTTAAATCAAGTTAACAACAAGTTCCTCCGTTTCTTAGAAACACTCAAAAATTTGGGAGATCAAGTTTTGAGCCTTTTTCAAAATGTTACAGAAAGGTCCCAAGTTCCAATAGAAAAACGCATTGAGAGGCTGGCGAGATTATTTAAGGGAGAGATCAAATGGATTTTGCAATTATAGAAATAAATGACCAACACCATCAAGAGTTCATAATAGAAAACTTGAAATACCTGCAGAGGCATCAATTAATATAACCCTTAATTTACCTCTGCTCTTCCTCGACTTCTAAATATACCGCCCCCGTAGCCATTGGAACAGGCCAGTTGTTCCCAGTTGTCGGTATTGCAATAGTTTCTATGTTTTCGCCATCAATTTTCTTTATTGTTGAATTTGTTGCCCGATCCCAAGTAACAACGTATAAGGTACTGTTAACTTTCACTACGTGAAATGCTTTTCCTGAAGCATTAGCCAACGAGATCGTCTTATTAATTCGTATTGTATTATCTTCTAGTGTAAGTATGTAAAGACAAGGAGCACCAGTTAGGTTTGACCCTGCAACATATAAACTGTTTCCATCGTTAATTATTGACCCATCGCCAAAAATTGCTGGGACCTCTTTTAGTAAAGTTAAGTCAAGGTCATAGATTTGTATTTTGTCGGCACCCCGCAGAATCAGTCTATTATTTACCAGAATAACCTCTGCGGGGGAAACAAGATTTGTTTCAACTTTGTTTATCACATTGAAATTACTATCCAACTTTAGAAGATAAGCTTCGCCAGAACTAGAATTAAACGTTGGAATATAGAAGTTTTCTTGAACCGGTAGTAAATCGTAGGCATACCCTCCAGCTTCTTCAATAGGAATTTCAGCAAGTAAATTAAGGTCTGTTAGGTTTAGGATTGCAACTTTCGCGGTAGCTAGAGAATAGTCACTAATAACAGCGTATATTTTTTCATCAAACAAGAGGATTTTTCTAATCGCTAAGCTTCCTTCAAGGGTTTGTGACATGGTTGTCTGGTTTGAAAAATCAATTTTAATTATTTGATTTCCAGCCGCTACGAAAAGAAGATTCTTTTGGCTAACTAATGCGTATGTTGATGCTTTGGGAACTGTTGCAAAGGGATATTCAACAAAAGAAGAATCTGTTAAATTAAGAAAATAAACCTTTTCGTTGCAGATTGCACATGCAAGTAATTTATGAATTTTTGTTGGTACCTGTGGGGGAGGTTGTCCTTGCTCTTCCGGGGGTGATTGTGGATACCAAAGAGCTACTGCTATTCCTACAATTATTATTACTACGCAGAGAAGGATTAAGAGAAGTTTCTTATTGCGAGCCCCAAAGTGCATAATTTCACCACTCTTTTATATATTTCTCGGTCTTTTAAAGTTTTCGGATGCTTACTGTATTGTTACCGAGGATCCGTCTGGTTGTTTTTTCACATGTATTATGTTTGCCGCAGCTTCTTCGCCTAAACCGTAATGTGTAACTAGAATAACTTGGGTAATATTTTGTGCCGCCTCGGCAAGTCTTGCTAGTAATTGTGTTATATTTTCTGCATCTACTCCATAGGTTGGCTCGTCGAGGATTAAAAGGTTTCTATAACCAAGGACTCGGAGAAGGGCCAGTTTTATGGAGAGCGCAATTAAGGTTTGGTGCCCTCCGCCAGTTCTTGTTGCTGGTAATCTTGTTCGAAAAGCGTGTGGATAAACGTAAACGCGATAGTTTTCAGGGTCTATTTCAAATTTTTCGTAGATTTGCTGATCGGTTAGGGTATTATAAATTGATAGTGCTTCTTTTGCGATATTTTGAAGGGTTACATTTCTAATTTCTTCAATGATTTCTTCAACCCTTTTTTTGAGGCTACGAATCGTTTGCGTCTGTTTCAATCTAGTGGCTAGTTTTTTCTCTAATTGCCGATATTCTTCAATTTTTCTCCTAGTCTTTTCGATTTCGTCGGTTACTTTTTCAAGGGTTTCTTTCTTTTTACAAATTTCTTCTTCCGCGGCCTCTATTTCTTCTGGAGAGAAAGGTAATTTCTCTGCTACTTTAGATTTCAAATCTTTTTCTTCAGGTTTAAATGGAAGGGTCAGTTTTTTAAGCAGAGTATCTATTGTAGCAATAGTCTCGAAGAGAGCGGTTTGAAGTTGTGTCGTTTTATTTATCGCAAATTCTATTTCTTGGTTTGCTGTTAATAACGCTTCCTTTTCACTCTCGATTGCACTTCTCTCTTCAATTTTTGCTTTATATTCCTCTTGAAGAGAAGCAAGCTCCTGTGTTATTTCAAGCAGGTTTTTCTCAAGATCTGATAAGGTTGCCTCCTTTGCGAGCTCTGCTATTTTTGCGAGGTCTTCTTTTATTGATGCTAGGGTTGTGGTTAGATTTGTTTGTTGCTGTTTAAGTTTTTCTTTCTTACCATTTAACTGCTCCTGCGTTGCCTCGAGGTCTTGAAGTTTCGGCTCCAACTCGCGAATTTTCTCTTCCTCTTGTTTTATCAGTTTAGCGAGGAGTTCGGCGGTGATCGGTTGTTTGCATGTGGGGCATGTTCCAACTTTGTTTTCAAGCATTGCTTTATGTTCTGTTAAATCTTTTTTAAGCTTCAATAGTTCCGGTTGCAACTCTGTTAAGGCTAGTTGAATCTGTTCCATTTCTCTATTCAACGTTTCCAATTCGTGGTTTGTTTTTGTCAGCGACTCTTGAAGTTGATTTTGTTTTTGTATTAATTGAGAAATCGTTGATACTTGATTTTTCTCCAGAATTGTTTTTATCGTGGTTATCCTTTCTTGTAATTCCCTTTGCAGTTGGGTCAGTAATTCAATTTTAGTGTTTATTTCTTCAATCTGTTTCTGGACTTGTTCAAGGTTGAGTTGAGCAATTTTTTCTTTTAATTTCTCGGGAGAAGATACTGAATACTTGTTCAATAAAAACTGAATTTTTGTTTCTTCTTGTTTGAGTTGGTTAATAAGGTTGTCCCGCTCGTTTATTTTTTGAATCAAGTTTAGAAATTCCGCAGATTTTACTGTTAATATCTTTTTCTCTAACTCGGCGATCTCTTGTTCCAATTGAGTGGTTTGTTTAGTTAGCCTTTCAAGTTGGGGTTGTAAAGTTGGTAAGATTATTTGCCTAATGTTTGCCAATTCTGTTTCGACGTCTTTCCCCCCATAAGAGGTAAATTCTTTTTCAAGAATCTCGAACTCGGCGATTAATTCTTTGAGAATGTTAATTCCAAGAATGTTGTCCATTTCGTCACGGTTTGGGCGTAAAATCCGCGTTAGCTCACCTTGTCGTGTATACACTAAATTCAAGAATTTTTTCATGCCTACTCCAATTAGCTCGCTTACTTTGTTTTTTAGTTCAACATCGCTACTAACTGGAATTTCAACATTATCGATGAGTAGACGTCTTCTCTCAGTTTTAAAGGTTTTTGGTCCTGTTAGTTTCCCTTGGCGGAAGATTTGGACTTTCTGTCCGGTTATTGGGCTATTAAAAGTTATTTGCACGGACATTGATTTATCTGTTGCTGGGAGTCTTGACACTAGCAAGCGCTTTGTAACTTCTGGCACTTCGCCATATAAAGCAAAGAAGATAGCATCTAGAATTGTGGTTTTGCCCGAAGAATTTCGTCCAGTAATCAAATTTAGACCGTCGGTAAAGAAGATTTCTGCCTGTCGGTAAGCCTCAAAATTTTCGAGTTTTAATTTTTCGATTACTGGCATGCTTTTTCCTCCTTTTCACTTGTTTCAAATATTTTCTTCCATCTTTCTAAAAGGACCCTTCTTTTTGCGTCTGTGAGGAGGCCAGTAGTTGGACTGGCTGATTCTTCCAACATCCTTTCAATTGTTTCAGTAATCCGAACCGCTTCTATCTGTTTTTCTTCGGGGAGAATTGAAAAAATTTGCGGGTAAATTGTCGCAGGGGTTTCCAAGGCAGGAATTTCAACAGGGGCAAAGGGAACATTTAAATTATTTTTTATTTCAAAGTAAATCAAGGAATATTCGGTTTGGTTAGCGATGAAACGCTGTAATTCTTCTTCTACCAAGTATTTATCACCTTCAATCAAACCGTTTAGAATTACACGCAGAATAATTTTTTGGGTTGCGTTGGCCTTTAAAAGGTCAAGAATTCTTGATTTTGCTTCATCAACAAACCATTTTTCATCTTTCTTCTCGCGGCTCTCAACTTTTATATTCAATATTCTATGCAATGGAGTAATTGGATGAAAAGTTGCTGTTATTTTTTCTTTATCAAGGGAGAGAATGAAATAGCCATGCGTGGTTTCATCGGATAACTCAACAGCTTCGGTGGCTCCTGGGATTAAGATATATGTGTTGTTTATCTTGTAAAGATCGTGTTTTTGGTGTTGGTGACCACAGATTACCAAGTTTGCTTTTAATTTTTTAATTAATTCTGGGGAGATCACTTGATGGCGAGGCACATACTGTATTGTAGTTAAGTGTTCAATAAACGCGTGAAGTAGAAAAATTTTATACTCTGCTTTAGAGTTAGAAAATAATTCCCCAATCAAGTCGCATTTCTCTTTTATCTTCTTAGCCGGGTAAGCGGTATAACCCAAACCTTGAACTGCTATTTTACCATCATCGAAAAGTTCTGGTTCACCAATTAATGTTTTTTCCCCTAAAACTATAAAATATTCTGCTAGAGGGTGGCGGACATAGTCCAGAGCGTTGTTTTCAATTGTTCCGTCGTGATTGCCTCGAATTATTAGAATTTTAACATTTTTGAGGTTGTTGACAAGCCGTTGAAATTCACTTTTCACAAAAACCGAGTCGGCAGGGCTCATAGTTCGCCTCTCAAACAAGTCTCCTGTGTGGATTACATAATCTACTTTTTCTCTAATGAAACCGTCGATGGCTTGAGAGAAGGCCTTCTGGAAAGCAATCTTTCTTTTTTCACCTATTGCTTTGGGAATGGAGCATCCAACATGCGTATCGCTAAACACACCTATGGTCACCACAGCAGGCACACCTATCTTATTTCATACGAGTTCGAATATATAAGTATTGCTTTGCACCCAGAAAATTTAAATTTAACCTTTTGCAATACTCTTTTGGAGAATAACTATGAGCAAAGAAGTAATCAAGCACATTTACTCTAATGGATTATTCTTAACTGCTGATGGTTACTCCGTTCTACAACAGATTCCAGAAGAAAGGCAATTAGAGGTAATAAATCATGCAATTAAAATTTGTAAATCAGCAGGTATTTTATTCATTGACTCATTTATAATTGGAAATATTATTAAAGAGGTTGCTCCTGAACTTGTTCTTCCCCCCGCGAAAGAAAAAATAAAGAAAAAAATTGAAGAAGAGGGCCCTCTAGTTGGAAAAGAAATTTCTCCAGAGATCAGAGAAGAAAAAGCCTTGCCGGAGGTTACCCCGCCTAAACCAAGAATTGTGAAAATTGAGAATAAAGTTGTTGAGGCTACGGTGCATCCTCTTGATGGATACATTCAGTATTTCCGTAGTAGATATAGTAAAATTAACCAATTATTCTCTAAACAGCAGATTTCTCCAATTCCAATAGCTCAGCTTCAACGGTTACCAGCAGGGGAGGTTGCGACTATCGTCGGGTTAATAAGAGAGAAACGGGAACGAAAGAGCGGCATCTTTTTAGAGGTTGAAGACCTTTCTGGAAGCGAGACATTGTTCATCCCAGAGAGCCGGGAGCCACGAGTTGATCAGATGGTTTCACTCCTAATTGAGGATATCGTTTGTGCTTTTACTGTGAAAAAAGGAAATATAAATGTGGTTACCGAAATTTCCTTTCCAGAAATACCATTCAGAAAGGTTTCTGGAGCCGAGGAGGAAATTTACGCTATTCTAACTTCTGATTTTCATTTTGGTAGCAAATCTCAATTGCACGAGTTATTAAACAAATTTCTTGCATGGTTGCGGGGGGAAATAGGAACAAGTGAACAGAGAAAAATTGCTAAGAAAACGAGATATTTGCTTATTGCCGGTGACCTAGTTGAGGGAATTGGAGTGTACCCTGGGCAATTGCAAGATTTAGAAATTGTTAATGTCCGTGAACAATATGAATGCGCGGCCACTTTTTTGAAGCAAATTCCAGATTATATCGACATTATTGTGTCACCTGGAAACCACGATGCTACACAACAAGCCTTGCCCCAACCGTTTCCCCCCGAAAAGTTTTCAGGCCCCCTTAAAGAACTTAAAAACATTCACTTTGCCTCAAACCCATGTGTTGTTGATTTACATGGCGTGAAAATATTAATGTTTCATGGACAATCAATTGAAGATATTGCTCAAAAGGTTCCGGGCATTCAAATTACTACCCCTATCAAAGCGTTAGAATTCATGGTTCGCATAAGACATTTAGCTCCCGTCTATGGAGGTAAAACCCCAATTGCACCGCAAAAAAGTGACCCGCTGGTTATCGATATTGTTCCTCATGTTCTTCACGTTGGGCACACGCATATTTATGATGTTGGGAAATACCGGAACATTTTATTAGTAAGTAGTGGTGCTTGGCAAGAGCAGACAGAGTACCAAATAAAGCAAGGAATTGTTCCAACTCCAGGAATCGTTGCCGCATTAAACTTAAAGACTTTAGAAATAGTTAATATTGACTTTAACTTAATGTGACTTTCACTCCCCAAGGCTAGAAGCATTCATTGCAGAATATAGCTGAAAGGTCTCTCTCAAGGGTTTTGGATGTACCCCTTCAGTTTGTAAAAAGGCATCCAGGTTAACTCTCCTGTTTATTTCCCCCTTTTCTAACACTTATTCAGATTTCCAATCGGTATCGCTTTTATATTGCTCCAAGTTTTTCTTTGCTACTCAATTTACCATTCAACCAGTACCAATTGCAATAATGACTCCCTGATTAGGCAATTTCAAGTTTTTCCTTGCTAGGATCCATAAATTCACTTTGAAGAGAGTTTTTGGCAATATTTTATAAATTTTAAAAAGACTTATGGTTAATTTTAAATGGAAAAATGTCTGAAGAAACTATTTGGGAAATAAAACCCGCTCTTAAAGCTTTTTATGATGGAGTAGCTATGTCCATCCTCTGCTTTGTTTTGGCTATCCTTTTACTTGCTATTGCTCGGTTAAGCTGGGTCGGGGTTTTTCTCGGTTTAAGTTTAACTGCTGTTGGAATTTTAGTGCTGGGTTTTGTTTTTCTACGTGCTAGGGCATATAAATTTAAGCTAACTAGGAACAGTTTGATTTGGGAATATAATCTTTTCTCATCTCAGAGGATGACTATTCCTCTAGAGACCATTATTAATGTTGGTGTTTCTCAGAATATTGCTGAGCGTTTTCTCAAAATTGGCAGCATTGAAGTTTTCACAGTTAGTAATAGTGCACCAACCGTTGTTCTTTTTGGTTTGAAGGATGCCCAAAGAAAAGCTGAAGAAATTTTATCCGCTAGGAATGAAAGGATAAATAAAATAACACACGCTTAAACCAAAAGTTTAAGTAACTCTAAATTCTAAATGCTTCCCTGTGGCAAGGTAATAGAATAGATCCATTAAAACGGCAACCACAATAATAATGGCAATTCCTAAGGCTACTGTTGTCCAAATATCTCCACCCCCAATCGGCGTCGGGGCATGTAAAGCAATAATTTTATGGAATTTTATCCCCCACGCGTTTTCTACTTCAATCAGCAAAAGAATTTTGTCAGAATAATCTGGGTGCGTGGTTAAGCCCCTCTTCTCGAGATTTGTAATATACTTACCGTAGAACCCGAAAGTTTGAATTCCAGTAGTTATCGCACGTAAGTCTTCGGTATGAATTTCTCTCAATTTTAACTTATCAAGCGGTAAGTCTGGAATTGAATAACCAGCAGGTGCTGAAGTTATCTCATAAATTGTACTTTTTTGGCACCGCCCAACTCGGGGGGAATATTTAATGTTATCGAGCAAGCGTCAAAGCCATCCTTAACTTCAACATCCAACGGCGAATCTGGATCTAGGTTAATATAAATAGTGTATGGAATCTCCCTCTGAAGCTCAAAATTAGTTAAAACAAAGTTGATTTCTCTAGTTTCTCCCAGCCAGAGCATATCTCCATCAATAGTCATCCGTGCAGGGCCCGCTCGCAAAGTGAAGTTTACCGGAACCCCTAGAAACGTAAAGTTTCCAGATACATCACCCATTCCATAAATAACCTCTTTACCAGTAACATTAGATAGATCTTCAAGAATTAAAGCTACCACATTCGGGTCAGTCTCATTTCGACCAGTATATAATTTAACATAGTCTTCAGCGGAAATTTCTAGGTTATACTCAAAAATAGCTTCTATCCCTGTTCTAGCACTTATTTCCCACTCTCTTCCACCCCATCTCCAAGCAACAACATGAATTGGCCAAAGAGGCACCGAAACAAAAGTTGTGAAATTCCCCTCAATTACATAGAGTGGATCTGCTGCAAATCGGGAAGTACCAAAACCAAATTTATAAATTACGCCAGTAAAATTTTCCTCTATTAGAGAGGAAACCACTTTAGGGTTAAGATCAAACCGTAATTTAGCATACTGATTATCTTGATCGAAATATAACGGTAATGAGGACCTTAAGAT
>Ga0116200_10000492_pt1 | contig 13020 bp, 10 predicted proteins | sample Mar14436cmmetaG_FD_94478 | JGI IMG/M metagenome (GOLD analysis project Ga0116200, IMG submission 94478) | Marine hydrothermal vent microbial communities from Guaymas Basin, Gulf of California to study Microbial Dark Matter (Phase II) - Marker... ... | reverse complement strand
CCTCTGAGAACTCGTACATCCTCGAGAGTTCCTCCCTGCCTATGACCCTCTCCAGCAGCTTGCTGTGCAGCTCCCTGAGCAGGGCGCTCTTGTCCGATATGAGCACTATGTCCGAAACCCCCGCCAGGATGATGTGGTAGGCGAAGGGTGAGGGTGTCTCGCTGTAGTCGCGCACCGCCACCTCCGTCTCCCCCTCTTCGATCCACTGCAGGACTTTCCTCGCGTTCGGCAGGTCCATGACGATGTTCAGGATCTCGTTGTAGGTCTCCTCGATGAGCGGGAAGTCCGGCAGGGCGGCCAGGAGCCTCAGGAGCCTGTCGCTCCTCAGCTGCTGCGACGTGACCGAGATCTCCCTGCCGCGGTACCTCCTCAGGACCATGAGGCCCCTGGTGGCGACGTGGCGGAAGCGCTGCTTGAAGAGCTCGGTGCCCATGAGTGCCTCCCTCAGGACCTCCTCCAGCTCGGAGGACCTGACCAGGGAGACCACCTCGTCCAGCGGGACCCTCCTGTAGGTGGTGAGCATGAAGGCGTCGTCCGTTACCGTAACCCTCACGGAGGTCCTGTATCGGTTCGAGATCACGTGGGCGTATGCCCTGGAGAGGGCGTCGTTGACCCTGCGCCCGAATGGGAAGTGGAAGATGATGTTGTACTTGCCCTCGCTGTCTATGTACCCCTCCACGAGGACCCTCCTGTGGCTCGGGACCACGCCGGCAACCTGGAGCTGCTCCCTGAAGTGCCTGACCAGGCTCCTGGCCCCGGCCTCGTCGATGGGGAAGGCCTCCATGAGGGCCCCTATGGGGTCTCGGTCCAGCTCCCGGGTCAGCCACTCCCTGAACTCCCCGATCATGATGGATAGGTCGAAGGACCTCGGGAGCATCTCCCCGACCCAGGAGGGGACCGTGGGCCTCCTGCCCTGGGCGTCGATGACGTAGACCCTGGACCCCCTGACCCTCTTGAACTCGTAGGTCCTGGAGCCGAGGACGAAGATGTCCCCCGGCCTGAGCTTCTCGACGAAGGCCTCCGACAGGAACCCTATGACCCTCCCGTCCTCCGTGATGACCTGGTAGTCGGCCTCGTCGGGGATCGTCCCCACGTTCGGGAAGTAGAGCATCCTGGTGCTCCTCTTCCTCCCGAACACGAGGTCCTTCTCGTCGAACCAGATGCGGCCGTAGACCTCCTCCCCGTAGACCTTGCCGGAGAGGTACCTCAGGACGGATAGGAACTTCTCCCAGGGGAGGTTACGGAAGCAGTAAGAGTTCCTGACGAGCCTGTAGGCCTCCCTGGCGTCCCACTTCCTCTCCAGGGCCATCCCGGTCAGGACCTGTGCCAGGACATCTAGGGAGTTCTCGGGGATCCTGATCCTGTCGATGCGGTGCTCCTTCGCCGCCCTGCAGATCACGGTCACCTCCTGGAGGTCCTCCACGGTTAGGGGGATGAAGACCCCCCTGGCCACGCTGCGGTAGGCGTGCCCGCTCCTCCCGATGCGCTGGATGGCCTTGGCCACGGACTTGGGGCTCCCGATCTGGACCACCAGGTCTATGTACCCTATGTCTATGCCCAGCTCCAGGGAGGTGGAGGTGCAGACGGCCTTCAGCATCCCCTTCTTGAGCATCTCCTCGACCCCGAGGCGGATCCTCTTGCTCAGGGAACCGTGGTGCGCCTCCAGGTTCTCTATCCCCCTCTGCCTCAGCTTGTAGCTGACGCTTTCCGTACCGCTGCGGGTGTTCGTGAAGACCAGGGTCGTCCTGGCCTCCTTAATCAGTCTCGCCAGTATGTCGTACATCTTCTCGCTGGCGACCTCGAAGGGGACCTCCGTCAGGTCCGACACCGGCGTGATGACCCTGAGGTCCAGCTCCTTCCCGGCGCGGACCTCCACGACGTAGACCTCCCTGAACTCCCCGTCCTGGAGCCCGGCGAGGAACTTGGCGATCTCCTCTATGGGGGCCTGGGTCGCGGAGAGGCCTATGCGCTGGATCCCCGGGCTCTGGGCCTGGAGCCTCTCCAGGTTCAGGGAGAGCATGACGCCCCTCTTGGAGGAGGAGATCTCGTGGATCTCGTCCACTATGACCCAGCGGACCCCGCGGAAGGCCATCCTGAACTTGGGGGCCGAGAGGGCCAGGGAGAGGGACTCCGGGGTCGTTATGAAGATGTGCGGGGGCCTCCTGAGCATCTTCGCCCTCTCGCTCTGGGGCGTGTCCCCCGTCCTCACGGCCACCCTGACCTCGGGCATGTCCGGGTCCAGGGCCTTCATCTCCTCCAGGGGCTGGAGGAGGTTCCTCCTGATGTCGTTGGCGAGGGCCCTGAGGGGGGAGACGTAGACCGCGTAGATCCTGTCCTCCAGCTCCCCCCTCCGCCCCATGGAGACGAGCTCGCTGATGATCCACAGGAACGCCGTGAGGGTCTTCCCCGTGCCCGTGGGGGAGCTGACGAGGACGTTCTTTCCCTCGGCGATGAGGGGAATGGCATAGGCCTGGGGCTCCGTGAGGTCCGAGAACCGACTGCGGAACCACTTGGCCACGAGGGGGTCCAGCATCCCCAGCACGTCCTCGTAGGAGTACCTTACTAAGGCCCTCCTCACAGCCCCCATCTTAATCCGATATGATTCCAGAGGGGAAAACTTAAACCTTTCTGGACTTGGTAAGCTGACATGGAGTACCCGGAGGAGGTGCTCACGGTCAGCAAGAAGGGGAAGGTCGAGGTGAGGAACCTCGTGAAGAAGGGCACGTTCGTCATGTACGAGTACCTGGACCCCAAGACGGGGAAGAGGTCCGAGAACAAGGTGAAGCTGGTCCTCTACGATGGGGAGAGGAGGGAGTCCCTATTCCTCATACCCATGAAGGATGGGAGGCGATTCCTCGCCCTCCCCGTGGAGGACAAGGGGGACCTGCACATCATGACCCCAAAAGGGCCCGTTAGGCTCTCGGAGCTGCTGAAATGCTGAGCGACACCGTGAGGAAGTATCCATTCCTTGACGACGCCTTTCCTGTCAGCTTGGGCTTCCGCGACTGGGGCGATTTCCTGGACTCGGCGGACTTCCCCCTGGCCTCGGCCGCGGCGGAGTGGATCCTGAGGAGGTCCTTCGGCCTACCCGCCCCTCCGATGCCCATGGAGGATAGGTTCCTCCACGAGGGCTTCCACGTGGCCGTGAGGATCCTAGGATCGCTTTCGGACGAGTTCCTGATCAGGAGGTTCTCCGTGAGGGAGAGCAAGAAGTACTCCAGGATGCTGGAGCTGGAGCCGTACCAGGTCCTGCTGAGCGTGGCCGAGAGGCTTGGGCTCCCGGTGGAGAAGGACGGAACTGGTTACCTGGTCCCGGTCCCCAGGTACCTGATGCTCAGCAGGTACCTCCAGGACCCTTCCTGGTACCTGGTCAACCAGGAGCTTAGGTCCGGGAGGGTGGTCCTGGACAGGGGAAGGTTCGTGAGGCTCCTGGAGGTCTCGGTCATGCTCCGGATCGAGTCCCTCGCGCGGGGCGAGGGCCCTGACATATCCGGCCTCTTCCCCGACCTGGTGAGCGAGCTGATGGCGATCAGGGAGGAGGCGAGGAGGAGGTTCAGGACCCCCATGGGGAGGATAGACTTCGACGCCTTCCCCCCGTGCATGAAGTCCCTCCTGAACGACCTCAGGGCGGGGAAGAACGTCCCCCACAGCGGGAGATTCGCGATCGTCACCTTCCTCCACGCCCTGGGCATGGAGAACGAGCAGATCCTGGAGCTCATGAGGAGCGCGCCCGACTTCAACGAGAGGGTCGCGAGGTATCAGATAGAGCACATAACGGGCAAGATCTCGGCCAAGGAGTACGCGGTGCCGAAGTGCGCCACCATGCTGGCCTACGGTCTCTGCCCGAAGGGGGACCCCCTCTGCGACAGGGTGAAGCACCCCCTGCAGTACTACAGGATCAAGCGTTCCTCAGCCTCCGGTAGAGGATCGCGAACCTCTGGGCGGCGGTCGCGTGGGCCATGAGGCCGAAGGCGAGGATTCCCAGGTCTAGGATCCTCGCACTCCCGTACGCGTGCCTCAGGGCGCTCAGGACCGAGAGGTAGAGGTAGCGGAAGGCCCTGGCCATGGGGCCCGTGTAGACCCTCCCCGCCCCCAGGGCCTGCCCCTGGACGCCCAGGTAGCTGGTTATCGCGACCCCCGTTATGGCGAGCAGGGAGACCCAGAGGCGCACCTCCCCCGAGAGCGCGATGGCGGAGAGGACCCACATGTCCGCGTACCTGTCCGAGACGTGGTCCAAGAGGTCCCCGAGCCTGGAGCTCCTACCCGAGACCCTGGCGACGGCCCCGTCTAGGGCGTCAAGGCCTATGCAGGCGAAGAGGAGGAGGGCAGCGTACCCGAAGTGGCCGAAGAGGATGGATATTCCGGCGCCCCCCGCGGCCGAGAGTGAGGAGGCGGTGATCAGGGCGGGGTTCACGTTCCTGAGCCTGAGGGCCACCGGGCGGGCCGCCCTGTCCTGGAGCTCCTTCAGTACCACCCCAGGATCACCTCCGTCCAGTCCACCCATGCCCCGGGTCTCCTGCCCTTTATGATGGCGACCACCTCGTCGGCGGCCGTTGCCGGATCAAGGTTCGTCGTGTCCACCTCTTGCACCCTCTCCCTCCCGTGGAGCTCTATTGCCTCGGACGTTATGAGGGACATGGCCTCGGCCTCGACGTTCTCCCTGATCTTCGCCTCGTCGAAGCCCCTGGCCTCGAGTCTGCGCCTCAGGACCTCCGGATGGGTCCTCAGGACGATGACCAGGTCCACGGGGAGCAGGTGGGAGTAGTGGGCGACGAAGATGCCCTCGTTCACCCGCACGTACTCCCCCAGCCTCTCCAGGTCCACGATCAGGCTGCCCCTCTCCTCGTCCACGCCCAGGATCCAGGACCTCTCCCGGGCGACCTCGTCCAGCCTGTGCACCCTAAAGCCCCTCTTCTCGAGGATCCTCGAAATGGTGCTCTTTCCGGTGCCGGGGGTGCCTGTCAGGGCTATCTTCAACGCCCCTCGACCTTCTCTATGGCCTCCCTGAGCGTGAGCCTCCCCTTGAGGACCTCAACCGCCAGGTCGCGGTCGATGGTCACCCGGCCACCGGACTCTATCCTGCTCCTGCGCTGGATCTCCCTGATGAGGCCCGGCGTCACCCTGGTCTCGAGCCTTCCCCTCACCGGGACCCCCCTGCTCCTAGCGATGGCCTCGGCGGCCTCCTCGTTGCTTCTGCACCCCTTGGTCACCCGCTCGCTCACGAGCTCCACCCTAACCCCGCGGGAAAGGAGGCCGTTGACCAACGGGTTCCTGTTCGGCTCGTCTCCGTCCCCCACCCTCACCACGGTCTCGGACCCGTAGTCTCCGAGGATTCCCAGGATCTCGGCTATTGCCCTCTCCACCGAGGGGGCTTCCATGGACTCCAGGAGCTGCCCGCCGGAGACGACGGCGATCCCCGGCTTGGGCCCGGGGTCGACGCCCACCACGATCGGGGACCCGACGAGCCCCCTGAGCCTGAGCAGGAGCCTTCTGGCGACCCTCATAGGGCCTTGGCCTGCGACGGAATCGTCCAGCACGGCGACCACGTCCCTGGGAGGCAGCCCCCTGCCGAGGAAGCAATAGGGGATTCCCAGCCTTGACAACGCGGAGGCTATCCTGCTCGCGAAAATAGGGTCCGAAACCGCGATCCCCACCTTTCCCCGCACTGCTTCTCCTATTTGCATAATGTTTTTATCACTTTCCCAAATGGAATAGGGAAACATGCTGGATAAGGTTTATGGCGAGGTAATTCTCAGGAGGAGGGAAATTAGGTCCAGGATCGTGGAGGGAAGCATTCCCGACGTCGAGCTGGACGAGTTCTGGAACGCCTCGGAGGATGTCGCTGGCGGGGAACACGTGGGCGTGGACGCGGGCAGGAATTATGCAATTCTGAGGGGCAATATTCTGGCAGTGGTCAACGCAGGTGCCATGGGAAAAGACGGTTTGCTGGCGCATAGGGAGTTCGTGGACTTCATCGTCCCACCCGGGTATCCGGACGTCAGGATAACGAACTACGATGTTATACTCAAGACGAAGGTCATCCTGGACCTCCTTGGCAGGGGGATAGAGGCCCCGATCCTAGTGGATGGATCCTTCGAAAGCGACGTTTCAAAGCCCAGGTGGGGGAGGCTTCATGTGAGACCGGACGAATTGGCCTCCTACGACCTACTCTCGGTTCCAATCTTCTCGCAGAGCAGCATCTGCGACCTCTGCAGTGATGACGGAAGGGTCTGCTACACGGAGCTCGAGTTTGCCGAGAAGTTGTTCCTCCTCAAGAGGGTATCCGAGAGCGGTTCATGCATCTACATCAGCAAGAGCACTGACGCGAGCCATTTGGCGAGAAAGGTGTTGAAGACTGGGACCCAAATGACTGACCTGGACCTTCTCCACGTACTGGACCCACCTCCCGGCTACACGGACCCTTTGGGACCCTATGTGGTCTCGCATCACGGTCTGGGCGAGGCGGTGGGGGAAATTGAGGTATATTACGTTAGGCTCTCCGCAGGGGGACCCATCCTCCGCATAGAGATGTCTCCCGGCTCATGGGATATGTCGGAGCTCTTCCCCATCTTGAGGGGAAGGCAGATGGACGGATATCCTTACTGGCTGGCCAGAATAGACAAGGAGGTCAGGGTCACTAGGGCCGACCTGAAAAACGTCTTAACCTTGTTGGGGTTGGATTACCTGCCCAGCGGTAGGGAGGTGCTGCTTTGAGCGGATATGTGATTGGGCAGGCGACTGTCGACAGGGTACAGGTCCTTCTCGAGAGGGGTTCGGGGATACTCCTGGGCGACTTCGTGGTTTTGGAGGACGGCGACCTGAGGGCCATGGGGGTTGTGGATTTCATGGCCTCGGGCCACCGCATCGCCAGCAACGGCATTCTGAGCCAGGAGGCTGTGGAGCAGCTGGCCAAGGAAAGGGAGATGGGCGCCTACAGTATCGCGAGCATCAGGATACTGGGCGTCCTCCAGGATGGGGGCTTGGGCGGCCTCCCCCGGAGGCCAATCTCCGTGCTGAGCAAGGTGAGGAGGGCTAAGGCCTCGGAGATATCCTCGGTCCTGCAGGGCGGGCATCTGGAGATAGGTCATGTTCTCTCTAACCCGGGGATCGGCGTGAGAGTTGACGTCAACCGCATGGTGGCCCGCCACCTAGCCATTCTCTCCATGACGGGTGGGGGAAAGTCGAACACGGTAGCTCTACTCGCCTCGGAGCTGGGGAAGATGGGGGGAACCGTGATTATCCTGGATTTCCACAACGAGTATGTCGTGGATAATGGGCGCTTTGGTGGGGCACAGGCTACGGTCATTGTCCCCAAGCTCAACCCCAGGACCGTGCCCGTTTTCATGCTCATGGACATCCTCAGGATACGCCCCGACGCCTCCATCCAGAGGGCGCTTTTCTACTCACTCCACAGGCATCTCTCGGAGAGGGCGGAAACCCCGCTCCTCGATGGTATGCTTGAGCTCCTGGATGCCATGTTGAAGAAGGATGAAGAGAGGTTCGGGGAGAGCGAGGAGCTGAAACACGTCTATACGAGTTTTAAGAGTAAGACCGATGCGATACTGGGTCTGAAGAACAGGATCGAGTTTTTCGTAAACAGCCATGGGGAGATCCTGGACGAGAGGGCCTCCAGGACCATCGAGATGGTGGAAGAGGGGAAGGTCAACATCATCAAGGTTGGTCTCCTGCCGGACTACATGATCGACGTCTTCGTCGGGACTCTACTCTCCGACGTCCTGGCCGCCAGGAAGGCCTGGCATACGGGAGCTGGCTGGGGACTCAGGAAGCCCATATTCGTGGTGCTCGAGGAGGCCCACATCCTCGTGGGGAAGAGGAAGAACACCCTGACCAAGGAGGCCGTCGCCAGGATCGCCAGGGAAGGAAGGAAGTTCGGAGTTGGCCTCGCGCTCGTATCCCAAAGGCCAAGCAGTATGGACCAGGACGTTCTTTCGCAGATGAACAGTATAATAGCCCTGAGGATGATCTCGAAGCAGGACAAGAACGCCGTCGCTGAGGCTTCAGATCAGGTGGACGAGGCCATGGTCGAGTCGTTGAGCTCCCTGAACCCCGGCGAGGCGCTGCTGGTCGGGCCCTTCGTCCCCTTCCCATTCTTCGTCAAAATCAGAAAGATGGAGGGTCTCCTGATGTCCTCCGATCCGGACGTGGTGTCCGAGTGGATGACCGAGGAGAGGGGGCAGAAGGATGACGCCTTCCTGATCGAGCTGGATTAGGAGCATGGGGTGCCCACCTTGGGCGTGAGGATCGCGCACGCGGCCGACATACACCTCGGGGCGAGGCCCTACAGGATAGTGGAAAGGGAGAGGGACATCTACGTGGCGTTCAACGAGCTCGTGAAAAGGGTCATCGAGGAGAGAGCGGAGGTCCTGGTTCTTGCAGGCGACATCTTCGACCAGAGCATCCCCAGGAACTCGGCCAGGAAGGTGTTCAGGGACGCCCTTAGGAAACTTAAAGAGCGCGGCATCAGGGTCGTGGGGATACTCGGAGACCACGATCTGCCGAAGATGTACGATGTACCCTCGACGGCGGACCTCTCCCCCGAGGAGTTCCTCCTCCTGGAGGCCGCCCCCGGCGAGAGATCCTCCATTAAGGCTCTCTCGGTCCCCTACTACCACGACGGGGATAAGGATCTCCTGATCACGGGTCTCTGCGCGAGGAGGTACGGGAAAAGGGAGAACATCGGTGACGCTCTGAGGACCGCAGAGAGGCTTCTCCAGGGGCACAGGATCAGGGTTTTGGTCCTGCACCAGGCAATTCACGAGAAATGGCCATTCGACATCACCGGAATACCCATGGGTATGATACCGAGGGACGTGCACTACGTTGCGATGGGGCATATCCACAACAGGTTTGAGATGAAATGGAATAGTGGCAGGCTGGTCTATCCCGGTTCCATTGAGGCCCTAAGGAAGGACGAGTGGAACGGGGGCAAGAAGGGCTTCTACATCATCGACCTGGATGGGGACTCTGTGGAGACGCAGTTCATTGTTCTTGAGTCCGTGAGGCCTCAGAGGGAGTTCAGGTTGGGCACCGATTCGCCGGAGGAACTTAGGGAATTCCTTGAATCGAGTAAGAAGAAGCCCATCCTCCACATACTCGTCCCCGCTGGTATGCCCAGGGAGAGGTACTTCCGGCTTTTGGAGGAGCTTCGGAGGGCCGCCCCTCTGGGGCCCGAGGCCGGGAGGGTCCTGACAGTCAGGATACATTTCGAGAGGGCTCGGGAAGAGGGAGGCGCCGGACCCGAGGCGCCACCGGAGAGGGTGGGTCTCGAGGATGTGATAAAGGAGGTTGCCGGGGATCGGGCCGAGCTGATAATAGACCTCCTGAACATCGTGAAGAATGTGGAGAGAGACAGGCTGGAGAAGGAACTAGAACGGAGGATTCTGGAGTGGGTGGAGAGTGAGGATAGAAAGGGTGAGATTGGTTAACTTCCTATCGCACCGGGACAGCGTGCTCGAGTTTGACCCTCACGTGAACGTGATTATCGGGGAGAACGGCTCAGGGAAGAGCTCCATACTAGAGGCCATCTACTACGCCCTCTATGGCGACGCCCTCAGGGGCAGCATACCCTCGTTGTTCCGGAGGGAGGGCACCAGGACCCTGAGCAGGTTGAGGGTCTCGCTGGAGTTCGAGGCCGGTGGCAGGAGATATTCCGTGCACAGGGAGGCGTCCCTCGTGGGCAGGTCCGCCAAGACCACGGAATGCCGCCTTGAGGACCTGGGGTCCAGGAGGATCCTGGCGGAGGGTCCCACCGCCGTCAAACAGGAGATCGTGAGACTCGTGGGTGTGGACGACAAGACGTTCAGGTCCTCCGTCTTCGTGCCTCAAGGGGAGATAGGGAGGATTTTGGAAGAGGGACCCAGCGAGAGGCGCAGGCTCTTCATGGAGCTCATCGGGATCTCGGATCTAGACAAATTGCATGATATCCTGAAATCCCTAGAAAAAAATTTCAGGAAGAGGGTCGAGGATCTCAAAATATTCTACAACAAGATGATGGAGGTGAAGGAAAGCATAGAAGAACTCGAGAGGGAGAAAAAGGATTCCGAGGTTCGTCTTATGGATCTGAAGGAGAAGTTGAAAGGGGTTTCAGCAACTATATCGGAAATCGCGCCGAAGCTCGACGAAGCCAGGGTTGCCCAGAGTCAGCTGAAAATTAAGGGTGAAAGGCTGAAGGAACTGGAGGAGGAAATAAGGAGAAAGGAAGGCGAAATTGCCAGCCTAAGGGAGGAGCTAAGAGATCTCGAAACCCTCGAGAGGATGGTAGAGAGCGAGGAGGGCCTGGACGAGAAGGTTAAACTCGTCCAGGAGATAATAGAAGTTGAATCCAAAATCGATGAATTCCGAAGTACCAGGCGGAGGCTGGAGGAGCTTCGGGACGAGATGGCTTCCCTGGAGAGGCAGATTTCTGATCTCGAGCATGTGGAGGGCGAATATGATTCGCATAGACGGGAGCTGTACAATATCACCGCACAGGCGAACCAGCTGGAGAGGGAGCTGCATGATTTGAGCAGGGAAATAAGGGAGCTGGAGGGCAAGCTCAGCGGTTTGCCGGATGGGGATCCCCAGGCGGTTTCTCAGAGACTGCGTCTCCTGCGGGAGGACCTGGATAGGACGCGTGAGAAGTGGGGTGTCGAGGCCGGAAGGCGCAGGATGTTGGAGGAAGAGCTGAAGCTCCTCCGCACTGCGAAGGGCGTTTGCCCTACCTGCGGCAGGCCGCTTGAGGAAGGGAAAAGACTTGAACTCATAGCCAAGAAGGAGAGGGAAATAGAGCGCATGGCCTCCGAGCTGGAGACCCTGGAAAGGGCCATAAGGGAGAAGGAGAGGGAGTACAGGGAGCTTGAAGAGCTCTACGAGAAACTTAGGCTGAGATCGGAGATCCTGGACCGGCTTGCAGATCTTCGCACTAGGCTCAAGGAGACGGAGGCCAAGCTTGAGGGCCTTAAACTGAGCAGGGCGGAGTTGGAGAAGAGGATTGGTGAGTTGGAGAGATCGTTAAAGATCTACAGGGAAAAGTTGGAGAAACTACGCATGATTCAAGGCGAGCTACGCGTCCTCAGTGCCGGTAGGCCCCTGAAAGAGGTCTTCGAGGTGTTTGACACGGGTGAGCTGGAGAAGCGTAGGGATATCCTCATAAAGGAATATCTTAGGCGCTTTGGGGAGCTTCCAGTGTTCAGTCCGGAACTCTTGGAGGGGCTTCAACGAGAACTGGAAAGCCTGAGACAGGCGAGGATCAGGCTCGCCGAGCTCAAGGGGAAAAAGGAGAGGCTGGAGCTTCTCGAGAAGGACGTCGAAAGGCTCAGGCAGAGCGCTGATAGGATCCGCAGGGACATAAGGGATTTGGAGAAGAAAGTTGAAAACCTGGAGGTGTTGGAGAAAAGGTATTCGGAACTGGAGGACGAAAGGGATAGGATGGTGAGGGAGACATCTTCGCTCGAGTCGACCGTTGTCAGGATTGGCCGGGAGCTTGATATCCTCAAGAAGGACCTGGCCGAGTACGAGCGGAAAGTCAGGGAAATGGAGAGGCTGCAAAGGGCCGTTGGGCTCGTGTCCCAGATAAGGGAGCTCTTGAGGATAGGGATAAAACAGAGGTACAACGAGAGGGTCCTAGCTTACTTGAAAGGGAGAATGCCTAGGTTGCTTTCGGACCTGGGCCTCGATTTCGTTGGCGTGGAGCTCGATGGCGACCTGAACCTTAGGCTGAGCACCTCACAGGGCTCCACCATGACCTACAGGGAGCTAAGCGGTGGCGAGAAGGTCCTAGTTTCGCTGGCCTTTAGGCTTGCACTCCTTCACATCCTGGGGGCGAGCGACTCAGGAGGTATCAGGGAGCCCCTCCCTCTTATTTTGGACGAGCCCACGACCCACCTCGACGACGAGCACCGCGGAATGGTTATTGAGGCTCTCAGGCGCTACTACTACCGCATCCTGGACGAGGCAGTTCCCCAGATGATCATAGTGAGTCACTATCCAGAGTTCAAGAACGTGGCGAACAGGATTTTCACGGTGTCGAAGAAGGAAGGGATTTCATCAGTTTTTCAGTCCAGTGCGCAGCAGTAGTTCCTCTCTTCAGCATTGATTTCTCTTTCCAGCCTCCTAGATGGCTGCACGATGCCCTCGAACCCTTCCTCCAGGGCTATGAGTTCGAGCCTCCTCACCCTGGGCCTCATGCATCCCAGGACGAGCTCCCAGTCGTGCCTGGCGGCGTACCTCATGATGTCCACGGCCTCCTCGATGTTCGGACGAACATACTGCATGGGTGTTCCCGGAAGGGGCATAAAGACATTGACTATGAGCTTTGTTATGCCCAGATCCGCAAGTTCCTCGATCACCCTGTACTCTCCAGTGCTCCTACCGTAGTAGAGCAGTGTGGTGATATGGGGGACCACTCTGTAATATCCCGATAGCTTCAGGAATAGAGAAAAGTAATCCTCAACTCTCTCGTTCAGGCCATATATTTCCTCTATCACCTTGTCAGAAGGTGGAATGTCGAGGCTGATCACGTCGACTGCGCCCCTTAGCAATGGTATTTTATCCTTGGGGATCAGGCCTACATGGGCGTTCACCTTCAGTCCCAGTTCTTCCCTTATCTTTCTTAGGGTATCTACGTGTTCCCAAACAGGGACCTCCCCCCTCGCGTTCGAGCCCCCGCTCACGAGGAGGCTGTTCATCCCCGCCTCTTTTGCCTTGACCGCAATTTCCCAGAGGCGCTCGCCCCTGGATGCGTCCAGCATGTGCTTGAGGGCTACAGCGTTGCAGTGCTTGCACTTCAGGGCGCAGTGGGTCCCCGTAACGGATACGGGTACGGTGCCCCTCGAGGGGTAGTAGAACTTCAGGGGCATGTGGAGACCTCTAAGATCAGTTTCAGGAGCTCCTCCTTCCGGATCCCGAGGAGCTCCACGCCTTCCATGGCCTCTCGGAATACCTCGGGTATCTCCTCGGGTCTTCTGCCCACCAGCGCCTTTTCGAGCCTCTCGATGGCGTCCTCCGGATAGCAGAAGAAGT
>Ga0116200_10000491_pt1 | contig 13048 bp, 14 predicted proteins | sample Mar14436cmmetaG_FD_94478 | JGI IMG/M metagenome (GOLD analysis project Ga0116200, IMG submission 94478) | Marine hydrothermal vent microbial communities from Guaymas Basin, Gulf of California to study Microbial Dark Matter (Phase II) - Marker... ... | reverse complement strand
GCCTCTTCCAACTCTTTCATGTCCCTAGCTAATATCGTTGCACACACATAGAACGTGTGTTCATTTCTCAACGATAAATTCATCAACTGCCATCCCGAAGTGTCTACCTTTAACAGCTGTTAGATGAGCCAAGACTTTGTCTCCTACTTTTATCTGTGACACAGGTAAGGGTCTTCCGTTAGATGAGGTGAGAGCAATTGTTTCAGCTTTTTGAAGTATTATGCTCCCCTCAATATCCTTTACTTTAGCTTTTATCATGATCATAGGCCTTCTCTCTATCTTTACTCTTCCAACAGCAATCCTCCTACATCTGCCTCTGTAGTTAACCGCTAACAACTGGGTCCCTGCTTCGACCTCGGAGAGGTACAGTACTTTACCTTCAGGAGCCATAACGTAGCTATGTACAGAGCCTGCGTTAACCCTAAATGGCCTAGGTCTTGTAAAATCGGATGAAAACGTCTCAGAGTGAACTAAAAAGAGGAAGCTCGACTTACTCCCCACAAGCATGCCCTCGCCTCTTCCTAACATAGATATCGTGTCAACACATACTCTATCTCCCACGCCAACCTCATCTATGGAAATGATCTCTGCTTCCTTAAGAGAAAGTAGCTCAAGCTTACCGACCTTTTTAAGAAATTCATTTAACTCCTCAATGCTCTGCGGTGTGATAATTACCCCGTCCACTCCTCTTTCAAGTACGTTTAGGAGAGCTGGTGCATCCTTTAGATCCTTAGCTGCGGCTAATATTTTTGAGCCCTTAATGCTCGCAACTAAGTTCTCCAAAGGTATTATGGTCCAGTCAGCTGTCTCCACTATAATGTAGGGTATTTCTCTCTTTGAAGCTTCTACTACCTTATCTAAGTCTTCTCCCTTCTCGACTCTAATCTTTACAGCAGAGTTCTTTCCCGAAGTCCCCTTTTCGAGAACGTAGGTTTTTCCCTCTATAACCAGTTCTCTATCATAAAGTATGGGTAGTCCTAACCTCATGCTTTCCTTTAACACGTCGTTGGGAACCGACTGCGCGTTAACAATCACGAGCTTCTCTACCTTCATTTCAATACCTCAGAGGCTTTTTCTACACTAGATCCTTCAAAGATGATTTTCCCTATGGCTGTGACCATAAGTGTGGGGTTTTCGTGAGCAAATACGTTCCTGCCGATGGTTACACCGGCAGCTCCAGCATCCATGGCACCTTTAACCATTTTAAGAACTTCTACATCGTTCTCTACTTTAGGTCCCCCAGCAATAACTACGGGTACAGGGCAGCCCTCAACAACCTGCTTAAAAGTATCAGGAGAGCCTGAGTAAGGTGTCTTAACTATATCAGCTCCAAGCTCAGCTCCCACCCTTACAGCATGTGATAAATACTTTGGATCCAGAGGGTTCTTAACGTTTTCACCTCTAGGATACATCATGGCAAGAAGAGGGATTCCCCAGGAATCACAGTAATCAGCTACTAGACCTAAGTACCTAAGCATCTTATGCTCATACATGTTACCTAGGTTTATGTGTATGGAAACGGCATCAGCTCCCAATCTAAGACCTTCTTCGATAGAGCTTACTAAAATTTTCCAGTTAGGGTAATGGCTTAATGCAGTGCTAGCTGAAATATGCATGACGAGTCCGAGCCTCGGAACATGGCTTAAACTCTTTATCATGCCTTTATGTAGTATTACCGCTGTTGCACCTCCTTTAGAGACCGCCTTCACAGCACTTTCTATGTTAATTATGCCCTTAACGGGACCTAAGGTCACGCCATGATCCATCGGAACACAGAGCATCTTACCTTTTCTCATTATCCTAGAAAGCCTGACATCTTTACCCCAGACCATACTCTCACCTCACATAACCTTCCTTAACCAGAAGTTCTGCTAAGAGGACGGCGGAGCCAGCCGCTCCGCGGATAAGGTTATGTCCGAGAACAAAAAAGGAGAAACTTTTAGAGCCGACCTTTCTAACTCTCCCAACGACAACGCTCATACCCGGCACAGTTCCTGTCATCCTATCTAGTCTGGGTTGTGGTCTATCAATTTCCTCCCTAACTACTATAGGCTGTTCAGGAGCTGAAGGCAGTTTTAACTCCTGAGGAAGTCCTTTAAAGCTTCTTAAGGCATCTATAACATCCTTAAGACCGGCCTCAGCCTCACTTTCTATATAAACACTCTCAAGATGCCCATCTAGTACAGGTACTCTAGTACAGGAGGCTATGACGTTTACTCTACTCTCCTCGATAAACTCTCCCTTAACCTTACCAAATATTTTCTTGAGTTCTGATCTAAGCTTATCCTCTTCTCCTGGTATGTAAGGTATTATGTTATCAACTATATCATAAGATGGAACACCTGGATACCCAGCTCCCGACACGGACTGCATGGTCGTAACTACGATCTTATTTAAGCCGAGAAGATCGTGGAGAGGTTTAAGTGACAATGCTAGTATGCTCGTAGTGCAATTGGGATCTGTTACTATAGCTCCATCCCAACCTCTCCTTCTTTTCTGGGCGTTTACCAGAGTCATGTGGTCAAAATTTACCTCAGGTATCACTAAAGGTATGTCGGGTTTCATTCTATAATAGCTAGCCTTACTGATAACGAGGAAGCCCTCCCTCGCAAACTCCGACTCAATCTCTCCAGCGACATGAGATGGAAGTGAAGAGAACACTATATCAGCATCTATGGATTTAGGATTGCTGTCTGAGAGGATAATACCCTTTAGATTAGTAGGTACATCGCTCCCTAAAAGCCATTTAGTTGATTTATCATACCGGAGCCCGGCCTTGCTACTGCTGGTAACCGCCGTTACTTTAAACATCGGATGCTTATTCAACATCTTAATAAACCATTGACCAACCATCCCTCTACCTCCGAGAATAGCCACCTTTATGCTTCTCAATACCTTTCACCTAAGCTAGTTCTCACAAGGTTGTAGGCTCTTTCCCTTAGCTCCCAATCGACGAATATCGCTATCCTTGACAGAACTGTTTGCACACCATAGACGTTTATGCCTTCTTTAGCAAGAGGTTTAAGTAACTCATACACCACACCAGGTGTCACATCCAATTCCTTTCCTCTCACGGAGATTAACGCCAAATCTTTTATTCCCGAAGTAGCTATGGCTACTCCTTTGTTAACAAGCCTATTATGGAGAGAACTCAATATAGGATTAAAATCCCCCTTCCCATATATAATGAGGCCTTTTTCAAGCGTGCTTATGGAGACCACGTCACCCCCAGCCTCCCTAATAGCGCTGAGCGCGGGCTCGATGAGGTTCTCTGCCCCATTAAGGGCTATGATGGTGAATATCGAGATCTTTTCGTCAGAAAGCTCAATACTTAGTTTAGGTAGGTTGCCGCTTACAACAGACCTAACTACAATGTTTGATTCTTTAAGCTCAGCCACTTTAATACGTATGTTACCATCAAGGTACTTAAGTGCCTTGGGATGTAATACTCTCGCTCCTCCTTTGCATAACATGATGGCTTCTTCTATCCCTATTTTTTCAAGAACCCTAGGGCTTTTCACTATTTTCGGGTCACTGCTGTATATACCGCCCACATCTTTTACTAGGAGAACTTCGTATGCTCCTAGACATCTAGCCAGAACTATAGCCGTAGTATCGCTTCCTCCCCTTCCTAACGTAGTGAGCTTACCGGTTACAGTTTTCCCCGCGTAGCCTGCAACTACGGGTACTTTACCTTCGTTAATAAGCCTGAGCAAGCCCCTCGAGGCCTTTTTACATTCCTCTAGTAAGGGATTAGCATTACCGAAGTTTTCATCGGTTATTATAGGCCAGGTGTCTGAGAAAGGGTCCACGTATACTGCAGGTATACCTCTGGACTTTAAAGCTGAGGCTACTAGCCTAGCACTTATGACCTCCCCTAGGGGTAACACCGAGTCTGCATGCTCAGGGTTAATACCTTCAGGTAAGCTAGCTAATAAGGAATCCGTGAACCCTCTAAAAGCCGAAACAACTATTACTAATCTTTTACCGTTTTTATAAAGACCTTCTATAACCTTTAAGATTATTTCCAGGTTTCTCAGCTCTAAAATAGAGCCCCCAAATTTAATTACAGATATTGGCTCTTCATACCACCTCAGCCTACCTAGAATTACTTAAAGAATATTTAAAATTTTCCTTTAACTACTTTACTAACTTAGATGAGTAAAGCCGTTCCCTGCTGAAGACCTTTTAAACTTACTGTTTTAGTTATTTCACCTACTTTACCTCTAAGGAGCTTAGATGACATAAGACCAGTCCGGTTAAGAGGATCTCCTTATGGAAGTAGCTGTGCTAGCTTTACGGATGCACCCCTAAATACTTTAGACCCCATATATTGTCTTCACTAAAAATCAGAGAAGCTTAGCTGGTTCCCAGGAAATCCCCGTGGTTAACGTGAGAGCACACGTCTCCTCTAATGCTTCCTGGACCTCCCATAAGATGTCGGTGTCAGCAAGCACGAATACTGTGTCACCTATCATGGCCATGGAGGCTCCTATTATATCTAAACCTTTAAGCATGTTAAGTGTCTCCTTAACCTTAGGGGACATAAGACCGGTACGCTCGGCGAACTCCCTAGAAACCTTAACGAAGTTCTCTATACTGGGTTCCTCTATTAGGTTCCTCAAAAGCCTCTCACCTAACTCATCGATATGAGCAATGTTGCTCGAGGATATGACTTCTCTCTTATCTCTCGGTCCGTAAAACCCTATAACCACACCAACTTGACCATCCACTATTATCCTGTCCACCCTATCATATCCCGGAGCACCTGGGGTCCTCACTATAACAGCTCCTCCTGTAGCTAAACCGGATACCGTGCCGAGACCTGTTTCGTTAATTAGCTCGGCTACGTGAGCTATCTGTGCGAGCTCAGTATAGCTGGCTTTAAAGTTTACGATCTTGGCTACGGCTAGAGCTGTAGCCAGAGCACTAGCTCCACTCGATCCAAGACCTCCGCCTATAGGTATCTCAATTTTCTGCTCTATTACCAAACCAACATCTTTTATGCCTGCCTTCTCCAGTATTGTGTTAGCTACAGTTTTAGAGACAAAGAGGTCCCTTTCCTCTCCGTTTAAAAAGGTCCTTATACCTTTTTTGCCCGTCAATCTAACATTCACATAAACACCTTTCTTAAGCGCTAAGCCAGCCCCCCAAGCCCCTGTCAACATCGGATTATCCTTAACTATGTGGGTCCTGAAAATACCGCTTAACCCTGCAGGACTGAAAGCTTCAGCATGACCCTTCAAAACACTACACCCTAAACCAGCCTAATCTTTTCAAGGGCTCTGATTATGGGAGGGACAAGAATTGCTATAAAGGGTATCTCAGTCACGTAAGTCCATACAAACCACGTTAAAGCAGCCCAAAGCGGTAAATTTCTTTCACCAGAAGGTAGGAGAAAGGCCTGGCTAAACGCCCAAACCCCAACACCTATTATAGCAGAACCTACCATGAGTCCGGTTGAGCCGGCAAACACGATCTTCCTACCGTACCCCTTTAATATAATGCTTAAAACTAAGGTTATGACGAATGCCACTAAGGTGGCTATAACCATGTCTAATGGTAGGAGACCCAAATAGTACGATGCGTATGCAACTATTAACGTGACCAAAAGCTCTATAACTACACAAATCGTTAACCTATATCCAGGTAAATTAACTCGATAAAGCTTACCTATTACATAAAAACCTAAGAAATTGGCTGGGACACCAACGGAGAGGCTGAGCAAGGGATTTCCATGTATGACCATGTCACTTATGAATATCCCGATAGCCGCTCCAACACCTCCTATCCACGGATCAAACGCTATCGCAAACACTGCTGGAACAAACACCGAGGGCCAGAATCTCACGACCCCTATAACCGGGGTGAAGAGCCCTAGGTGGCTAAGGTAACCTATTATTGCATATAGCGCGGCACAGATCGAGACTAAAGATACTCTTAGAGATACAGATCTATATCGCTCAGACATGGAAGGCTCCACAGCAAGAATTATGTTTAATCCTTTAAACGTAATGTCTAATCTGATTTAACTGTTTAAATTATTATTTAAGGAAAACCTTCTTAAACATGTACAATGGGTAGAAATAAGATCAACTATTCTACAAAAGGTGATGTATTGAGTAAAGTAATTAGGAACGAAGCTAAGGATTGGTATGAGGGAGCGTTAATTGACCTCGAGGAGGCGTGTTCTGCACTAGCTGGTAAACGATACAATTGGGCGTTGTTTGCTGCTCACCAGGCTGTTGAGAAGGCGTTAAAGGCTGCTTATATAGTTATTAAAAGGTCTAAACCTCCTAGGGTTCATGACCTTACAAGGCTGATTAATGAGCTTAACATAGGGCTACCTGACGAGTTAAGGATAGGTATATCGGAGCTTTCACCTTACTACTTAATCGCTAGATATCCCAATGCCGGACTTGAGAGACCTTGGGAGAGCATTGATAAGAGCACAGCTGAAAGGTTGATTAAGGTGGCTGAAGAGGTCGTGAAGCTTGTCGGGAGAACAGCAGGCCTTAGATAGACTTAACGTACCTACCATGATTAAGGAAGCCTTAAAGGAGTTTCTAGCCAAGGTAAAGAAGGTCCTAGGTGACCCTGAGGTTTACCTCTTCGGTAGCTACGCTAGAGGGGATTGGCTTTACGAGAGCGACCTGGATCTCATAGTAGTTTCACGTAGATTTAAGGGGTTAGATCTAGGTAAGAGATACACCTTAGTTAGAAAGCTAATATCAAGCAAGGTATCAGTTGAACTACTCCTTTACACACCAGAAGAGTTTGAAAGAGTGAAAAAGAAAAGCATAGTTATTCAGGACGCCATGGAATACTGGATAAAACTACTATGAGGAAAGTGCTTAAGGAGACAAATTGCATTGGACTTGAGTTGTTCTCCCTCATCCTTTAAAATTTAAAATCATCCTTTAAATTTTCTTTAGGTTCTTTAATAATTTTCTGTTTCAGAAAACACTTTCAATCGCCTATAATAACGTAATCCTTTATATCAAGAGCATAGGAAATTTTAAAGGATGATATTTAAAGATAAAGCTAAGCTTTCACCTAGGTATATACCTGAGAGGCTGCCTCACAGGGAGGATGAGATATCTAAGATCCTGTCTATGTTACCTGAGGAGCCTGAGCAGGCTAATCTCGTCCTACAGCTTCAAGGCCCGCCTGGTACTGGTAAGACTAGCTCCGCTGTTCATGTAGGGAGAAGGATCTCAAGTCCTGAGGTAACATACCTGTACGTTAACCTTAAAATTCTCGGGTCAAAGTTCGCCGCATATAGGGAGCTTTTAAGGCAGTTCTTAGGGACATCTCCGAGTAGAAGCCTAAGCAGTGAGGAGATGCTTGTGCAGCTAATAAGGGGGCTTAAGGAAAAGAAGAAATATGCTGCTATAATACTTGACGAGATAGATTACTTCCTTAAAAGCTCCAGGGATACGAGTATAGTGTATGATATGACCAGAATAAACGAGATAGATCCCATCGAAGGAAGCAACGTTATTTGCACAATGTTCATAGTTAGGGACCCTAAGTGGAGAAGGGGGCTTGGAGGCGCGGAGAGAAGCTCCTTAGGCTCACTTATAGTGTTGTTTAATCCCTACACTAAGGAACAGTTAGTTGACATACTTAACTACAGGGCTGAGGAAGCTTTTACCAAAGGAGCCGTGGATTTAGAGGTAGTAGAGTATGTGGCAGAGCAGGTTGTGGAGGAGTCGGAGGGAGATGTTAGGTACGCACTTGACATATTGCTGCATGCAGGCACGTTAGCTGAGAACAGAGGACAGGAAAAAGTGACCTTAGATGACGTCAGAGAGGTGATATCTCAGCTATCACCTAACATTAACAGCGAGGAATTGCAGGCTCTTAATAAGAATGAGAAAATAATATTGCTATCGCTCGCATACGCATTAAAATCCAGCTCTCAACCTTATGTAGGTTTCTCGGATCTCTACGAGGTTTACAAAGAGGTAGCAAGAAGCTATAGGATATCCTCCAGCATCAAGATGCTTGAGAAAGGAGTTCAAGACCTACATGACCGGAACATAATTAGAGTCAGCGGTATAAGCAGAATAGGACTTAACGCCCCCGTGAACAAACTTATACCAATAGTCGAAAGACTGATAAAGACCATTAAGGAAGGACATAAGTAAACTAAGAAGACTTCATCATTACAAGCGATGCAGCGATAATAAACTTTAGGAAAGTTATTACTTAATAATAAGCAGAAAGTTAAGAAAGAAGAATGGGGTGTTATGCTTCACAATACTTAGCGTATCGGCTCCATCAAGGCCGTCAGGGCTCTAAACCCTGAAAGCTCTTCTAGGGACCATCATCCATTTAATAAGGTAATAGACAGAGAGTATATGTTGTTTCATGCCTCCTATCTAGGTACCCCCTCCACTTGCGAGTTTTCAAGCCAAAGCTGGACTGCCTTACCTCGATTCATGGTGAAGGTCTTCTAAGGTTTGCTAGCAGGTAGTGGCTGAATTTGATCGGAAAAATTCGAGAATGAAATTTCAAATTTTTAGAGGAATGTTAAAAAGAATAGGGTTGAATATTTGAGGTGGTGATGTTTTATTGAATATACTCCGATAGCCTTAGTGTTTAAGAAGGAAGAGGGTGCTAAGGTAAAGGTAAGAGGGTGGGTTTACAGGAAAAGGGAGTTTGGGGATAAGATCTTCCTAGTGATTAGGGATTCCACGGGGATTGTCCAGTCAGTAGTATACGACGGGGCTGAGGCGTTCAAGAAGGCTTCTAAGGCCGGTATCGAGGCCTCAGTAGAGGTTACTGGTATCGTGAAGAGTGATCCTAGGGCTGTTGGTGGTAAGGAGATAAGGCTTGAGGAGCTTAAGATATTAGGACCCTCGGTAAAGTTCCCTATAACTAAGGACGCTTCAAGGGAGTTCTTATTAGATATAAGGCATCTATGGGTAAGAAGCAGGAAGATAAATGCTGTGCTTAAGATAAGGGACACGATATTCATGGCTACACATGAGTACTTTAGATCTAAGGGGTTCTATGAGGTTCAATGCCCTATGTTTATAACAGCTGCAGTCGAAGGAGGTGCTACACTTTTCGAGGTGGAGTATGTCGATGACAGAAAGGTTTACCTAACGCAATCATCACAGTTCTACCTTGAAGCTCTCATCTACTCACTTGAGAAGGTATACACGGTTGCACCCTCCTTTAGAGCTGAGAAATCTAGAACTAGAAGGCATTTAACCGAGTTCTGGCATACAGAGGCTGAGCTGGCATGGGCTGGTCTTGAGGACGTGTTGAAGGTTGAGGAGGAACTGATAACTCATATAGTTAGAAAAGTTCTCGAGAAAAACCAGGAGGAACTTAAGCTACTAAATAGAGATACAAGCCTTTTAGAGAGCATAAAGCCACCATTTCCTCGGGTAAGCTACGATGAGGTAATAGAGTGGTTGAGAAATAGAGGGTTTAAGATAGAGTGGGGCGACGACCTAGGTGCTGACGAGGAGAGAGCATTTACTCAAGAACAGGAGGTCCCTGTTTTCATATACGGTTTTCCTGAGAAAGCTAAGGCCTTCTATCACAAGAGTAATCCTAGAAGACCTGAGGTCACCCTCTCAGCTGACCTCTTAGCGCCTGAAGGTTATGGTGAGATAATAGGAGGCGGTGAAAGGATAGAGAGTGAAGATGAGCTAGTAAGTAAGATAAAGAGGTTTGGCCTTAGACCTGAGGACTATAAATGGTACATAGACTTAAGGAAGTATGGAAGTGTAAGACATGCAGGCTTTGGCTTAGGTATGGACAGGTTAACGATGTGGATAGCAGGGTTAGATCATATAGTTGATGCTATACCCTTCCCAAGAACTATAAGAAGAGTTTATCCCTAACAACGTTTTTAGTCTTCTGGATTATTGCTCTGCGTACCTTCTTAACGTTTTCTTATATGCTATTATCCCTAAAACGAGTATGACTATAGTGACTGCTAGATTCTTAACAGTGTTTATCGACGATTCCATTAACCCTGCATTATAGACCACTATATCTCTTATAGTGTCAAGAGCCCATGTTACGGGAAACAAGTCCGCAAGCTTCCTCACAGGTACAGGCATCCACTCCTTAGGGAACCATACACCTGCGGTGAATGAGAGAAGAAGACCAAGCGTGGTAGCCATACTGGAGGCTCCACGACTAGTTTTAGCTATAAGTGAAAGCATGAATCCTATTCCTATGGTCATTAAACCTGTTAAAGTAAGGTTTAATGGTACTAACCAATCAGTTATATTAAGTGGATTCCACTCTATTTTAGCTCCTATAACAAAAACACCTGTAAAGACTATCGCTGCGGAGGACAGCAATAAGATTACTAAACCCGCTAAGGTTTTACCCATTAACATTTCAGCCTCTCTGGTCGGCGTCGAGAGTATCCTATCTAAGCTCCCTCTTTCTTTCTCCTCAACAACGGCTGTTGCTCCTATAACGAACCCTGTGTATAGCATCATCATTCCCAAAGCTCCTATAACGTACCAACCGATTATGGCTGGTCTAGTGGATAATGCTTCCGGAGTCTTCTCGATAATCGTTACGTTTATAGGTTCTACAAGCCCTAACATGTAGCTATGAATAAACTCGAGAAAGCTGTTATTGCCCCATGGTCCCTGAACAGTTAAATTGCTGGGTATGTAGGATGTATTCATATATCTTAGGCTTATCTCCACCTTCTTTAGCCCTGTCCTTATCGAGAATTCCCTTAGATACTCGGATATTATCGCTTTGTTAACCTGTATAGAATATATGTTACTTCCACTAACATACACCTTTAACCTTGCTTGGGAAAAGGTTAGGTTCTTACCGAACTCTTCAGGAATAATGATCCCTACATCAAGCTTGCCTTTAACTAAGTCATCCATCAGCAAACTCTCATTCCCGTACGTTTTAACGTTAAACAACTTAGTGCCGTTATACTCTACAGCCCTAAGTACCTCTATAAACGTAGTTCCGTTAAACGGCGTCTCGCTATGATCGTAGCTAATTACTCCTGTATCAAGAGTAAGAGGTCGACCCACGCTAGGGGGTATGAAAACATAGGCTGTCATTAGTACCAGTATAATAGGCCATAGAAATACCCAGAAAATGGAAGCTCTATCCCTAAAGGTCGTCTTAAGCCCCGAGATTAGAAACGCCTTTACCCTACACCACTTCATATGTTTAGCCCTCTTCCCGTTAATCTCAGGAACACGTCCTCTAACGTAGGCTTAGTTACGTTAAGAGACCTCACAGCTCCTCCCTTCTCGTGGATAAGGGTTACAAGCCTCGGAATGTCTTCCTCCGTATTCTCCGAATGAACCCTTACCTTATTTTCATGCATGGTATAACTTAAACTAGATCCCCTAAATGTTTCATCTATGTCCTTAGGGAATTTATATAGCTCAATCTCTATAACAGAGGGAGGAGCGTATCTTGATTTAAGCTCCTCAGGGGTCCCAACAGCCACTATCCCCCCTTGATTAATTATATACACCCTATCAGACAGTACTTCTGCCTCCTCCATGTAATGCGTTGCTAGAAGAATGGCCTTATTACTTTTCCTCTCCTCCTCAATTATCTTCCAAACATCCCTTCTAACACCGGGATCCATACCTGTAGTAGGTTCGTCAAGTATAAGCATCTTAGGATCATGTATAAGAGTCGTTGCTAAGCTAAGCTTCTTCTTCATACCCCCGGAATATTTCCTCACAGGCTTGTTCATGTCCATTGCTAGACCCATATTTTTCAATAATTCCTTAATTTTCCCAATGACCTTTCTACCATCAAGCCCTTGAAGCCTAGCATAAAATAACATATTCTCAAGGCCCGTTAAGTCCTCTATAAGCCCTGGCTCCTGAGGGCAGAAACCTATAAAGGTTCTAGCTCTGAGATCCTCAGGGTTAAACCCATTGATCACTACTTTACCGCGATCGGGCCTGAGTATGCCGGTTACTATTTTAAGTAGCGTTGTCTTACCCGCCCCATTGGGTCCTAATAAACTTACCACCTCCCCCTCTTTTACCTCTAAGTTAACGCCTTTAAGCACACTTTTATTATTAAAACTCTTCCATACATCCTCTACCACAAGCATCGCTTTAACCTCTATTTTTTTAACTTAACTTTTTCCTAAGCCTATTATTATTTATAAATCTTAATGAAAGAAATGTCATAGGTTTACTATGAGGTTTCACTATGGAGAGAAGAGAGGAGGCAAAAAGATGGTTTAAGCAGTCTCTCAGAGACATCAAAGCTGCGAAGGATAGCTTCTCATCTGGAAATTTTGAGTGGGCATGTTTCCAGGCTCAACAAGCTGCGGAGAAGGCGGTTAAAGCGTTACATTATGCACTAGGTAGGAGTTCTTGGGGACACAGTATATTAGAGCTACTTAATTCTTTAAGTGATTTAATTAATATAGAGAGGTTCCTTCCCAAAGCCCGCGAGCTTGATAGACATTACATACCTTCTAGATATCCTAACGCTTTCGAGTCAGGGTATCCTGCGCTCTATTATGACTCAGAGACCGCTGAAAGAGCGGTAAAATACGCCAACGATATAATAGAATGGGTTAAGGGTGAGCTTAAACGTCTAGGAGTGAGCGTTTAGAACTATTTTTAAGGCGAATTACTTCTTCGATAACCGTAGAGTCAGTCATTCTTTTCGACTCATATGCTAGGAACCAGCACGGTGAATGGAGCGATATTGACGTCCTTGTGATCAGTGATAAGTTTGAGAACATGAACATTCTGGAAAGATTCAGATTGATGATGGAGTATAAGGTAGGCAAGATACAGGCGTTCGCTTACACTTACAGAGAACTTGTAAGTATGGTCAAAAAAGGAAACCCTTTAGCCCTTTCAGCTTTAATAGAGGGTAAGCCTTTGTTTTTAAGCAGCAGAGTGAAAAGGCTCATAGAAAGAGCTAAGCAAAATTACTATAGAATAGGTAGAACATGGCACTCTAAATAAGATAAATAATTTATTTAAGACATTTAGTTCATAACTCCTTAAGAGCCCTTAATATAGGAAACTGTTACTCCATCTTATTC
>Ga0116200_10000490_pt1 | contig 13067 bp, 8 predicted proteins | sample Mar14436cmmetaG_FD_94478 | JGI IMG/M metagenome (GOLD analysis project Ga0116200, IMG submission 94478) | Marine hydrothermal vent microbial communities from Guaymas Basin, Gulf of California to study Microbial Dark Matter (Phase II) - Marker... ... | reverse complement strand
CCTCTGCTTCCTCTTGGAGGCTTTCCTCCTCCAAGGCCTCTACTTCCTCTTGGTGGTTTTCTTCCTCCTAAACCTCTGCTTCCTCGTGGAGGAGTAGAGGGGAGTTCTTTTTTCTCTTCTTTTTCTACTTCTTCAAAGGAAGGAGGTGCGCTTGTCCATGCTTTTTCTTTCTCTAAACCTTTTCTAAATAATTCATTTAGTTTCTTTCTATCTTCTCCACCTTCAATTGGATAAAGCCCTGCATTCATTGCTCCTGTGCTTGCTAGATATCGAGGCAATTGAGCATTTCTCATTTTTCCAGTTGAAGGGTCTATCTCATAATACCAGTCAAGTGGTTTGGCGTGAGCATTAAAAGTATCAGTGAATTTCCGACCGAAAGCTTTTGCGGCTTCTCCAACTTGATGGCCTCCCCAAAATTTGTGAATAGCGTCTGCAAATTCATCGTCATCAAACCAATCTTTATTTAACTGTTTTATTTGATCTGCTTTCTTAGTTTCTCCTGCTATGTATTCAGTAATGTTTTTGTATCCTTTCTTTGAAAGGTCTTTTTCTGTAAGCGTTTTTTCTTCTCTAAGAATGTTATAAAATTCGTCTTTTTTGTCCTTGAATGCTCTAAGCATTGCTTTCCACTCATCTTCCTTTCCCATTCTTACTAATTTTCTCAAAGCTGCATTTAATTCTGCCCCACTATATTGAAGAGCGTTAGTTCCAAACCGTGCTTTATCCATTGCATCTTTGAGTTGTTTTTCTTCAATCAACGATGCAAGAATGGCAGCCTTCTTTACGAAATCGCTTTCCTTGTGGAACCATTCTACTTTAGTTTGAACATCTTTTCCTTTGAATTTTTTCTTTGTTTCTGTATAAACACTTTCATCGGCTTTAACAGTTACAGATGTTATTGCTCTACCTAACGCTCTCTTAGCGTAAGGAGAAATGACTAGTCTTTTTAGTTTTTCTCTTCGTGACATCTTTTCAAATTCCTCTCTTGTGGGAAGGCCTGGAGCAGTCGCTAATTGCTCTGCTTTTCTTCTTACTTTCTCAGGAACTACTCTTCTTGCGACACCACCTACTCCTTTTTTCATTAAACTAGTTATTCCTGCTACACCTCCTAAAGCTTTTAATTGTGCCTTCATTACTCCAATTACTTCTTGGGCGCCTACTGGAACATATCTTAAGCTTCCGTAGAAAGCGACTATTAAGAAAATAATCAAGAACAAATAATTATAAATTGAGGGAGGTAATTGGAAGCTGGGTACGCCTGCGATTGGGGATATATCAATATTTCCGGGTCTACTGAGAAAAGCAGCACTAAAAATAGATAGGATAAGTCCTAACAGAAAGAAAGCAACTATTCCAAGAGTAGCCCACTGAAACGTTGCTTTTAGCCATTCCCATCCGTATTTTTTGGTCTGATCGAAGACAAAACAAAAGACTCCCAGAGGAGCAAATATTCCTAAAATCCAAAGAGCAGCGATTCTTATTATAAACAGCACAGTAAAAACAAAAAAGATTGCTCCCATTACAAGATTGAATAGAATCAGTACTACTATTGAAAATACATTTCCCAGTAAGTTTCCTTGCCAAAACATCAAGCCTAAATAAACAAGCGAGAAAGGAGCACCAAATACAGTAAAGGCGGAGGCTACATATCCTGTAATTGTAGCAATAATTACATTTGTAATAGCTCCCAAAGAACCTCTTAAAGGAAGAAGAGCGGTGTTAGCAAAATCCTTTCCATAGGCGCTAAGCAGGGTATTCATAAAAAATTGTGCGATGTCAACAAAAGCGCCAACTATAAGGAGACTAAAGTTCACTAATAATATTGCAAGAATTAAACGAGCAAAAACCTTCTTGAGTTGAAATGTTTCTATTCTTAGAATATAGGCTAAAGCAATAAAAACAATAGCAAGAACAAAAAAAAGATTTACGAGCCCAACTATGAAATGAAAACCTGCAAGCACAGCAGGATTATTTAAATATAAAGGAAGGTCTACTGCCCATTCCAGTAGATAGGCAGAAAGAACAGCAAATCCGGCCGAAAGGAAAGCAAAGATTACAAGCTTCAAAAGGAAAGAGAGAATAGCTTGATCAAAAGAATCCAGAGCATTGAGGACCGAGTCTGCCCAATCAAAAATTCCCGTCCCAATAATAGCGTGTGTCGGTTTTGGACAAGTGAGAGAGAAAGAGATTAACAGGAGAATAAATAAGAATATTTTGGTTTTTTGGGATGACATTGATTTAAAATCTTCTTTATGGTCCTGTAGTAAAACTGGAAGTAGTTCCATAAGCAGGCCCTGCTTCATTTGCTGCTATGGCTCTCCAGAAATAAGTAGTGTTGGTAGCTAATCCTTCAATCTCTACAGAAAACGGTATTCCTCCAGCAGGTATATCTTGAACAAAGATCTCTTGAAACTGTTCAGGGTCTGGCGGAGCTGTTTTATCAAGATAGAGTTTGTTTTTCCCATATTCAAAATGTACTCTTACTCTGTCGGTCCTTCCGAAATCAAGCAGTGCTCCTTTTAAAGTTGCCTTGTATGTTCCATCGGGTTGTTTCAGAGGAGTAGGAGGAGGAAATGTTACAGTTTTGACTTTTGGCGGAATAGGAGGAGAAATGTCTACTGCTTTGATTGAATAAATGTGACTTTGGGAAACCCAATCAAGATTCGGCATGCTTTTTCCTATTCCTGTGAAATTTCCTTTACACTTGTCTTCTTCATATAAATTCAATTGGCATGCTCCCTTCATCAAAACAGATTTTATTGGGGTTTCGCTAATGTACCATGTCCATACCCCTGGTATTATGGGAATACCTATTCCTGTAAGAATACATTCTTCTAGATCAAATTTCCCTCCTTTCCCTATTGTGAGGATATGACCTTTATAATTTTTTTCTTTATAGATTTTTACAAACTCACATGGTTTATCCCAATCAGGGTTTTGCCAGTTTCCAGTTGGCATACCGCTAATATCACTTGTAGGAGGAGAAAGGGTTGTTAAATCAGGATTCAAAGTATTTAGGATAATAAAAGTAGAAAGTAAAAGAACCAAACCGGCAATAGCAGCAATAATTCTTTCTCTTGCCTCCTTCATTTTAGCAGGATCTCCGACCGAAGTTAGATATTGAAATCCGGCAATAATTAGAGCAATAAAAGCAGCTAATCCTCCAAGAAATATTCCCCATCGATAAGCATAATCCACGAAATCAACTAGCGTACTTTCATCGCTTAGTTCCTTTCCTCCGGGCGCAGTAGGCCAGTTTAATTCTAATCCTTTTACCTGAGAACCAAAAGAAAGAAAACTAATCAATATTGATATAAAAATGACAGTAAGTAGTTGTCTTCTATATTTTTTCATATTATTTAATTTTAACACAAACCAACCCATTTTTAAATTAATCAATGATCTCTACGGAATCCATTATTTCGTTACTCTCTTTTAGGAAATTATTCCAATCTCTTTCTGCTGTGAAAAAGGTTACTATATAGGCTGTATCTTCTAAGAAAACTATTTTCTCCTTTGATCTAAAAGAATGCCGATTTGGCTTACTGTACCTTATCTCAAAAATATATTCATTATCTTTTGGTTTTGAAGAATCAATAATTTCCATTTCCCAACCTTCTTTTTGATATAAGGCTTTTGTTGCTTCGATAAATTCTTTGACAGACTCAGCTTCCAATGTTCCTTTGCATATCTCCAATTGGCTCAATCCTTTACCCGTTAATCTTCTTGCAAGAAACAAAATCTCAAGTCCGTAATTTTCCTTAATTTCTTTTGGAAGACTTGTTTCTAACGTTGCTGGATCTTTTATCTCTCTCCAATTAGAAAGATATTTGAGCTTCAATTTTCCGTCAGGAGTTACAAATTCCTTATGTTCGAGATTTTTCTGCTCTTCTTTGCTTATTAGGGAATTAATCTGGGATAAAGTCTCTGGCTCTATTGAGTTTTTTATCTTTTCTAATTTTTGACTCGCATAATACAAGCCTACAGAAATCAATATTCCTATTACCAGAAGAAATAAGAGAATAATTTTTAATAACTTCCATGTTCTCTTCATCGTATTCTTTCATTCTTAGAAAGGTAGTTCCCACCAATGTCCAAAGATTTGAAACCGGAATCCAGCAAGGGCTAAGAGGAAATTGACAATAGACCAAGCGAGAAGTATTAGACCATATCCTATGACTATCCATTTGAGAGCAGATTTTACTTGCAAGATAATAGTTGTTTCTCCTTTAGAGATGTAGAGCATAACCCCAACTGCTACCAATGCGAGTATTAAGAGAATGGTTGCTAACTTCCAGAGAAGAAAATCCAAGATATTTCTAATAAGCAAGAAGAGATGTTTAATCTGGCATTGTTCTCTCTCATCACATGGTGTGTTAGGATCATCATAGAGACGGCCACAGGGAACTAATCCTCCTTGTCTTTCTGGAGGTGCTGTAAGTGCTAAGTTAAAAGTTCGCCAATTACTCCATGGTCCTGCACCTCCCGTTCCGCAGCTTGAATCAAGACATCCTCTTACTCTCCATTCATACTCTCCTACTTCAGGAAACTCATAGGAATAGTGTGTGATGGAATCTGAATTTATAATCTTATGAAAGATTTCCTCTCCTGTGCTCTTGTTCTTTATAACGTATTCGTAATACTTAGCACCTTTCAACGGTTTCCAAGAGAACCGTATTTCCGGTTCTTCAATTTTTGCATTAAGAGAAGGTTTTATGAGAACAGGAAATCCCATTGAGAAAGTAGTGAAAGCGCCAAGATTGCTCCACTTTCCGCATACGCTTCCATCTTTATGGGCGCATGTTCTAACCTGCCAAGTATAGACATGGTTTAGTTTCAGATCAGGATAATCTACTACCACTTCCGATACATTTACCACTCCTTTTACTGGGCTTATTCCTCCTAATATTCTATACTCATAGGAACCTGCTCCTGAGACATCTTTCCAATCAAGTTTTACAGGAATTACTGCTGAAAGCGCTTCTGTTCCTGTAGGAGCAAGCAAAACAGGAGGAGCGCCAGTGATTTTGAATTGCCAAGGATCAAGCCAATCTTTGCAATTTTGAGCTGCATAGTCAGTACAGGGTTGGATTGTCCAATTATAGACCGTATCGAGCTCAAAATCAGGCCAATCAAAAGTTATGATGTTTGCTGAGGTAGTACCAGTATGGCCTCCAATATTGTAATTATAAGAATTGATTCCAATTGCTCTGTTCCATTTAAAAGTCACAGGAAGACCTATAGCATCATTGATATTATTTGGAGGAGCTATCAATTCTGTTTCTCTAATATTTGTTCCCACAGAAAAGCCCCATTTCTGGCTATAGTCACTACAGTATTCCTTTCCTTCCGATAAATAGCAAGTAGCCACTTGCCATCTATATCGTTGGTTCTCAATTAAATATGTTCCTGTGAAGTCTTCCCAAAGAGAGTAGAGTTTATCCCATGGCCAATTAGAACCAGGGATTATTTCTTTTGGTATACATTTTCCATCTTTAACTAATAAAGGATGACACTCTTCCTGATTTTCACTGTTTATGTGGTAAAGCTTTAGTTTATAACTGGTTATATTCTTTCCTCGTCCTTGGTCATAATAATATTCTCCTTTTCTGCCTTCGCCCAACATAACTGTGTTATCAGGAGGGTCACACCAGTCCAGAATTACAGGAATGTCTTGTGTTTCTGCTTCACTGGTAGTGTTATTCCAGTCAGGATCAGAAGGAGTAGCTGGTTCAGGGGCTAGACTTGTAGTAAAAGGCCAGGCATCAAGCTCTGCCCATGGTTTACAATTGAGTCCAGCAAGATCACAACATGGCTGAACTTTCCAATAATATGCGTTTCCTGATTGAAGAGAACAAGAGGGTGGTGTATATTCGGTAGGAGGATTGCGAGGGTGTGAGATATCTCTTATAACATCAGAGACTATGGTTTTTGTGTTAGTACTTGGTACATATGTAACACCTGGGATTGCAACAGGGACAGCTTTCCATCGATATGATTTTGCTCCCTCTACCTTTTCCCAATCAAAATGGGCAGGTAAGAAGATGGGTCCGCTTTCAGGATTCACAAAATCAATTCCGTCTCTAATTCCACATTCGGGACATTCTTCGGTTCCTGCTCTTTTAGGTTTTTCTATACATTTTCCTTTACATTTGCAATAAGCAGGTATTTTACTCCATTCAGTAGGAGGGGGGACTAATCTAGTACAAATTTGATAGTCTTTACACTTCAAAAGACTTGGGAGATCGCTCCAATTTTCAGGTTCTTCCCATCCCCATTTTTCCTTTATAGCCTGGATAAGATCGTCTATTTTGTCAAAACCTGGAGTACATACTTTTTCACCTCCTGTTCCAACACATGCTCTCACCAGAATTCTGTCGCCACACTTGTTATTGTTTTCATCGCATCTGAATTCTAGGTATATCCCTGGGGATGCCTTTACTACTTGCTGATTTTTTGTTGTCGCTAAAAATATAATAAAAAGAGAAATCAATATTACTATCGCAAGAATGGATAGATAAATTTTTTGTTTTTTCATGGGTGTTATACTTATTTTTTTTTAATTTTATAATAAATTTCATTCTGAATCCATAAATAAAAATGGCTGTGGAGAAATTACTTGACTTTCAGAATAGATTTACTAATTTAGAAGACAAGATGTTAAAATCTTTGTGGGGCAAATTTTTAGTTTTTTTAATAGTGGTTTTAGTTATTTCTGTAGGTTTTTGGTTGAGTTTTTCTCTTGGAGATCAAAGAATTCAGGCAGTTTCTCTCAAGCAGCAGAAGTTATTTATTAATTCTCAAGATAGATCTTATATCGAATCGCCTGAACTTACTTTTATCCAGAATAACAGCTTAGCTGGAGTTTCCTGTCTCCAGATTTTTTCTTCCAAGACCTTAGCTGCATTGTCGGGAGAGGAAATTCAGAAAAAGGAAATTACAGAATATGTGGTTCAACCGGGGGATACCCTTGGTTCTATTGCTGCTGATTTTGGTATTTCTTTAAATACCATTTTATGGGCAAATGATTTAGGAAGAAATTCTATTATTCGTCCTGGTCAGAAATTAATTATCCTTCCGGTCTCAGGGGTAATTCACCATGTAAAGAAAGGCGATACTTTAAGCGAGATTGCTCGTACTTATAAAGCAAAAATTGAGGATATTATTGCTTTTAATGATCTTTCAGAAGAGGGAGATATTTATGTAGGAGATATTCTGATTATTCCCGGCGGAGTTAAGCCTGTTCAAGTAAGGAGTTACAGCTATTCCTTTAGTCAAATTCCAGTTGCTTCGAGTTATTTTATTGTCCCAGTTTCCTCTCCTTATCGAGTTACTCAAGGTCTTCATTGGTATAATGCTGTTGATTTTGCTAATGTAGGTAATAGTTGCGGAAAACCTGTTTTTGCTGCTGCCGGAGGAAAGGTGCTGAAGGTAAAATACGGTTATAATCGTGGAGCAGGAAATTATATTAGAATCCTTCATCCAAATGGGCTGATAACACATTATGGACATCTTCAAAAAATTCTGGTAGTAGTCGGCCAGGAGGTTTCGCAAGGAGAACTTATTGGATTAATAGGACATTCCGGAAAAACTATTCCTGCTGGATCTGCTGGTTGTCATCTTCACTTTGGACTTTACAGTTCTCAAGGTTCTCCTCCTCGAAATCCGTTTGCCCGATAAGGATTTGGCAAAAAAACAAAAATCTCTCGGATCGAGAGTTTTTTTTGTTTTATTTTTCTTCTCTTATCCTATACATTAAAGCCTCACTTAGATGAGAAAAAGAAATAGAGAGTTTTCCTTCAAGATCAGCAATAGTGCGAGCCATCTTAAGAACTCTATGATAACCACGAACAGAAAGTTTTCCTGAATTTACAAATTTTCTTAGCAGAGAGCGAGATTTTGAATCAACTTGGCAATGTTTTTTAATTTGATCAATTGTAAGTTCACTATTGGTGGTCTGAGTGAGAGATTTTTCTTTTTTAAATCTTTCTCTTTGAATCTGACGAGCTTTTTCTACTCTTTTTCTTATGTGCTCGCTTGAATTTTTTATATACTCTTCTGCTAATCTCTCATATTTTACAGGAGGAACTTCTACAAAGACATCTATTCTATCTATAATAGGACCGGAGAGTTTTCTTTGATATTTTTGGATCTGAGCGCTACTGCATTTGCATTCTCTTGTTGGGTCGGTTAAATAGCCACAAGGACAAGGATTGGAAGCAGCTACCAATGTGAAATTTGCTGGAAATTTTATTCTGCTCTGGGCTCTTGCAATAATAATGTAGCCGTTTTCCATCGGCTGACGAAGAGATTCCAAGACATCTCGGTGAAATTCAGGAAATTCATCCAAAAAAAGTATTCCCCTGTGAGCAAGGGTGATCTCTCCAGGTCGAGGAGGGCTACCTCCCCCGATCAGTGCTACTTCAGAGCAGCTATGGTGAGGTGCACGAAATGGCCGTATTTGGATTAGAGGTGTTTCTTGAGAGAGAAGCCCTGCAATGCTGTAGATTTTTGTTACCTCAAGTGATTCTTCAAAAGAAAGAGAAGGCAAGATGCCAGTAATAGCTTTTGCCAGAAGAGTTTTGCCGGTACCTGGTGGGCCTATCATCAAAAGATTATGTCCTCCAGCAGCAGCAATTTCTAATCCTCTTTTTGCATATTCTTGCCCTTTGATAAGTCCTAAATCGATGGAATATTCGCTCTCTGATTTAATAGAATCGATATCTACCAAAAAAGGGAGAATTTCTTTTCTCCCTTCAAGGTATTCTATAGCTTCTTTTAATGTTTCTACTCCAATTACCCTCAATCCCTTAATGAGAGCAGCTTCAGGAGCATTTGCTTTGGGAAGGATAATTTCTTTAAAATTCTTTTTTTGGGCAAGCATTGCTAGAGCAAGTGCTCCTTTTATTTTTCTTAATTTCCCATCCAATGCTAGTTCCCCAACTATGAGTTTATCGTGGGGAGAGAAACTCACTTGCTTTGAAGCAAGCAAATAACAAAGAGCGATAGGAAGATCATAACAAGCTCCTTCTTTTTTCAAATCAGCAGGGGCAAGATTAATAAGAACTCTTTGAGGAAAATGATAGGGAGGTTTTAAATAAGAACTTTTTATGGCTGCGCTTACTCTTTCTTTTGATTCTTGAATCGCTCTATCGCCAAGACCTACTATCTCCAGACGTCTTAATCCATAAGAGATATCGGTTTCTACTTCAATTATCTGAGCATCTAATCCTACTAGAGCAGCTGAGAAAACCTTAGAAGACATGTTTTTAAATTGAAATCCTTTTTATATTTCTTCTTACTCGATCTATATATTTTAAAATGTAATCTTTTAACAATTTTTTTAGTTTTTCGTCTTTAATTTTCTTGATCTGTATTTTGAGCTCTGATAAGCTATTGATTTCTTTTAAACCCTCAATTATCCGCAGATCTTCAGGCAAGAGAGATCTGGTCTTGCTAAACTCTTTTGCTAATTCTACTGCTTCCAAAAGATATTCTTTTGAGGCCTGGGCTAGAGATCTTTTTTCATATTTGTAAGGGAAAATGAGGCCTTTTAAGGGAATAATCTGAGTATGTTTTTTCTCTACCAGACGATTTAGGAAAATCTCTACTCCAAATCTTGTCTTCTTCATTTCTTGGAGGTGGGGAAGTAAAAGGTCTCTGGGATATACTCTCTCGCCAGTTAGATAGATACGGGTAGGAAGAGAGAACTGAAACCTGTTTTTTACTGGGACTCCTAGAATTGCCTTAAAGTTTCTTTTTAGGGCAGGTTTAACCAAAATTTCTATATGCTCGAGAGAAAGGTTTGGAAAATCCGCGTCCCAGAAGACAATGATTTCTCCTTTTGCTATCTCTGTGCCTTTTGCAAGAGCATATCCTTTACCTTTGTTTTCTTTGAGATTAATGAGTTTTATTCTATCTCCAAAGCTTTCGAGAATTTCTAAACTTCTGTCAGTGGAGCCATCATTTACACAGATTACTTCATCTATTAAATCTGACTTCAGAAAAGTTTCCACTATTTTCCCAACTGTTTTTTCTTCATTAAACACAGGAATAACCGCTGATACTCTCTTTGTGTTTTTTTCAAAAGACTTTTTTTCTTTGTAGAAAACACAGAGAATATCTTTCCCAATCTCTTCTATATGGCGCGGGATTTCTGGTGGAATAACTCCAAATCCTTCTTTTATCATTTTTTTTAACTCTTGTTCTGTCCAGAGGGTTTCTGCATCTGGCTGGTTAATCCCATCTTGCTCGAAATATCTAAAGAATTTCTTTCCTAATAAAAGAGTATTTTTTCCTTTTGGTTCACAGAGAATTAATTTCTTTTTGGCTGATCTCCAGCAGTTGCTCAAGAATTTTTTTTGTTTTGAACTTTCTATATGATGTAAAACATCGCAAATAACAACTACATCTACAGAGAAGTAGCTTTTGGAATCAAGTACATCTCCCACGTAAAAAACTGAATCTTTATATTTTTTTTGAGCCCAGTTAATGAAGTTTTCGTTAAGATCAAATCCAAAATAAAAAGACCCTGAAGGTAAAAAATTCCTCAAAAATCCTGTTCCACAGCCAGGTTCCAGGACTTTCTCTCCTTCCTTTATAAAAGAGGCAATCAATTGATATCTTTTCTTTAGATTCTTTCTATGAATTAACTTTAAGCTTTGTTGATAAAGTAGAGGATATCTATAAAAAATGCTTTGTTTTTGCATATTCAAAAATCAACAAAAAAATGGGTTTCAGTACTTTTTTAAATTACCATATTTCGGAATGATATCCAAGCATACTTGACAAGTATTCCAAAAATATGGTATAATATAAGCGCAAGAGAAACAGAAATTGTTTCTCTTGCCTTCCAAGTAATCTTGGAAGTTTGAAAAATGAATATGGAGGTGAGATGAATGGAAAAAGTTTTGAAGAGGATATTTTTGGCGCTAGCGATTCTCTCTGTGTGTACTTTAGCTGGTACGAATTTAGGAAATGCTCTAGCCCAGGATACTGACAAGATGATTATAGTTGATGATGACGGAGATGGTGATTACGCTAAGATTTGGCAAGGAATAGCAGCTGCGAAATCCGGAGATACAATTATAGTAAGAGGAGGAGTCTACTACGAAAGTATTAATATCTATAAATCATCTATTATCCTCAAGGGAGAGAAAGATCCTAATGGTCCGGCTATTCCAGTAATAGGCTCCACTGGTGCGAGTAGTCCTATTATTTCGATCTCCGCTGATTCTTGTGTTGTTCAAGGATTCAAAATTATGGGAGATAAAGCACGGACAGCAATTTATGTCAAAGGTAGCAACAACATCATAAAAGAAAACACAATACTGAACAGTTACGCAGGAATTGTTGTCTGGGGTTCTGGAAATGTAATTTCTAGTAATTCTATCGGATTAAACACTGTGGGTGTTCAGATATATAACTCGTTTAATACTGTAGAGAATAACGATTTCTGGGGAGATAAAGAATGTATTTATACTTCGAGAGCGTCCAGTCTTGAGATATCCGGTAATACATTTGCCGGATATCAGACAGGAATTTCGATTAACTTCGATTATCCTACAGAGAGTTACTGCCAGATCACAAACAATAATTTTCTTGAGCCAGATGTTCTTCTTGGATTTTTAGGATTAGGGGTAAAATCAGCAACTTTTCATAATTGCTTGAGAGCGCAATGGAGAGGAAATTACTGGGGAGTGCCTCATATAGTTAAGATAATTTGGGGAACTGTAGAGCACGGTAACACAGAATACCCATGGATCAATATTGACTGGAGACCTGCCAAGATTCCTAGAATAAGACTACCCACTCTCTTAAAATAAATATGGCCCGGCTTTTTGTCCGCGGCCTCTTTTTTATTTCAAAATAAAATTATTTACATTTCTTACAAGTTCTTGCTGCAGGAAAGGCTTTCAGACGCTCCAGAGAAATAGGTTTTTTGCATTTCTCGCATATTCCGTATTTCCCTTTTTTTATTTTCTCAAGAGCTAAATTAATATCTTGGAGCTTTTTCTCTAGGCTAAATTCAACGGGCAAAAGGGCTTCGTATTCCTCTACTTCATCAGCAGCTTTTTCAAGAATAGCTCCACCTGTTTCTCCATCAAAGTGGGGAAAGCGTGTATCCCAATCTCCTTCTAATTTTTTATCTTTCTTTGCAAACTTCTTGAGTTCAGCTTCTATAGCTGCTTTTTCTTCTTTTAATTGTTTTTCTAATTGTTTAAGAATTTTTTTATTCATTTATTTGTTGTTCATTTAAATATTCAATTATTTTCTTCATACTTTCATAAGAGCTGGTAAAGATGAGGAAATCTTCTGATATCAGATAACAGATTCCTAAATCTTTTCTTGAATATGTAAGATAACGAAAATGTTTTGTTTTGTAAACAGCATCTCTAAACACAGGACTCATGGCTGAACCTTTATGTTCCATTAAGAGAAAGAATTTCTGAAAGTCTTGCTGGGCATTGTCTTCCCAAGATTTCATTAATTCTTCTATTTCTTCTTTGTTTTTGAGAGTAATAGCAAAGCCTAATCTTTTTCCTGTGGGCTGAGAATAGACAAAAAGGGAAAATTTTTCTTCAAAGCATAAAGAAAGGTCCTTGAGAGAGTTCATTTCAAGAGCTGTCAGAAATTCGTCAAGCTTAATCTCTTTGTTGGTTTCCAGATTCTTTACCTGCAACTGAAAGAAATCTCCTTCTTTAATTTCTTGCTTTCTCAGAAAGTCTTCTAATGCAGAAGGAATCTCCTGAGAACTCGAGGCTTCTATAGTTGTACTGGCTTGGGTAATTACAAAGAGGGGAGGAGAAGGAGGGAGAGGTGTGGTTTCTTGTGGTTGAGTCGGTTGTTGAGGAGGAAGAGGAGGTTTTGCTTTTTCTCTAAAATACCACCAGAAGAATAAAGCTGTTGCTGCAATAATAAGAATTAAAAGGAGAACAAACATTCTTATAATTATTTTCTGGAGCAGGGAAGGTTTCTTGGGAAGTTCTCTTTTTGGGGGTAGTTGTTCTGGTTTAAGAATTCTTTCCTCTTCCATTTTTTCTTTTTCTGCTCTTTCCTTTGCTTTT
>Ga0116200_10000486_pt1 | contig 13085 bp, 21 predicted proteins | sample Mar14436cmmetaG_FD_94478 | JGI IMG/M metagenome (GOLD analysis project Ga0116200, IMG submission 94478) | Marine hydrothermal vent microbial communities from Guaymas Basin, Gulf of California to study Microbial Dark Matter (Phase II) - Marker... ... | reverse complement strand
GTGGGATGAACATTATGTCATAGAAGGTGAGCACGAAGATCTCGCTGTTCAGGTCAAACCCTCTAAATGGTTCTTTGCTGTATGCCTCAATGTCTTCCTAGTTCACATGCATGATTACAAGGACTCCACCTATAGTGCTCATAGATTCTCTGATGAAAAGTGGAGAAGAAGCTGGTTGCATTTCTTTCATAAGTGGAATATAGATTCCTATCAGAGTGGTGGGGAGCTACTGCCTCCATTAAATCTTTCTAAATTACCAAGATTTGAGAGCATTAGGGAAAGCCGTGAAAAATGGATAAAGAAGTAGGAGGTGGAAATGAACCTTATAAAGGCTGCTGGTGTTGGAGCTCTTGGGACTGTGATGGGAGCAGCAGGACTTTCGGGATATGCGCTTCTTGCAGGCATGGAGTGGGCGCAGTCTGTGTTCATGCTTGTCGTCGGTGGCATGATGGGAATCGTCTCAGGTCTCTTCGCATCCTCGACAGACAAGATAGTCTTTGAGCAGCCCTCAGGATACAAGGCAAAAGTCCACATAACAGCAGAGGAATAAATTGATAATTCAGCTTCCTTTATTTTTTCCCTTTCTGGAGAAATGGCCGTTCTAGAGTGGGGTAGTCTGAACCTTTCGTACATCATTAATAAACGTGTTGTAGTACGACTCTTTAACTCACCTATTATTCTCTATCGTGGTGATGTGGTTTCATTTACATCTGAGAAAACCTACCGCGAGATTGAAGTAGAGGGAGTAGCAAAGGGAATGGATGACATCGAGGCCATCCTATCAAAATGTGATGAAGTGCATGATCTCACGCTTGCAGGTGTTGATTACCCCGATGCATTTCTAGTTGATTTCAGCTACAACTACTGGAAAACTGATGAGCATAAAAATATATGGTATAAATTCCGTATAAGATTTGTTTCTAAGTAGGTGTTTCCTATGATTCGCTCTGCTGTGATCACGAGAGACGGAAAGAGTAATGTTGTATCAGCCCTTGTGAATGGAACAGCTTGGACTTTGTCTGCTCTTGGCGTTGGTGATTCTAGTCAACATCCCAGCATAGACGATAGAGATTTACTAGGTTCAAATAAGTACTATGTAAATGTTTCTCCAATCCTGAATAAGACGGACGGATACATTGAGTTTAATTACTCGTTCTCTGGAGGAGTTGTATCATTTCCAATTTCCGAGATTGGAGTTTTTAGGGACACATCTAATACCTCAGGGTATATGTTTTTGAGAGCAATATGTGATACCATTCGGTTTCAGAACGAAAGTGATTGGTTGGACATCACAGTAATTATAGGTGTTCCTTGAAATGCCCGATCTTGAGGCTCAAGCAACTCTTTATACTTTCTGGTCAATTCAATGGAATTTTAGTGCTTCTCTTGAGCGAGATTTCTTTGTAGTCTCGAAGCGGGATCATCGGGAAGATGGCTCGGTCTCTCAATTGTTCTATCCCTATGTATTTCCGTTTTCTTATTTTCGAATGTATAGGTTAGCTCTTCACCAACTTTTAACGTTTTCACGAAGCTGTAAAGGACATTTTAGGGTTTGCTGCTATACTATTCCTGTAAGATCTCATAAGGCAACTCATGATACAACTGTTCATCTTACATCAAATGCAAATTTAGAAGGACCATTCATGTATGTCTCTTTGTCTTTTCTTCAATTTCTTTCGCCAGGCTATATTTTTCATGTTTGCTTAGAACCAGTCAATAAGATGTCTCGCCTCGGCTACTACATACATTTCTACAGTGAGCTGCTCTCGCCTTCTACCTCGTATAAAAAGATTTATGTGATCAATTGGCCATGACAGACTTTAACTTACTATCCTATGAAGTGGAAGCTGAATGGGGCCAACCTTATCGAGTAGCTAGACTTGAGTATTTTGGAGATGCCCCAGGTGAGGATGATGATATTCAAATAAATCAAGCGAAATATGATTCCAGCTGGCGAATACACATATTTTCAGGCCGTGTGCTCTCCAAGGAGATTCGTGGCGTTCCACCTGGAGAAAAGAGGATTATAGTAACTGCTGTTTCCTCTGGATGGTATTTGACTCAGCAGTACATCAATGAGTCAACTTCCGTAGTGATTCCAGGCAAAACACCTAACCCAAAGTACTACATAGAGGATTGGCTTGGTGGAAGTAGCTGGAGAAGCATCACAGGATGTGAGCCTGTAACCATTTTCAAAGTTCCTAATTGGGCACCCGAGTATTCGTATAATTTGCTTTTATTCTCTCCTGCTCGAACTACAAAATGGGAAGCTATCACTCAAATATGTGATCGGTATAATATGGTGGCTTTCACAACTCCTCATTGGGCTTTTGATTGGGATGAATTCAGATTTTACTCTGCTGAGTGGGCTGAGAAATATGTTTTCGATGAAATCACAACGGTGGATGGAAGAGAAGATATTTTAGAGATTGAGCTTTATGGGCATTACGGCCAAGAGATGAAATACAACAGAGTAAGGATATACTCTTCAGATGCTGATTGGAATTATTTTTGGGGTCAGTCTGAAGACTGCATGGTAACTTGGAAGAAGTGGAGACCCCGAGAGTTTAACTATGAGATTCCTGATTTGGAAAACCCTATGAATGCTTCTCTTTGGGCTGATACGCTCCTTGAAAGATTCCAAGCTGCTAGCGGTCAGATTCGGTTACTTCTTCGTTCATTTCCTGAGAGAGCTGGTGGAGGTTTGTTAAGGCCGGGAGATATTATAGAAATAGAGCATGCATTTGAAGAGGCCAATACTACTTGGCGGATCTTCAAAATAATTCACAGAGCTCAAGCTGGACAAGAGGCTCAAACAGAAATTCATGCAGCTAAATTTGATGATTTATCTCATCCGTATGTCAAGAGTGAAAATCCATTCAGGCGTCTAAGCGAAGCCGTCCAAGAGCGTATTATAAAGTCGGTTCAGCTTGCAGTGCCAGGAGCATTCTCTCGAGAGCGGGTATATACAGGTGCCGCAGCGCCCACAGCTGCTACTGCATGTGAGATACTTAATTGGAATCCTGATGGGACAGTGGATATACGCATACTATCAACAGGGCAAATAGTAAAAGGAATAAAGCTCCTATAATCAAGCACTCAAAAAATGACAAGCCGATCCGTCTATCTTGAGGGGAAGAAGGGAAGATACGCTATTTATAAAAAAGGAGTTGGTGGACCTGCTGGAGTAGATTGCTATCTTGAAGTCAATGCTACGATTTTCAATTTCTCTCTTGCTTGGCATGAAGAGGATTTTGTAGAACTCAGAAACGAAGGGTATTTTCCTTGTTTCTTTGATGTTGAAATTGTTAACGTTTCGAACTGTGAGTTTTGGACTCCACTCAATAAAAGCTATTCTCGAGCTTGTGTGGGTGAAAATAGATCATTTGCTATTTCGGTGTGCCCGAACTATACATATACCGCTTACGCGGAGATGAAAATTAAGCTACTAGCTGGGACAGGCCAGCCAGACCCAATTATCAAAGTTTACGCACCTGGATATGATCTCCCTATGAATAAGACAATTCCCCCAGGTAACTGGTGGGCTATTTACTATGGGAATGATGTAATCACTGAATTTTGGATGTTTAAACATGAAACAGACTTCTTTGGATCCTTCGGTGATACGGGTTTTCCGCGGCACGCTAAAACTTTTTATTGGGATTGTTTCGGAGATATTTGGTATTCTTCTGGAAGGTACCTCTATAATTTGAGTATTAAGACAGTAAATCCCTCTCCAACTACTATCACTCTTCCTGAGCATAATGGTGATGGACAAGCTTTCACTGTAGGTCCTAAGTATTCCTCCTCAGGTTTATTAGTGTATGTATATCTACATCCACACAAAATCGCTGAGGTATTCTGGGACGAATCCAATGAAACAGCAGAAGATATTATCACTTACGATATAGAAGTTTGTCCTTCTCAGCTTTACTGGGACGGCTCAACTAATCGGATACTGATTGCAGGGCCCGAAAAGGCTGTTACGCTAATTCCAGATTCAGGTGGAACTATAGATTGTCAAACCGATTCACCAGGACCTTTATCTTTTGCTGCTCGGGACATCTATGGAAGATATTGGTTTATAAATCACAGTGGATATGAAGTTTATCTGCTGACCGCAAATTTAGATTTTGTGGAAAAGCGTGAGTTCTCTCCTTTATTACGCTTCTCAATGATTTCGGAGAACTCATACAATGATATAGTCATCATAACGCGTAAGAGAAAACCTCTCCAGATTGGCGGAGTTGGTTGCTCCCATGCTATGGTCTTTTATGTAGATGATGATTACTCTGAGTTTAAAATTCTGAAGACGGGACCTCGATGCTTCACTGCAGCAACTTGGCACAAAGAGTGGGTATTAATAGCTCCATATTGCTATCATGGCGAGTGGTTCTGTGAATACGTGAAGGGTCTTAATTTGCGTACAGGAGAGCAAAGAGGTCTACCTTGTCATACTTGGCCTAGTTACGATTTTGGAGATTCCACATTCTGGCTCTGGGGAGATCCAGGTCTGAGTAAGTGGAGATCATGGGATTGGACTTGGTCACCTGCATATTGGTGAAAGGAAGATGCCAAGAGGTTTGTATTTCAACCAACGTCAGGAGCATTTCGTATTGTTTAGAGGCGGCTCAATTCCTGAGAAAGAGATAGAAAGAATCTTTACTCATAACATTTCGTTCTTCAATGCATCTCACGATTTCGGAGAAGTTCCTCTTGGTTCTAGCAGCTCTGAAGTTGAATTTGTGATGATTAACACCTCATTACTGACAGCTCGTGTGTTCCCAGAGTTAAAAGGACACACACATGATTTTGAAATTCTAAACGAAATACCAGTAATCGTCCCTTGGAATCAAACTGCTGCTATAAGAGTACGATTCAATCCTACTAAAGCAGGAAAACGAGAGGCTTGGCTTCACGCTAAACTACACTGCTGTGGAGACGAACGACGTGTATATCTAAGTGGTGATGGAATATGACAAATCACGGTTTATTGCTTTATGATAATCGAAATCTGTATGTGATTCCTGGCACAGGCGGAGAAGGACCCTGTTTCAATACAACAGTATATCTGTATCCACCGAAGAAGATATGGGATTGGTGGTGGAACTGGTACAGAGCAACTATATGGGGCGTTAAATTATGGCATGAAGGGCCACTTGAAGTAATGAGAGTTAAGCTTTATAAAAAGAACGCACAATGGACCTACATAGAAATTTGGGTAGGAGGAGAGTGTATCTATCCTGATAATAACGGCGAAATAGTCCTTCATAAGAATCAAACCGTATCTCTCACGATTGAGGGCTGGGTACCAGCTGGCTGTCAAGGGTATCTCTGTGCATATAGCACTCTCAATCCAAAAGGGCCACATTCGTGTATATGGATATATTAAAGGTAACACTCTAACAAATAGGAGGTTGAAATGGCTCTCCAATCAATAGCCATTTTGGATACAGGAAAAGAAAACATAACTAAATTGTTGACAGGCTTTGGTGAATCTTATAACGGTATAGGAGTTGGCAATGACAGCACGCCAGTGAATCAATCTACACATGAGCATCTTTTAGGCGATGAAACTTGTTTCAAGAACGGGAATGCCAGCTATCTCCAGCTTGCAAATAACTCATACGCTGCACAGTGGTCAAATGTCTTTCAGCATGATGATCTCCCATCGAATACTCTCGCTGAAGCAGCAGTATCTGTGAATGCTTCCAATCAGACTACAACATGTCTTCTCCGTTGTACGTTTGATCCTGTGGTGCTTGGAGAGGGAGAGCAATTCTCGATTGTACTCCAGGTAATTCCAATGCAGCCTTAGTATGTCCCTTGAATTCAGTCTTCAAGCAAAGCTTGTAGTTCGACGGAAAGACGGCTCTGAAATTGACGTATCTAAGGAGAATAGACTTTCAGATATTGATAAGGCACTTGTGCTGGCTTGGATGGACTTTGACATCAACTTCTTTCTAAGACTCGTAAGAGAGGAAGAAAGAATTTTGCTTGAGCTTTCACGTTTATTGAAGGGATACTGAATAGTAAGGAAACCCTTTCGGGAGAAAGATGATACCGCTCAAGGTAATCGCTGAATATAAGCTTTGGAGGAATGGAGAAGTAGTAGAGAGCGATAGGAAAGAGATTATGGTTGCTGACGAGAAAGAATTAGAGGAGGAATGACATTTTATCACTCTGGCTGGGCAGCGAAGAAGAACGTAAGCATAGGCCGAGAGCCAGGCTTCTATTGCATTAATTTATCGAGTAGCAATTTTGATTTTCCTCAAGACTATTCTGGTGAAAATATTGCGATCGTTGATCTTTGTGGTTTCTACGAGGAAGCAACAACAATAGACTATGACGGAGAGAACCAGAGTGGTTGGATGATGTTACGGAAAGTGGGTCGTACTTCTGATTCTTATTTTCTGTTGTACAAAGGCGGCCTTGCGAAGAATCCTCTTCATAATTGTTTTAATTACACGGTTCGATCAGATGAAAGAGAGATTTATCACGCTTATGCTCCTTCGTTCAACAGCAGTAAGTGTCTTGATCTGATAGGAAACTCCACAGCAGATGTGTACTTCCAACAGGTATCGTATAGTTTTTCTGACCAACCTGCATGGCGTCTTCCTCCCACCAAGGTAGTTGCTAACATGAGTCTTGGGGAAGATATAGAATTCGATTTATGGATCAAACTAGAAGAATATCCAACTCAGGAAACTGCCATTCTGGAGAAGAAAACAGGTGAGGATATTCAATTGGGGATCTATATAGATGCGGATGGATGTCCCCAAGCAAAAGCGAATATTGGCCCTTACTTTGTCGAAACTGAGAATACTTCTGTTTTCCCGCTCCATGAATATCATTTACTTCTTGGACGTATAGTTCGAGCTGATGATTACCTATTCAAAGTTGATGTTGGATTCCAGAACCGCTATGATGGAGTAGAAATTATGGTTCCTCTTGGTAGCGGTAAGACTGGTTCTGGAGATTTAACCCTTGAGATGAAAAGTGGCTCCGCAGAAGTAGCTATGTTTCGTGTTTGGCAAGGTAAAACATCTCCTTCCAGTCTATTTGATTCCTATAAAGGATTCGTGTATAGAGGTGGCAAGCTGTATCATATAGACAAACCTGGTGCGGGAAGAGGTATAGGTGAGATAAGCTAAATGACAGTAGTAGTTTTCTGTGAATATACAGGGGAGCACACTGCAAGCTTTGCTCCTCCCTCCGAGATTACTCTTGGTTACATTTACGTTTACAATCCAAATAGCTTTGATTTGAGTAACTGGCCGATTTATGCAAGATTCACTGATGATAACTTTGACTTCTCTGATAACATACACGAAAATGGCAATAACCTTAGGTTCAGGAGTCAAGGAGGGGATTTATTAGATTACTTCTTAGGAGAGTGGTATAACGGAACGCTTGGGGAAGCTTTCATAAAGGTTCCCTCTCTACCTGCTAATACAACCGTTACAATAGTCATGAATTATGAGCCAGGTTCAACTGCTGATCTCTCAAATTTCTCTGCTGTCTCTCTTCAGATCATCGAAGATCTTTACTCTGAATGGAGATTCTGCCATCCCTCCAATACCACCCTCTTTGATAGTGGTGGAAACGATTGGGATGGTGAAATAGTGTGGGTTGATGAAGACTATGTGAACAAAACTGATGCTTACTTTGATATTGGCTTCCAGACAGAGATGGATATGTGGACTGGGGATCAATGGGGCGGCGGAAGCATGCCGTATCGATCGATAACAAACAGCGCTCCTTTCACTTGGGAGATATACGCAAAGTGGGAAAATGATTGTTGGGGCCCAGTCATGAATACTTACGACGCCGAAAATGGTATCGGGACGTATATTGAGACAGGTGGTACCGATCTCAGTCTGGGAACTTGCGATGGTGATTGTAAGACTATATACATTTGGGATTTAGAGGGAGGCACGTGGTATCACATTATAGGATTATTTGCAAGCGATTATGTTTCTCTCAAGGTAAATGGTTCTAACGCGAGCACCTCCATCTCTTCCAATCATACTGATTTCAATCCTGAGAATGAGCCACTTCGTATTGCGATTGATAGCTGGGACATCACTGTTGATTACCCACTACTAATTGAGTACGCACGAGTTTGGGAGAGAATTCTCACTCAATCAGAGATTGATCAACTCCGAGATCATTATTCAATAGCAACATCCCGCTTCCCGAATAAGGTTTGTGTATTGAATTGGACAGAAGAGAAACCCCAAGTGTTTGTTGTAGTTTCTTGATTAAGGAATAAATATCTTCTTGGAAGTCATGAGAATAAGATCTTTTGCTTTCCTGAATTCGGGTAAGAGGAATATAGCCAAACTCCTTCTCTTCCAGGATGATCCGCATAGTTACTTTGCGATAGGAGCTGGAGATTCAAATAAATCGCCAAGCTCACATGATTCACCTTTGCTAGGAAAAAATCAATGTTGGAAATCTGCCACAAGAAGATTTATCGAAACCTCAGATGGTGAATACATAGCAGAGTGGTCTGCACAATTCCATTATGGAGAGATTTCCTCAAATAAAATCTGTGAGGTTGCTATTTCACGGAACACCACAAACGGTACTTGCGACGGCTTGATTAGAGCCACTGTTGATGAGATTAAACTCTCACCTGGTTCAGTAGTTACCATTTCAATCAGACTCTCACCGAGAGATCTCAGAATACTGATATAAGCTAAAGAATTAAGGAGGTAATTTGTGGGATGGCTCTTCAGAGCATTAAGATTCTAAATACAGGAAAGGAGAATATCACAAAGCTACTAACGGGACAAAGTGGTTTCTATCACTACAAGGGAATAGGAGTTGGAAATGATGGCACAGCTGCAAGCGAGGACGACACAGGTCTCAAGGGCTCTGAGGTTTCATTCAAGGACGGAAATGCGAGCACATTCCAGAATGCTAATGGTTCCTACATAGCTCAGTGGAATTCAACTTGGGTTTACAATGACCTCCCAAGCAACCAGATCTCTGAGGCTGTAGTTTCAGAGAATGCTTCAAATGGTTCGGTACACTGTCTTCTGAGATGCACCTTTGATACTGTGACTCTTGACTCAGACTCCTCGTTCTCGTTGGTACTTAGAGTGTCCCCTACGCAGTGATGACCGATTGCACATTTAACGTGGAGGTTGTAGGTGAGATAATCAAAGGTAATAAAAGGATAAAGGTGATAGATAATGAAAGAGATGGTTTTCTATCTGAGCTGGGATATAGAGATTTAATACGGGCTGAAGTAGAATTGCTGAATACCCTTTCGCGTATTCCTGTAAGCATTTCTACTTCTCTTTTCCAGAAATGGATACTAGAAGGTGATTATTGTGAACCCGCTGAAACTTCGTGTAGAGGTTGTTCTGGTAGTAAAAAAGAATGATGTTATCGTTGAGTACGATAAGAAAGAATTTGTTATAGGTGGTGAGGATGCAGGAGAACACAACAACTCTACTTAGCGTCTCAGCATTAGGCCCTGGAGCAACCTCCTCTCTCTCGGGCTATATAAACCTTCGTGATGCAATCAAGAGCCACTGGACAGGAGAGTGTGATTTTGCGAGCGACGGATCTAAGAATGCTCGGGTTCTTCTTTACTCCTCACACGATTACACAAATTGGGATACAGAGCCTGTAGCCCAATGGGATATTCCTGTGAATGCAGGGCAGACGGTTCGAATCTCAGTGGCAATAATTCCAGATTTCTTGTATGTAGCTGCTAAGATAAAGAATCTTGATGAAAATGCAACGATAACAAATTGCAAGGTTAAAGTCACAACCGTGACTCCTTAGAAGGATACTATTGTCAGATGAATATGATGGCGATTCGCTCTCCTCTCGGGCCTCATTGGGATTTGTATTTCGATTATTACGGGGAATTACATCCTGGTATAACAACAGATGTCTCTTTTCTACTTGCTATTTCGTCGTATCTACAACCGAGCATATTTGGATCCAAACTATCCCTCTCGATAAGTCCCTCGGAAGCCTTATTTGAATATCCAGCTACCACTTTAGCTCTAAACTCACTTGGTACTCTCCTCGAGAAGTCTGTAATCTCTTGTTCCCTCTCCCTTCAGGGTCTCCGATTTATTAGCTCCTTGTTCACATCTCTTTCGTCTTATCTCCAAGTACTTCCTGGTGTTTCTTCTTTGCTTCTGCTTACTCGGGATACGTCCTTAGATCTTAATACAGAGACTTTCTCTTTGTTAGATCTTTTTCCTTCAGAAGTTTTGAGATTGGGTGTATTCTCTTACTCCTCTCTTGAATCCGAAATAAATTTACTCCTCAAGCTTATTCCGTACCTCTCTGGAAAAGAAGAGCTGGATGTCACTCTCTTAATCCTCCTTAATAGCCGACTCCTTACTATGCTAGAATTCTTTGTAGCTGAGTCCATAAAGAGTAATTTGGATCTGAATTTAGTACAGGGCATTTCAGGAGAGGTCTCCCTCCGAATGCAAACCCGATTGCTCCAGCTTATTCTGCTTTCTGAGACTCTTCACCTTCGTTCCTTGATTTCAGGAAGTCTTACACTGCCGCCTCCTAGGTATCCTGTAGTGTATGATTTTGTAGGAAGTGCTTGGATCCTTAGACGTAGTTTCTGGCATACATATCAGCAAGGTTGGATAGATAAAGATAACATAGATGAAACAACTTACAAGCGAGTTGGTCTTCGGTATCCAGAGGGTTACGAAAAGCTTGATCGAAGAGAGAAACGCAAGGAGATCAGGATAAAAACCAGACGGAAGAAGGAGCTTTCATTAGAGGAGCTTAATGAGTTGTTGTGAGAAATGAACTCTTCATATCTACCTGTTCCGTCAGGCGGAAAAGTAACAGGTAAGAAATTTAAGCTAGAGGATGTCTTAGAGTGTTTTAGCAAGCCAGCACTCGTTCGGGAGTTGGTTTATCTTGTTGGTGGTACTGTTATTCGTGGTGAGGGTAATGATGTTGACCTTGTGATCAGAGGTAGAGATATTCCACCTGCTCTCATGGAGGCGATTCTCTTTCGGTTGTTTAGAGGTTTCTCCTCTTACTTCAACATAAGCTACGATGAAACTCCTCGGTATCTTCATATCACAATCAATAACGAAGGGCCATATACAGATTATGTTCCGCTCTATTCTCTAGCATTGGTTCCACGATCTCCTGCTCAAGTCCTTAGAATGTCTCATGGCACTCAGGTTCTTGAAAAGAGTGATAAGAAGCTCATCATAGGTGGATACGCAGCTACTCCACGAATAGACCTCACAAATGAAAGGATAAGCAGGCAGGCACTTGAATCGATTTACAAGTCCTTTAAAGAAACACCAAGAGAATTCAGGAATCTAATGTGGGAGCACTCCTCCACGCAGATTGGTATTATCTTAGATGAATACAACGGAAGGAAGACTCAAGTTGATGAGAAGGGCTGGTACATAGTTGGAGAGCTTAGGCGAGATATTCCTTTAGTAAGAGCTTTATCTAAACAGATTATAGAGAAGCCTGAAGAGTTCGGATTCTCAGTGAAGATTGGAGTGCCTCATGAGGAAATCAAGCATGTCTGTATGGAGGACACCTGCTTTACGGAGATTGAAAACGCATATTTCATAGAGGTCTCGGTTACTACAAATCCTGCGAATCCCTCCACAAAGCCTATACAGACTTTCTGAATTTCCCTCTCACACGCACATAGATCGCCATAGACGAGCAGAACATCTAAGACCTATATCATAACTCTTAGAGGGAGTCTTCTGCTCAATCTCGTTTGCGAGAGATAGAAATAAAAGGAAATTTGAGGAGTGATGTATCATGATGATTGAAATTCCTCAGCGATCGTTTATTGGGAGAGTGAATCCGAAGTGGTTTGCACGTGTACGTCCTCTCCATCTTAACTATACAGGCTCTTCATCCCTTTCTGATTATTCAGTTAGTCTTTCCCTTTCATCATCAGATATTCCATTTGGGAAGCTCCGATCAGACAAGCAAGATCTTCTATTTTTGAATTCGGAAAATGAGATAATTCCGTATGCTATTGAAAGCGCAAATTCTTCTCTTATCCGTATCTGGCTTAGATTCCGTGAGATCAAACCAGAGAGAGAGACTTTTTGGATGTACTATGGAAATCCTGACTTCACGGGAGCTAGTGATTTAAGTTCGATATTCTATCTCTACGATGAATTTAATGAATCAAGTTCTCTTTGGAATTGGACAACAATATGTAACAACGTGAGTTACGAAATCTCTGATGGCTTATTAACTATTAATGCTTCAGCTTCAAATTGTGTCCTCCCTGTCTATCAGAGGCTTTATTACAATGGGCCAGCTGTTTATACTTATCTTCCAGAGGGAGACTTTGAAACTAAAATTGTTTTTTACAATTGGAATCCGCCAGCTGGAGATTTTACTTATCGTCAGATGGGAGCTCTATTTGTTCGGGATAAAAGTTATTTTATTGGCTTCTATATGAGAACACACTATGCAGCGTATATGTATCGTTTTGCAAGTTTTAAGACCGAAGCCTTTTCTAGCTCTGTAATTTGCTATGAAGATAAGGAGATACAAAATCAGACTTTTAGATACCTGAAAGTAATTAGGACCGAAGACAACTACCATTTCTTTTATAGTGATGATGATGTGAATTGGTCTGATTTCGGCGAGATTACTTTTGAAAATTGTAGCCTACTTGTATTTCGGATTTATATTTCCAGTGGCTCTCTTTCAGGATCAATTGATTCTGTTTACATACGAAAGAAAGCAGCAGTTGAACCCGTAATAGAGATGTAAACTATAGTGACAACTTTTAAAAAATTTGGGTTGGAAATGAGTGAGGAAATAGAGTATTTGGAAAAAGTAGAGGAGGAGGCAACTGAGGAAAAGAGTGAGGATTCTGAAGCTATGATAAAAGAGGTAGCAGAGAAAGTCGTAAATGAGATTCTTGCTAAGAAATTCGGTGGTCAGGATCTTTCATCCATAGCAGGAATCATCGCAGAGGCAATAGCAAAGTGTCTTATAGCTCTCCGTCCGAGTGGTAGACTGTCTGTGTATCCGTTCCCATCAGGCATCTACCCGTTCCCTGCGATTTATCCGTATCCAGC
>Ga0116200_10000485_pt1 | contig 13087 bp, 7 predicted proteins | sample Mar14436cmmetaG_FD_94478 | JGI IMG/M metagenome (GOLD analysis project Ga0116200, IMG submission 94478) | Marine hydrothermal vent microbial communities from Guaymas Basin, Gulf of California to study Microbial Dark Matter (Phase II) - Marker... ... | reverse complement strand
TACCGGAACTTCCGCCGTCGTCGGCGACCGAGACTATCGCCGAAAGCTTATCCAGATCTATCACCTCATACATGGGCATCCGATCGGTCACGTATTCCCTGAGTCCCCTCAGCAGGGTGGACAACCCCGTCCCTCCGCCTATACAGACCAGTTTTTGACCTTTGATCATCGGGATCACCCCATTTTAATTTCGGATTTCGGATTGCGAATTTAAATTATCGTCGAAGCCGTCGAAAAACCGTCTAAATCGTCGAAGTCGTTACGATTTAGACGGCTTGGACGATTTCGACGGTTTCGACGATAAATATTGAATCAATCCCCATATTATCTGTGACGAACGGATAGACAGGTTATAAGCGTCTCTGAACTCATCCTCGTCCACGTACCCTCGATCCAGCGCCACGTATAACAAACTTCGAACCTCACCTGCAGAACCGCGAGCAATATAAAGGAATTTGACGAACTCTCTATCTGAGCCTCTCTCGAAGCCTTCAGCTATGTTGGTCATCACGGAAACGGCCGCGCGGCGAATCTGATCGACAAGGCCGAAATCTCTGCGGAATCTATCAGTATCAGTTAAAGCGTAGATTTTCCTCGTAAGTTCCCTTGCAACCTGCCAAGCGTCGGAATCTTCAAATCGACGGATCATGATATATCGTCTAAATATATCGTCTAAGCCGTCGAAATATCGTCGAAACGTCGTCGAAGTCGTTTACGGTTTAGACGATTTGGACGACTTTGACGGTTTCGACGACTATTTTTAAGGTAGAATCTTCGCCACGAGCGGCATTACGAGTTTAGCGAATCTCTCCAGCTTCTTCGTTTCTGATTTAACATGCCTTGGATCGGGAGCGTAGGATGAGATCCTGATCAGGGCGACGCCCCTGCTTCTATGCATGAGGCTGTAGAGGAAGTATCTCAGTTGTTGATCGAGATAGCTTGAGGTCTGCCTGTGGCCGATCTTATACCAGTAGAGGGCTATCTGTTTGGATTCGCCTCCTCTATCCAGGATCAGCCTGTTGATCTCACTCAATCCCCATCTCCTGCCGTAGGGTGTGGGGATAGTGTCCTTGAGCTGTTGTTCCCATCCTCCCCCTTGGAAACATATATCGGGGGGATGGGTCACCTTTCGGTTCTCCGGCGAGTAGACGATCACCAGATCCAGCGACTCGCCCTTCGGGTTTCTGTATTCCCTGTAGATGGCGTCTCTGGTCTCGAGCTCCTCGTAGACATCCTTTGACATCCCCACCTCCCTGCCGAACCAGTTTCCGATCACCATGGGGAACTCCGCCGTATAGAGCTTGCCGGCGTCCAAGCGGTGTGAGTATGATCCGAAGGTGATGAATCCCACAAAGCCGAGCATCACCGCTGATATGATAAGCTGCCTAGGCCCGATCGATATCCCGTTCGACGGCGGATCGTCCTCAGCGGGTGAGGGTGGGCTTAACGCCAACCTGAGGTTCAGGGATTTCGCCAGGAGGAAGAAGAGGATCAGTCCCAGGACGAAGACCATCAGCCCGAATCCCTTATGGAGCAATTCGTTCGTCAATATCTGGTCGCCGAACCGATTGGCTATGAGGAGGATGAGGATCACCCTGACGGCGTTCGCCAGCACCGCCACAGGGATTGAGCCGAGGAGCAGGATCGCTTTTCTGATTCGGGTTCCCTCGGAGATGTAAGCGTAGAGGCTGCCTAGGGCCAGGAAGGATATGATGGATCTCAATCCGCTGCACGGCGACTCTATGGTCACGGTGGCTTTTGGAAGATAGACCACGCTTCCCTCCCTTATCGCCGTCACGAAGAGGTTAACGACCCAGGTCCCTATCTGGGCGGCGAAGAGCTTCAGCTTCAGCGTCAGCACGGCTATCAGGTCCATCGGCGCCGGTACCATGAAGAGCAGAAAGACCATCGGGAACCAGATGGCTTTAAAGGCTCTCATCCCAAGGAGATATATAACCGTTCCGATGAGGACGATCACCAATGAGAATCCGGATGTGAAGTGCACCCGCATCCAGGCGCTAAGCGTGTGGATGGCGAGTCCGGCGGCCAGAATTATCAGACCGATCGTCCGTCCTTCGACCCTCTCGTCCGGCGCAGGCAAGGGGATCTCATGCCGCCTCTGCCAGATCAGAAATCCCGATATAAGCGGTATCAGTATCCCGTGTGAGTAGTAGGAGTCCGATCTGAACCACCTCCACCAGAACCAGGCGAACGTAGGATAATAGATCAGAGCCAGAAGGGCCGTTAGGAGAAAGAGGATCAGGAGATTTCGGATTTCGAATTGCGGATTTCGGATTTCAGATCTATAGGTCATGGGGCTCCGTATCACCGTTGCCTTGCTACCGCCATCGCAAGCCCACGACTTTAGTCGTGGGTGGTTGACATTCGTTTAAATCGTCTAAATCGTCGAAACGTCGTCGAAAAACATCGTCGAAGTCGTTACGATTTAGACGACTTCGACGGCTTGGACGATTTCGACGATTTAAAATCTCCATCCTATACTCACGAAGCTTCTGGTGCCGAGTTTTTCGAAGCTAGCAGCGTAATCCAGTTTCAATGTTCCCGTTTTGAAGCTTCTCGCCATCCCCAATCCGAAAGTGGGTTTCAGGTTTGACTTTATCAGGTCTGACAGGCTGACATTCTCCCCTCTGTCTTCCAGATAAAGGTCATCCAATCCGCCTCTCAGGGAGAGGATACCGTCGTACAGGGAGATCTCCGCTCCGAGGTGTGCTTTGAGCGGCAGTTCTCTTCTCTGCTCCAGGTCGATCATCACGTTAAACCTATGTTTTCCGGCTATCTGTGCCGAGTAGAGCATGCCTGAGGTGATCGAGAGGGGGGTTTCAACCGAATAGGCGGATTCATCGTCCATGTCCTTCACCTTCATCTTATCTCTGACCACGACGCCCACCCTGAGGGCGTCCGTGACGAAGCAGAGAGCGGAGAGGGTCAGACCTGTACCCCAGCTTTGGGTGTTATCCCCGCCGAATCCTATCGACTGGTAAACGCCTTTTATCCCCATGCTGAGGGAGAGGTTTGCTATTTCATAGGCATATGAGAGGAACAGGGCGCCTTCCTTGGAGAAGCCCGTTTCGGTGGGGTTTCCGGAGGTATCATAGCCTTGTATTTTACCCACGCCATGGAAGATCAGGTTCACTCCGAAGACGCCCCATCTTCTGAGAGGCAGTGCCCCTGAGAGGGTGATGTAATTGGTTTCGAGTGATATGACCCTATCCGTGACGGAGAAGGCCGGGGATGTGAGCTGAGTCAGGCCGGCGGGGTTCCAGTATGATGCGCTCACATCGTCCGCCGCCCCCACGAAGGCGCCTCCAAGGGCACATACCCGAGCCCCTGAGCCGATATGTGAGAAGGCGTCGGGAGATGCTGAAAGGGAGATGCCGTCTAGACTCAGCGTCGCTATGACGATCGAGATGATCAGGACGATCGACTTTATCCTCTTCACAGCGATACCTCCAATGTCGTCAAAATATCATCGAAGTCGTCGAAACACCGTCTAAATCGTCTAAGTCGTCGAAATCGTCGAAACATCGTCGAAGTCGTTTACGATTTAGACGATTTGGACGACTTCGACGATTGCGACGATTATATTCATCTGACGGCTATCTTATGGAATCTCCGCATCTTTTCACCGCCGGATATGACCTCGAGCACGCAGAAGTAGATCCCTCTGGGTATAGTCTCACCATGGAGATCGGTGGCGTCCCATTTTATCTCATAGCTTCGGTTAGGCATGAGATCCGGGCCGTTCATCTTTTTCAAGAAGACGAGATCGCCTCCCGAGTCGAAGATCATGATCGTGCCTGAATCTATAGGCCGATCCAGCGTATATCCGATCGTCATCTGAGAACCGTATTTCACGGGGTTCGGATAGCTCATCACCTTCATCTCCGCCGAAGCGGAGACGGTGTATCGCAGCTTGAGTTGATTCTGGTTTCCCGCTTTATCGACAGCGACCAGTGTCAGTTCGTCCTCGCCTACCGGCAGGGAGATGGGCCGCGTGGAGAGGGAGTGTATGCCCGTTTCGGGATCGAATTTCACCTCTGAGAACGGAACCTGGTTGAGGTTCCACCGCAGATATACCTTCTCCAGGCCGCTTGGAGCGGGAGTGGGATCTCGGACATCCGTTTGGAATTGAGTTCCTCCCACGAGCGATCCTCCACTTGGTGGCGAGACGTCGATTATTTCGGGAGGTGTCAGATCGACCATCACCTCCCATTCGCCGAGGCTAAGGATGAGGTTTAGAACGGGGTCGAAGGCCGATATCTCCATTCTGTAGACGCCTTCAGGGACGATCTCCCCTTTCTCGTCCTTGCCGTCCCATGAGATCGTATGTGTCACCCCGGCGGTTTGTATCTCATCGAGCAACGATTTGATTTTTTCACCCTGGGTGTTGAGCACTGAGATCTCCACCCATGCGTTCGCGGGCAGCGAGTACGAGAGAGAGACCCGATCTTTCACCCCATCGCCGTTTGGGCTGAAGGAGTCTGAGCTGAGCTTTGACAGGGGGAGTCCTCTTACCTTTCCGAGGATGAGGTTGACGCCCTCAGCGGGGAGATTCCCCTTTGAGGCGATATCGAGGGCACATTCTCCTGAGAGATCGGCCTTGAGCTGAACTCCCCTGGGTGCCCTGCTTAGGAGATCGAAGAGGGATTTCGCTGTCTGCGGCCGAAGTTTGACCAGCACTCTACCTCTCTCCACCGATATCGCACCGGAGTTCCTATCTAGGATCACCCTTTCTCCGGGGAGGTATGGGTTATAAACGGTCAGGTTGAACTTAGATCTATCGACCTTCACTATATCCTCATCGAAGGGCAACAGCAGTTCACCCCATCCGGAGGGTGATTTGAAGATATAGACAGTTTGATTCAGTCTTGGTCTGTACATCTCAAGTCTCAGGTTTTTATCCACCGAATCGCTTTCGATTCCCGAAGGCGATCTAAATCTCACCGATATGAGCTTCTCGCCATCCCTGCCGCTCAAGTTGACCGTCATATTTTCCCTGTAAGCGATCCATTGGAAGGTGCTAGTGTCATCTATCACGTCACCCGATATGAAGAGCTCAGAGGCGTTCTGAGCGCTTATTTTGAGCCTTATAGAGGGGGTTTCAAACGGGCTTTTACCCTCTATCTGGACGGAGATGTTCGTCGGGGGGGTATCGTCGAGTTTGATAGTGATCTGATCTGTGGTTGAGTTTCCGGCCTCGTCGCTCAGCGTGACGTGGGCTGTGTACTCACCGGTCTTCAGGTTCGACGTATTCCAGGTGAACCGGTATAGTCCGTTTTCGTCCGTCACTTTCTGTTCGCCACTGTCATATGCCGGGCCGGTCAGGGTGAAGGTGCAGTTCAGATCATGTTCCGATCGGAGTGAGATCACGATGATCTGCCCCGGATGGTATATCCCGTCCGAATCGTCAGGGTTATTCTGATCGTATGATCTGAGGTCGGAGATCTGCGGTGGGGTTCTATCCAGGGTGACCTCCGTTTCGATCCTGGGCGTTTCGTTCCCCTCGGCCGATCTGAATGTCACGCCGATCGATTTAGGTCCATCCCCTTCGGTCAGTCTCACCTCCATCTCGTTCGCGTAGGGTATCCACCTGAACGTGTTGGCCTCCCTGATCACGTCGCCGTCGATGTAGATCTGGGAGGCATGATCGGCGGATAGCTCCAGCCTCACCTTTCTGGAGTTGGTGAAGCTAGAGTTTCCCTTTATGCGGACGGATATCGAGCTTGGGCCGATCGTATCCAGTTTGATCGTCGAGGAGACCTGTTCGCTCTCGTTTCCCGCCTCGTCCCTGAAGAGGGCGTATATGAGCTTATCGCCGTCCCCCTTGGTCAGGGTGACCTTTAACCTTTCGGTGTAGGGGATCCACTTGAAGGTGTTATCATCCTCCACGAGGTCGCCGCTTATGAAGATCTGGTTCGCATCTTCGGCCTTGAGCTGGAGGGTCACCTCGCGGTATGCGGTGATCTGGGCGCCATCGTTCACGGTAAGCTCAGGGTTAAGCGGCGGCGTGCCGTCGAGGGCGACCTTCAGCTCGGAGGAGCTCTCCCTCGACAGCGGATCGGTCACCTTCACCTGAACCGAATAGTCATCGGCCTCCTTCAATCCTGTCGTATCCCAGGTATATGTGAAGTTTCCGTCCTGGCCGGCTTTCATCTCGATCTCGCCCGAATCGTATCCTACCGATTGAGAGCTTATATGTATCGTGGCGATGAGATCCGGCTCGGGCTTAAGCCGGAGGATGAAGGTCACTTTATCGCCGGGCTTGTATATCTCCCTCTTATCCTCAGTTGAGAGGGAAAGGATCTCGGGCGGCTTTTCATCGAGTATCACCTTTTTGGAGATGAACTCCGTCTCGTTCCCCGCTTTATCCCTGAACTTGACCTTTATCTCCTTTTCCCCGTCGTCCGGGGTCAGGTTGATCACCAGCTCGTCCGGCACGGGGATCCATCTCATCACGTTGGAGTCGGGGACGAGATCGCCGAGGATCAGGACCTCGGTGGCATCTCCGGCGGTGAAGCTCAGCTTCACGGATCGGACGGCGCTTCTCGGCCCCTGAGCCACGTCGAAATCGACGTCCCGAGGAGGCGTGTTATCGATGGTGAGCGAGAGGGTATCATCTTTGGCTCTATGTCCGGCCTTATCCTCAAGCGAAACCGAGACCAGGTAATCCCTCCCCTCGTTCAGTCCGTCCGTGAACCACGTGAAGGAATAGCTTCCGTCGCCCTCATCGGTCAGGCTCTGTTGGCCGGAGTCGTAGCCGGTTGATTTGGAGGTTATCCGGAGGTTTCCCTTTAATCCGGTCTCACCATCGGTTTTAACAGTTATTTTGACCTTATCGCCGGCCTTGAAGATCTCGCGTTGTCCTATGGTGGCGCCTTGAAGTTCGGGTGAGGCCTCGACGGAGAGGATCCGAGGAGGAATCCGATCGAGAGTTATGCTGGATCGCGCCGAGCCGATCCGTTCGCCTTTCTCGTTCCTGAAGAGGACGGTGATCTTTTTAAGGCCGTCACCCTTGCTCAGGACGAGTTTGAGATCGTTCTTAAACGGCACCCATTTTCTAACCATATCTCCGTCCTCGATATCCCCATCTATGAACATCTCGGCGGGGTTGGCGGCGACGATCTTGACCGATACGAGCCTGGAGTCGGTGTATTCGGCGCCTTCGTCGATTATGATTTTGTCCAGGGCAGGCTTCTCGGAGAGGGAGATGATCAGGGGATCGCTACGTGATGTGTTGCCCGCTCGATCTGTGAGCTCCGCCTTCACCTCGTAATCCTCCGACGGTTTGAGGTTGAACGTCTCCCAATAAAAGGTATATCTTCCTCCCCCCATATCGGTAAGCGGCTGAGGTGAGAGCTGGTATGAGACCTTTTCCGAGCTTATCCTCACGTTTCCCTCAAGCCCTTCCTCATCCGATTGGATCTCGATACACACCAGAGTTCCAATAGGATATCGGTTGTCCGAGTCCAGCGGGTTGGCGGCGTCGAGGGATCGCAAGAGGAGGATATGGGGTGGTGTGGTGTCGAGCGTCACGGTATCCCTTGTCTCATCGGTCTCATTGCCCACGTCATCTCTGAATTTAGCGGTGACGGTCTTCGGTCCATCCCCTTTGGTAAGCTCCACTTCGATCCCCTTGGAGAAGGGTATCCATTTGAAGGTTTTCTCCGTCTCGGTAATATCCCCGGATATGAGCATCTCGGAGGCGCCTTCGGCGTTCAGCTTAAGCTTGATCCTTCTGTCCGATGTGAGGGTTGGGCTGATGGAGATCGCGGGGTTTAGGGGAGGGGTCGTGTCAAGGGTGATGTAGGCAACTTTGGGATCGGTTTCGTTTCCGGCCTTATCCTTGAACTTCACCTCGATCTTCTTCCTCCCGTCGCCCTCCATGAGGCGGACGAGGAGGCTTTTGGAGAAGGGGATCCACCGGAAGGTGGAGTTATCATCCATCACATCTCCGGATATGAAGACCTCATGTGCATCCTGGGCGGAGAGGTTGAGCTTAACCGTGCGGGACGCTGTTTTGGATCTGCCCAGCGACACCTTTGCCCCTCTGGGTGGGAGGCTATCCACGGTGATTCTCAGCGACTCATCAGCGCTTTGATGTCCTACCTCGTCGGAGAGGGTGATTTTTACCTGGTAGTCGTCACCATCTTTAAGCTTGGAGGTATTCCACGTGAAGGTATATATGCCATCCCCCTCATCCTTCATTTTCCTCCGGCCGGAGGAGTATTTCGTTTTGGCTGAGCTTATGGAGATCGAAGCGTTCAACCCTTCGAGTTCGGTATCGGTTCGCATCTCTATCATGAGTTTTTCGCCCGGCCTGCAGATGGTGTCGTTATCAAGGGGATTATCGGCGTTCCACACCGATACGGATCTTATGGGCGGGGGTGTTAACCTCAAGTGGATGAATTCCGTGGCAGGGCCGCTCACGTTATCGGCCGCGTCTTGGAATTTGACCGATATACGTTTCACCCCTTCTCCGCCGCTCAAGGCGAGATTCACCTTGTTTCGAGGTTTCATCCAGCTTCCCACATATAATCCCCGTTCGAGATCCCCCTCTATGAGGATGGCTGTGACGTCGGCCGCACATGAGATGGAGAGGGTGATATATCTGGAGGAGGTGTATTTAGCTCCTCCGTTTATAAGCAGGGATCCGATCGGTGGCGGGGTGTTATCTATGGTGACGGCCAGAGATCTCCCCGCCTTTCTGCCCAGGGGATCTTCCAGTACAAGCGATATCCTATAGTCATCCCCCTCCATAATCCCGTCCGTAACCCAGATATAGGTATAGGTGCCGCCGGAGGATGTGAGCTCCTGCCAGCCGGTGTCATATCCGTTTTTATTGGATGAGATCCTCACCTTGCCGTTGAAATATGCTTTGTCCCCCATCTCCTTCAGCTCGATCTTAAGGGTTTCTCCGGCGTGGTATTTTCCGTCTTTATCCGACGGGTCGTTGAGATCATAGACCGAGGCGGAGGATATGATCGGTCCCTGTCGGTCGAGTATGATGGATGCGCTCAGGGGTATGCTTTCGGTTTCCCCCCTTCTGAGTTTGACGGTTACCCTTTTAGTTCCGTCGCCGTTCGTGAGGGTTATTCTCACCTGTGGGGAGAACTTGATCCATTTGAAGGTCAAATCATCCTCCACCACGTCACCGGATATGAACATCTCCTCTGCGTTTTCGGCGGAGATCGAGAGCTGGACCGATCTGGAGTCGGTCATCTCCCTGCCGCCGTTTATCTTCACCCACTTGGGGATAGGTGCGGGTTGAGCTGACGAGAGGGTTTGACATAAGATGAGAAGGATGATGCAAACCAGCGTTGAGATCTCGATGAATTTCATAATCTACCTCCTGATCATCTAGCGACGATCCAGACAAGCATAAGCGCCACCGGTATCAGTATCGATCCCCCCAATTTGGATTCGCCTTTTTCCCCGACGTCTATCCTATATGAGCTTCCTCCCTGCAGCACAAGCTTTCGAGATCGACCTTTAGGATAGACCTTCCACCCGTCCTTATACGTCGGTATGAGTTCGATGCGGTCCGATGGGATCAGGGTGAGCGTTGGCGGTCTTAAGGAAAGCGCCTCGTGAGCTGCCCTGAACCTCGACAACGCCCTTGCGCTCTCGCCGAGGTTGAACTCCACCACGCCCATATAGTAGAGCGCTTCGGGATTTTGCGGATCGAGCTTGATCGCCTTCCGCAGGGCTTTAAGGGCCGAATGGTAATCTCCCGTCTCGATCGATTTCACGGCGGACGAAAGATATGAGTTCAGGTCGGATTCCGCTCCCGCGGGCTGTGAAGGGATAAGCAGTAAAAGTAAAAGGAGAAGCGGAAGCCGGACGAGGAATTCACATCTCATCATGGCCAACACCTCATCTTATGAACCATATCGCCGCTAAGGCGAGCAGCGGGGTTATCCTGGCGAACATTCTCTTGATCGAGCCTGCCCTGTTCACATCTATAAGGTACGATCTGCCGCATCTCAACTTCACCTTTTCGCCTGAGAGGACGTTCATCTTTCGACCATCCTCGCTTACGGAGATGAGCTTCCCTCTTCCCGCCTCGAAACTCAGCTCGACCACATCGTTTCGATCCGGCTGCACGGGTCGTCGCTCAGGAGATATGGGTTTGAGGTTTGGGTATTTCCCTTTTATCTCCTTCAGCAGATTGGGGTGAAGCTTATCGTATCTCATGCCCCTCTTCTCGGCCTCCTTCAGGTAGAAGAGGGCTGCCTGGAGATCCTTCTCGGTGCCCCGTCCGTATCTTATCATTCCGAGGAAGTAGTAGGGTTCGGGGTTTTCAGGATCGGATCTGACGGCGAGCAGGAACTCCCTTTCGGCCCATATCGGGTTGCCCTCATCCATCAGGGCGTAGACGCCTTCGATCAGATGTCTATCGGCGGCCATGAGGGGCGTTATACTGATAGCCAGAGTTAAAGCGGACAGTATGAGGGTTATCGTCCCTTTTATCATGTCATTTCGACTCATGTTTATACCTGTAGTATTTATATTCATAGTAATAGGGCATGGCCTTCGTGATGTTGTTGAGGACCATGCCCAACAGGTTGGAGTTTGACTTCCTCACGAGTTCCACAGCTCTCTGTACGATCTCCCTGAACGTCTTGCCGCCCATCACCACCAGGATCACGCCGTCCACAAGGGGCCCGATCAGCTCGGCGTCGTTGACGGGAACGATCGGGGGCGTATCGATGAGCAGCATGTCGAAGGCAGCGGAAAGCTGCCTTATGAGCTCATTCACCCTATTGACGTTCACCCTGAGCACCCCACCTGGGGAGGAGAGCCTCTTCCCGCTTGGCAGCAGGAAGAGGTTCTTCATCGAGGTGGCATGTATCAATCCGCCGATATCCTTGTATGGAGGGTCGGCTGTGAGGTATTCTCCCATTCCGGGACTTCTGTTTACGCCAAAGAGCCTATGTTGTATGGACCGCCTCATATCCAAGTCGATAATGATCGTCCTCCTCCCCAAGTGGGCGGAGGTCATGGCGAGGTATGCCGTCAATATGGATTTGCCCTCTCTGGGCATCGGACTTGTGACGAGCAAACTCTTAAGGGAATTCCCCCCTTTACCCCTGATCGTCGCCAGGAGCCTGTGTACTTCTATGACGCCGGGCGAATCGGGGTCGAACAGCTCGGGGAGCACGGGCGATTTCCTCTTCTTTCTCCTTCGTCTCATACCTTACCTCTGACAAGAGCTGAGATCGTTTTCAGGATCAACCAGATGTCCATTTTCAGTCCTATTCTCTCCATATATTTTATATCCCATCTGAGCTTTCTATAAACGCTGGTGGCGCTTTTGTCATAACCATGCCGGAGTTGAGCCAGCCCGGTCAACCCCGGTTTGATCTCATGTCTTCTATCATACGCCGGCATTATCTCGACGAACCTGAACACGAACTCCGGCCTTTCAGGTCTAGGTCCTACGAAACTCATCTGTCCTAAAAGGATATTTACCAGTTGGGGGAGCTCGTCCAGCTTCGTCCTTCTGAGAAATTTGCCTACTCTTGTGAGGCGTGGGTCAGACTGTGCCGCCCATATCGGTCCGGTTTTAGATTCGGCATCCTTAAACATGGTACGGAATTTGATTATCTTGAACACCTTTCCGTTCTTGCCCACCCTAGCCTGTCTGTAAAAGGGGGAGCCGGCTGAGTCGAACTTTATGGCGATGATTATGACGAGAAAGGGGAGGAGACAGCATAGGAGCCCTATTATCGCTCCGAGGAGATCGATGCATCTTTTAAGGATGAGATATTGAAGGGGAAGTTCCCTCCTCGGCATGCTCTCAACATATCTGAGAAACTCTCTGTGGTGCTTAACTACCTTTCTCAGGTCGTCGTAGAACCTAATATCACCTGTTGGGGAGATCAGATATTTCGCCCCTCTTATACAATATTCCGAATAATGCACTTCCTACCTCCTCAAGAACCTGGTAAGAACCCGCCGACCTGATCTCTCCGCAGAGTAAAGCAAGGATTATGCCAACCCTGTTATCAACCCTGTTATAAGGTGATTTAACGGCGGTCACAAGGTTGAAGTCAGGATCCAAGTATGCATTTCAATTCCCAAAATGTGAAGATAAATTCACTAAATCTGCTTCAGATCAGGAGCGTGAATTCCGGACGTCTCTTCCTCAGCGGCTCTCTCATTCCTGCTTATTGAGAGCGAGAATGTCTCACCCTCATAGCTGGGGACGTTGTATGGCATGTAAATTGCAACTATTCCGAAGTACTGCTAATGATCGATGTCTCATTTACTCAAGGTGCGATTTCTGCTAAAATATACTTACAATGAATCACAGGCTCTGACGGAGAATGAGTGAATGAGGGAGATATATGAGCTTCTTCACCCCTTCCTACAGGTGATAGCCGTCTCGCTCAAGGCCGGCAGGGTTTCCATAGTTACCCCTAACGGCGATGGCACGATATCTCCGAAGGTGGGCCTGGGGCTTCCGGGCAGGGCTTATAAGCCTGCCCTGTGGGATATAGGAAGGGTTTCCGCATACGTGATGGAGACGAGAACCCCGCTTCTGACAAACGGTTTGGATGAAGGTGAAACGAGGTTTAAGCTTAACAGGTCAGGTTACAATGGTAGTTCTTTCATCTCCGCCCCGTTGATCGTGAACGGCGATATATGGGGGGTTATAAACCTCAGCGATAAGGAAGACGGCACCTCATTTGACGAGAACGATCTCAGGAAACTTTCCGAGCATATCTCCGCCCTGACGGAGTTCATTAAAAGGATCACAGCTTTGCGATTCCCCTCCTCCCCCGGTCCTGACGATCCTATAATTGAGGAGAAGCTTGTCGGCAGGTCTGAGAAGATCATCAAGGTGAGGCAACTTTTGAAGACGTTATCCGGGACAGACATGACGGTTTTCGTGAAAGGTGAAACGGGTACGGGCAAGAGTTTGGTGGCGAAGCTTCTACACGATCTCTCGCCCAGAAGCTCCAAACCCTTCGTGAAGGTCAACTGCGCAGCACTGCCCGAAACACTGCTCGAAGCAGAGCTGTTCGGATATGAAAGGGGAGCCTTCACAGGAGCATTCGAG
>Ga0116200_10000483_pt1 | contig 13090 bp, 8 predicted proteins | sample Mar14436cmmetaG_FD_94478 | JGI IMG/M metagenome (GOLD analysis project Ga0116200, IMG submission 94478) | Marine hydrothermal vent microbial communities from Guaymas Basin, Gulf of California to study Microbial Dark Matter (Phase II) - Marker... ... | reverse complement strand
GCCGGGGGCCGCAATGGCTCTTCGCCGCTCGAGCCGAATCCGCGATTCGGCGGCCACGCCGGTCACAGACCGGCTTGGAGCAGTGGATTGTCGAAGGCAATGCCCTCGGCTACCCTGGAACTGAACCGGCCCGGGGGCTTTGGCCGGAGACCTCGCCCGACCAGAGGTCGCCAGGCCGTTTCGCCGGTGGGGGAATACCCCGCCGGGTAGGGGGTGTTCCTGAGATTTAGACTCGTCTGGGTCAGGATATCGGATTCAGGGCGGGAGAGGAAGGAGATGGAATGACAGCAAAAGTGGTGACGGTGACTTCCGGTAAGGGCGGCGTAGGCAAAACGACCATCACCGCTAATCTGGGGGTCGCGTTGGCGTTACACAGCCAGCGGGTGGTTGTGATTGACGCAGACGTCGGTTTGCGCAACCTGGACGTGATGTTGGGGTTGGAAAACCGGATCGTGTACGACCTGGTAGATGTCATCGAGGGACGGTGTCGTCTGCGACAGGCGATGGTGCGCGACAAGCGGCTCCCTGAGATGTTCCTGTTGCCGGCTGCCCAGACCCGGGACAAGACGGCCGTCCAACCGGCGGATATGGTGCGCGTGTGCGATGAACTGCGTGAGGAGTGTGATTTCGTCTTGATTAATTCCCCGGCTGGAATCGAGCAGGGCTTTCGGTACGCCATCGCCCCGGCCGACACGACCATTGTCGTCACCAATCCGGAGGTTCCGGCTGTGCGCGACGCGGACCGGGTCATTGGCCTGATTGAGGCCGAGGAGAAGGGACCGATCCGTCTGGTGATCAACCGCATCAAACCCCGGCTAGTGCGGCGAGGGGAAATGTTGAGCGTTTCCGACGTGGTGGAGTTGCTCTCGATCGATCTGTTGGGCATCGTGCCGGAGGATCACGCCATTCTGATTGCCGCTAACCGGGGACAACCACTGGCCTTCTCTCACAACAGCTCGTTAGCCGGAGAAGCATTCCACAATATCGCCCGTCGGTTGTTGGGGGAGAAGGTGCCGTTTATGGTGCTGCGTGAACCGACGATGTGGAAGCGTATTGTCGGGCTGATCCGTTCAGGGGAGGAGTGACGATGAGAGCGCTAGGACGCCTTTTTGGGGGCCGGGGGCAGGATGAGCCGGCCAGTGGAACGGTTGCCAAGGAACGCTTGAGATTGGTGTTGGCTCACGATAGAACCAGCATATCTCCGACTTTGTTGGAGATGTTGAAAGATGAGATCATCGCGGTGATCTCACAGCATGTGCAGATTGATGCCAGTGCGGTCGAAGTCTCGTTTTCGCAAAACGCCCGGGAGACCCGACTGGTGGCCGACATTCCGCTGTTGAGCAGGCCCAAGCGGCGTTAGAGGGCGACGATGATTGTTCTGATGATCGAACCATTGTCTTCACAGGAGACCTGATGTCAATCTTGCGATTTTGGCGGCGGTTCGATTACGTTTTGTTGCTTGTCACAGTGCTGTTGACGGCGTATGGCGTGCTGATGATCTACAGCGCCAATCGAGGCAGTTTGGATCCCGATCTCCAGATGCTGTGGCGTCGGCAAGCCTTGTTTGGCGCTGTGGGGGTCGGTTTGATCTTTCTCCTGGCGGTCTTTCCACGGGATTATCAGTGGTTGGGAGATTTTTGGTGGTTGATCTATCTAATCGCCGTGGTGCTGTTGGTCGTGGTGCTTCTGGTGGGACAGAGTGGGGTGGGGAATATTCGTGGGTGGATAGATTTGGGGTTCTTCCGATTCCAGCCCTCGTACTTGGCGATGAATCTGTTGGCGATCTCGATGGGGGCGATGCTCAGCCGTCGGAGGAAGAAGCGCGGTGCTCCTCAGCCTCTCCCGTTTGGCACGCCCAAAACCAGTTTGCTGGCGGAGGCGCCATCCGAACGCCCGGATGCCGTCAATTATCTGGTCTCCGTCCTGATGACCCTGATCCTGGCAGCGCTGATCTTCGTGGAGCCGGATATGGCGACGGCTGCGGTCCTGGTCTTTATGTGGCTGGCGATGTTGTACGTTTCAGACGTCCCGGTACGCTATCTTGTGTTGACGATGTTGATCGGTCTGTTGGCGTTGTACCCGCTGTGGAAGTTGGCCGAGGTATTGGAGTTCGATTACATGCAGGATCGGATCATCGGTTTTTTAGACCGTTCCCAAAATCCGGACGTTGAGTATCAACTGGAGCAAGCCTCCATCGCTATCGGTTCCGGAGGGGCGTGGGGGAAAGGGTTGGCGCAGGGCACACAGAGCCAGTTGCGTTATCTGCCGGTGCGCCATACGGATTTTATTTTTGCGGTTTTGGCAGAGGAATTGGGGTTCAGCGGGGTAATTGTGTTGTTCCTGTTGTATCTGGTGTTGTTTTGGCGATTGTTGCGCATCATCCTGTTGTCTTCGGATGTGTATGGGCGTCTATTGGCCACCGGTACGCTGGCGATGATCTTTAGCCAGTTCGCGGTCAATGTGGGGATGAATTTGGGCGTGTTGCCTGTAGCCGGGTTGCCGCTTCCTTTCATTAGCTATGGGCCGGCTGCATTGTTGACTGCTATGGTCGGGATTGGCTTGGCGGAAAATGTGGCCATGCATCATCGGAAGACAGGGGAGGCGGTATGATGGATTGGGAAGTGGCCCGGCGAGATATGATCGCCGAGGCGTGGCGCCAGGCAATTGTGGCGCTGGGTGTGCCTGACGATGATCCGAAGGTGGCCTCGGCAGTGTTTAATGGCTGGACCCATCGGTTGATCGCGGCATTGACGGCACAGACGTGGGATGCGATGCCCGTTATGGCGGTTGGGGCTGCATTAGCGGATGCTTTCGATACCATCAGGGGGGATGTTCTGGGCATAAGTCTAAGAACCTTGTTCTGTCAATTGACGGCGGATTTGTCTGTGGAGCGATTGACGATATTGTGGCCTCGGCTGGCGCTTTCCTTTGGAGCGTTGGCGGATGGGTATCTCTATCAGGCCCGTGGACTTGCCCATCTTCCGGCCCCTCCTGGCCTGTTTGTTTCTAAGCAGGAGTGTCAGGCAGACGGACTGGACTGGGAGGCAACTTACAAACAATGGGAACGGGAACCCCTGGATGTGGAACGCGATGCTGAACTATCGCAGATGGTTGACTCGTTGGAGCAGGAGCTCCACGATTACCGACAAGTTGAAAAGTTGTTGCAGCGCAAGAATCGCTCGCTGGAATTGTTGAACCGCGCCAGCCGGGCGCTCAATTCCAGCCTGAACCTGGAACAGGTGATAGTGACGATCTTGGAAGAAGTGCGCAACCTGTTGGGAGCAGCAGCCAGTTCGGTCTGGATAGTGGACCCGGCGACAGGGGAGTTGGTGTGTCAGGAGGCGACCGGCCTCGGAGCGGGCCAGGTGCGTGGCTGGCGACTGAAGGCCGGGGAGGGTATTGCCGGTTGGGTGGTTTCGACCGGTGAAAGCACGTTGGTTGATGATGTGCAGATGGACGATCATTATGACCGGAGCCTGGCGGAGTATCTCAATCTGGAGGTGCGTTCGATCTTGACAGTTCCTATTTATGTAAAGTCCGGTGTAATCGGGGTTGTCCAGGTGTTGTACACGGAGGAGGGAGCGTTTGAGGGCGATGAACAAATGTTGTTGGAATCGCTGGTGGCTTCGGCGGCCATAGCGATGGATAACGCCGACCTGATGGATATTTTGCAAAAGCGCATGGATGAGTTGCGGGTTCGCAATGAAGACCTGGATGCGTTTTCTCACACTGTCGCTCACGACCTGAAAGCTCCTGTCTCCTACATAGTGGGATATGCCGAAGCGTTAATCGGTCGCCATGGGGAGATCCCGGCCGAGGAGTGGGATCAGTATTTGGAGGAAATGGCCCGGAGTGGCCGCCGGATCGCCAGCATCGTGGATGCGCTTCTTCTGTTAGCCGGCGTCCGAAACATAATGCCGGAACTGGAGCCGTTGGATATGGGGGAGATTGTGGCCGTTGCTTTGAGGCGTTTGGAGTTGGACATCGAGGCCAGTGGAGCGAAAATCACTGTGCCTGCGATATGGCCGGTAGCGATAGGATACGTTCCCTGGATCGAAGAGGTGTGGATTAACTATATCGGTAATGCCATCAAGTACGGTGGGCCTCATCCCCGCATCGTCCTGGGTGCCGATTATGAGGGAGAGACGCAGATCCGTTTCTGGGTGCAGGACGACGGCATAGGTATTCCATTGGAAAACCAGCCTCTTTTGTTCCGGCCGTTTATTCGATTGAACCGCTCGAGCGTCAAAGGGCATGGCTTGGGGCTTTCCATCGTCCGGCGGATTGTGGAGAAGCTGGGCGGCGTGGTGGGCCTCAAGAGTACTGAAGGGCAGGGAAGCACGTTTTACTTTACTTTACCGGCAGGCTGTCCGTCCCCTGCATAGGTGTCGTGGCGTTGTTCTCGAAGTATAGGGTAGGAGAAGCAATCTATGGATGACAAGGTGACCAAAGGAGAAACGTCTGAATCCAAAGATTTCATTCGACGGATCATAGACGAGGACCTGGCTATTGGTCGGTTCGACCGCGTGCACACGCGCTTTCCTCCGGAGCCGAATGGCTATCTGCATATTGGGCATGCCAAAGCGATCTGCATTGATTATGGAATCGCCGAGGAATACGGCGGGTTGTACAATCTGCGCTTCGATGATACCAACCCGGTCAAGGAGGAGACTGAATACGTCGAATCTATCAAGGAAGATATCCGTTGGTTGGGGTTCGATTGGGAGGATCGTGAGTTCTATGCCTCCGACTATTTCGAGCAGTTGTATGAGTATGCGGTCCAGTTGATTAAGAAGGGTAAGGCTTACGTCTGCGATCTGAGTCCCGAGGAGTTGCGGGAGTATCGGGGGACACTGACGGAGCCGGGGCGAGAAAGTCCGTATCGCAATCGTTCCGTGGAGGAGAACCTGGACCTGTTCGAGCGCATGCGGGCCGGAGAATTCCCCGACGGGTCCCGGACGTTGCGTGCCAAGATTGATATGGCGTCGCCCAACATCAACCTGCGGGATCCGGTGATGTACCGCATCATCCACGCGCCGCATCATCGGACGGGCGACCGGTGGTGCATCTATCCGATGTATGATTGGGCGCACGGACAATCCGACTCTATCGAGGGCATCACGCATTCTCTCTGCTCGCTGGAATACGAAGACCACCGTCCTTTGTACGATTGGTTCCTGGATGAGTTGGGTATCTACCATCCTCGTCAGATCGAGTTCGCTCGGCTGAATCTCAATTACACGGTGATGAGCAAGCGGAAGCTGCTCCGTCTGGTGGAGGAAGGACACGTGCGTGGATGGGACGACCCGCGTATGCCCACGTTATCTGGGCTGCGGCGGCGGGGGTATACGCCCGAAGCGATCCGTACCTTCTGTGACCGGATCGGGATTTCCAAGACCGATAGCGTGGTGGATATCGCCTTTCTGGAGCACTGTGTTCGGGAGGATCTGAACGAGCGTGCCCCACGCGTGATGGGGGTGCTGAACCCCCTCAAGGTCGTGATCGTTAACTATCCCGCCGATCAGGAGGAGTACTTGGAGGCCGTCAACCACCCCTTGAAACCGGGGATGGGCACGCGCCAGGTGCCGTTTTGTCGGGAGATTTATATCGAGCGAGCGGATTTTCGGGAAGACCCCCCAAAGAAATTCTATCGTCTGGCTCCTGGTCGTGAAGTCCGATTGCGGTATGCGTATTTCATCACCTGTGTGGATGTCATCAAGGATGCCGATGGAGAGGTGGTCGAGCTGCATTGTACGTATGACCCGGATACCCGTGGGGGGGATGCGCCGGATGGCCGTAAGGTCAGAGGGACGCTTCACTGGGTTTCGGCCCGGCACGCCCTGCCGGCCGAGGTGCGCTTATACGATCATCTATTCTCGAAAGAGAACCCGGATGATGTGCCGGAGGGAGGGGATTTCACCGATTACATCAATCCGGATTCTTTGCAAGTGTTGACCGATTGCCGTGTCGAGCCTGGTTTGGCAGAAGCACGACCGGGGGACCGCTTCCAATTTGAGCGACAGGGGTACTTTTGTGTAGATCCGGATTCGTCCGATGGTCGTTTGGTCTTCAATCGCACGGTCTCCTTGCGGGATACGTGGGCCAAGATCGAGCGGCGGATGCAGAAGAAGTGAGGAGTGATGCCGATGAGTGTACGGGTACGGATGGCGCCCAGTCCGACCGGGGAGCCGCACATTGGTAATGTGCGCACGGCAGTCTTCAATTGGCTTTTCGCCCGGAAGATGGGTGGGCAGTTCATTCTGCGGATCGAGGACACCGACCGGGAACGGTATCAGCCGGAGACAGTCGTGACGATGATGGAAGGCCTGCGTTGGCTGGGGCTAATGTGGGACGAGGGACCGGGGTTGGAGGAGCTGCAGCGGATTATCCCCCAGGCCGAGACCTATGCAGTAGGTGGGCCGTTCGGCCCCTACATCCAGTCGGAGCGTTTGGATCTGTATCGGCAGGTGGCAGAGGAGTTGATTGCCCGTGGCTGGGCTTACCGGTGCAACTGTTCTCCAGAACGGCTGGAACAGGTGCGGGCACAACAGCGGGCGGAGAAACGACCGGTGATGTACGACCGTCATTGTCGGAACCTGCCGCCGGGGACGATCTCTCCGGACGAACCTCATGTCGTGCGGCTCAAAGTGCCTCTGGAGGGGCAGACAATCGTCCATGACGCCATCAGGGGGGATGTCGTTTTCGACAATCGCGAGATAGACGATCAGATCCTGCTCAAGTCGGATGGCTTTCCTACCTACCATCTGGCGGTGGTGGTGGACGATCATATGATGCAGATTACCCATATTGCTCGCGGGGACGATTGGATTCCCAGCACCCCCAAGCGCATTCTGATCTACCAGGCAATGGGGTGGGAACCGCCGATTTATTGCCATGTACCGCTTGTGTTGGGGCCGGATGGTAAGAAGCTGAGCAAACGGCACGGAGCGACCGCGATCAGTCAGTTTCGGGAGCAGGGGTATCTGCCGGAGGCCCTTTTTAACTTTCTGGCGTTGGTGGGATGGGCGCCCGGAGAGGGAGAGGATCGCGAAATCTTCTCCAAAGAGGAGCTGATTGAACGTTTCGATCTCTTCCGCATCAACAAGGCCCCGGCCATTTTTTCTTATGACAAACTGGATTGGATGAACGGGGTCTACATTCGCGGTTTGCCTGAGGAAGAGTTATTGGAGCGCCTGTTGCCGTTCTGGCAGCGAGCCGGTTATGTTCCGACCCCGTGCCCAGACGAGGAGCGGAACCGGTTGCGGCTGGTGGTCCCGCTGATCCAAGAACGGCTGAAGCGGCTGGACGAGGTACTCGATTGGACGGCGTTTTTGTTCGGCGAGATCGAGCCGCCGGCCGCTGAGGTGTTGGTGGGCAAGAAGATGACGCCGGCCCAAAGCCTGAAAGCATTGCAGCGGGCGCGAACGGTGTTGGCGGAGCTGGTTACGTTCGATGCGCCGACTATCGAGGAGACCCTGCGGACGTTGGCCGGTCAGTTGGTGGACGAGATGGGCATCAAGGCCGGGGCGCTGTTCGGCATCATCCGGTGGGCCACCACCGGACAGAAAGTCTCGCCGCCTTTGTTCGGTTCCCTGGCGGCTCTGGGGCGTGAACGCACCTTGGCTCGATTAGATGTGGCGCTGGACGTGCTATCCGCATTCTGTGCCGATAACGCTCAGGCGTGAGGCGTAGACGGCTCGGAGTCGCAGGCGCGTTGCACCTGTTTGGTAGCCGCCTTCGCGCTCCCCTCCCGGTAGCCGCGAAAGGACGGTGGTTCGATGATAACTGAGGGCCTTCTGCAATGGACAAAGAGACTTCAGAGTGTGAGCGACGATGATCTCCGCTCTGGACGGGGAATCACCAGAGGGCGCTGCGTTCGTGAGCGAGAGCTTTTTGGCTCCGTTCACTACCCGACATCTGAACGCAGATGACGCAGATTCACCGCAGATTGACGCTGATTCGACCGGATTCGTATCGCTTCGCGCCGGAAACCCAAGAAAATCTGTGTTTTTCTGCGTTAATCTGCGTCCCAGAAAAAGCGTGTCGGGTAATGAATTGTTCCGGCTTGGCTGGGTTGATGTCATTTCACGGGTTTTAGCCACACTCAAGTCAAGTGGGCATGCGGTAGAGAGCGTAGTCGAAGACCCGCTCGAAGCCGAATTGGCGATAGAGCGGATATCCCTGTTTCCCGGCGGTTAATACGATGATGGTATGGCCTTCTTCGGTCGCCGTGGTCAAGATGCGGGCCATAATGGCCTTTCCCAGGCCATTTCGTTGCTGGGCCGGTAACGTGGCCATCACGTATACGCCGGGTATCCCCTTCTGATGATCAACGATCAATGCCCCGATGGCGGCTGGCGGCCCATCCTCAATGGCTGCCAGGTAGAGGCGAGCCGGGTCGCCGCGTAACCAATCGTCTGCCATAGACTCGAAATAGTCTAACGCTGTACCTTCCGGGAAGCGAAACGCTACGCGCCGGATGGTGCTGGCGGTCTCCAGGTCGCGTCGGCTGGTGGCCTGCCAGACGCGGATGTAAGGTGGGATGACGGGAAAGCGGGTTGGCAATCGGGCGACCATGGCCGGCAGCGGGTCCCGGTCGCAGATCAACCCGTGTCGTTCCAGCTGCGACCCGAAGTCCGCCGCCGACGGACAGGCGGTAGGGCCGACCCACCAGTACCAGGGAACACCTCGCGCAGCGAAAAAGGCTTTGACAGCCTCGATCTCCGCGTCTATTTGGGACGTGTCGCTTTCGGGAGGAAAGTGTGCTCCCAGGGCCAGGTTCAGCAGGGCGACCGGGATGCCACTGGAGCAGGCCGTCACGCCGACCCCCTCGTAGCGGGCGGCTTGCGGTGTGCGCGTCGGCAACCAGGATTGGACGGTCAGAGTGTGCCGGTCGGCCAGTACACAGATGTCACCGAGGTCGGTAATTGGAATTGCAGAGTTGCTGATGATCATCATATAATCTCCCATGTTGGTGAGGTATCTACCCAGACATAGCCCGGATGGAACACAGATGATGCGGATTCTGCGGATTTCCACAGATTTTTTCTGAACCGGACACCGATATGTGGCTATGGGATGCAAACCGGTGCTGATTTTACTGGCTCTACACGGATTCCAGGTGGAGGGACGAGCCTCCCGCAGGATGAAGGCATCTGATGCGCCGATAGAACAAAAAATTCACGCTCTCGAACTCCGGAGGGGCAGCCTGTGAGACCACCTCCGCAAGGGGCTGTAACTCCTGGAAGATGCACGTTCCTCCCGATTGTGCCCGCTATAACGTTTTCAGAAGGCCATCTGTGGCGAGGAAAGCTGAGCACCAGCATTTGCCAGCAGGGCCGTCACGCCGGGTATAGTAACATAGGCTGGATGAAGATGCAAGTGCTTCACTCAGAGGGTGGGTGAAAAGTTGCGTTTCGATGCGGGTAATGATATACTCGTTCTTGGTCTCGGTCTCAGTGAGGAGAAAGAAGGAATGTTGCATCGTCATAGAATCGTCTTGTCTGTCCTTGTCATAGTCATAGTTGTTTGGATGTTGACGGGCTGCGCGACTCAGGTTGTGACAGTCACCGTGACGACACCGCCAGAAACGGTTGTCGTCACGGCGACGCCGCTTCAATCGTTGTTGGCGGTTCCTCCGGGAGACAAACCAAAGACGCTGACCGTTTGTCTGGTGGGGGAGCCGGATACGCTCTACTTGTATGGTGGCTCTCGGCTTTCAGCAACGCGCCACGTGATGGAGGCGCTTTACGATGGGCCGGTGGATTATGTGAATTACACGTACCAACCGGTGATCCTGGAAAAAATGCCGGACGTCGCCGACGGGGATGCCATTACCCGTTCCATCCGCGTTCGGGAAGGCACACTGGTGATGGATACGACCGGCAATGTCGTCCCCTTGGAAGAAGGGGTTCGGGTACGCCCGACCGGGTGTTATTCAGATGAATGCGCGGTAGAATTTACCGGCGAATCTGTCTGGATGGAGCGGATGGAGGTCACTTTTGTGCTGCGGCAAGATGTGACCTGGTCCGATGGAGAGCCATTGACTGCCCACGATTCGGTGTTTGCGTATCAGGTCGCATCGGATCCGGTCACGCCTGGTCGGCGCTATTTGGCGGAACGCACAGCACGTTACCGTGCTCTGGACGATTGGCGTGTGCAGTGGGTTGGAGTTCCGGGGTTTTTACCGCAGACGTATTTCTTGAATTTCTTCGTGCCTTTGCCCCGTCATCAGTTGGAGGAATACGAGCCGGACCAGTTGTTGGTGGCGGATGGAACTCGGCGCTCTCCTTTGGGGTGGGGGCCTTTCGTAGTGGCAGACTGGGTCACCGGAGATCATATCACGTTGGTGCGGAACCCATACTATTTTCGGGCGGGAGAAGGGTTGCCACATCTGGACCGGGTGGTGTTTCGATTTGCATCCGGAGCGCCGGATGTGATGGCTCGTTTGTTGTCGGGGGAGTGTGATATCGGCACCCAGGACGCAGACCTGGAATCTTCGTTTGCGTTGTTGATCGAGGCGGAACAGAAAGGGTTGTTACAGGTTTATACAGCGACCAACAATGCTTGGGAACACATTGATTTTGGCATCTCGCCGGCCGAGGATTATCGTCAGGTGGATTTCTTCGATAACGTCGCTGTACGGCAAGCAATCATCCAGTGCATTGACCGGCAGGCGATTGTGGATGAGGTGACCTATGGGCGGAGCGTAGTGCCTGATAGTTATCTGCCCCCATCGCATCCTCTGTATGCTGGCGTCTATCTGGTCCACTGGGGGTACAACCCGGAGATGGGGCGGACGATGTTGGAGGAGATCGGTTGGCTCGACCAGGATACCGATGGCGTTCGGGAAGCGTACCGCATCCCCGGGATTCCGTCGGGTACCCCGTTCGAAGTCTCTTTGTTGGTCCCCTCCGATAAGCCTTTCTCCTTGCAGGCGGCGCGGATCATCAAGGCCAATCTGGCCGATTGTGGCATTCGTGTCCAGGTGGAGGCTCAACCTTCCTGGGCATTGTTCGCCGATGGCCCAGATGGGCCGCTTTTTGGACGCCGGTTCGATCTGGCAGAAACGTCCTGGTGGTTCGACATAACCCCTCTGTGTGGTCATTATATTCGTGCAGAGATCCCGCAGGAGGGAAGGTGGTATGGGAGTAACATCACGGGATATAGTAATCCGGAGTACGATGCGGTTTGTCAACGTGCGTTGCAGTCCTTGCCTGGCTCACCGGCGTACCAGGAATATCATCGTGAAGCCCAAATCCTCTTCTCTGAAGAATTGCCTGCGATCCCCCTGTTTATGGGATTGCGCATTGCGGCAACTCGCTCCAGTGTGCACAACTTCGGGTTGGAATCTACGGCCGCGAGTGAGCTGTGGAATATCGAGATGCTGGACGTAGATGAAGAGTAGGTGGCGAAATGAGCGATCTAAAACCGACGGCTACCCCGCGTATCCTGGTCGTCGAGGATGATACCGAGATGGTCGAACTGATGCAAAATATGCTTTCCCTGGTCCGTTGTGATGTGCAGATTGCACGCTCCGGTGAGGAAGCTCTGGAGGTCTTGCATCGGGAGGCGGAGGAGGGACGGGAAATTGATTTGGTTCTGTTGGACATTATGGTGCCGGGGATGGATGGGTACGAAGTGGTCGCCCGTGTCAAGGCGGACCCGCTGTTGCGCAATACGGCTATCATCATGACCACGGCGTTGAATTCAGTAAGCGACAAGACGCTGGGGCTGGGATTGGGCGCCGACGATTATCTGACCAAGCCGTTCGATCCGCAGGAGTTGCTGGCCCGCATTGATGCGGTGATGCGCGTTCGTCGTAGTGAACAGGCCGTTCGTCGGCGCAATCGGGAGCTTTCCGCCCTGATCGAGATCACCCGTCTGGTGAGCTCGAGTCTGGACCTGGATGAGGTGCTGGAGGCGACGGTACGGGGCATTCGGGAGATATTTCAGGTCGAGGCAGGTTCTTTGGTGATGCTGGATGAGGAGAGCGGTGATCTGATGCTCCACAAAGCGTTTGGCCCGCACTTGTTGGCGTTGGAGGGGACATTCACCGGTCAAGCGATCCAAACCGGAGAGCAGATCGTCTATCAGGTGATTCGGTCAGGCGAGCCGCAATTGCTGAATGACACGAATGGGTTGCTAAACTCGTTGGCTGCCTCGGATGCAAGCGACCAGGGAGCAACCCTGGTACCACGCTCGATTCTCTGTGTTCCCATCAAAGTGCGCGATCGCACTATCGGCGCTATAGAAATCGTCAACAAGATCGAGGGTGAGTTTACGCACCAGGACCTGGAATTGCTCCAGGCTATGGCTGCCTCGGCAGCCGTTGCGGTGGACAACGCGAATCTTTATAGAGAGTTGGCAGATTTTGCCGCCGAATTGGAACGCTCCCAGGCTCAGTTGATCCAGGCAGAGAAGATGGCTGCCATTGGTCGCTTGGCTGCCTCTGTAGCTCACGAGATCAACAACCCTCTCCAGGCAATTCACAACAGCCTCCATTTGAGTTTGCACGACCGATTGGACACTGAAAAGCGCACTCGCTACCTGACAATGGCCCAATCGGAGGTACAGCGGTTGATCGAGATCGTACAGCGTATGTTGGACTTCTACCGTCCATCGCGGGGCGGGGTGATACCGACGGATGTCAATGAATTGGCGCGGAACGTGTTGGCCCTGGCCCACAAGCACCTGCAACATGGTCACATTCGAGTGCATACGCAATTCACTCCCAACGCTCCATTGGCTATGGTCGTGCCCGATCAGATTACCCAGGTTTTTCTCAATATTGTCATCAATGCCATTGAGGCAATGGAAACGGGCGGTGATTTGTATCTCGAAACGGAGCTTTCGACAGACCGGCGATGGGTGATTGTGCGTTTTCGAGATACCGGAGCGGGTATGTCTTCTGAGCAGCTCTCCAATCTTTTCGAGCCGTTCTATACCACCAAGTCCAACGGGACCGGTTTAGGTCTGGCAATCAGTTATGGCATCATCGAACGTCACGGCGGGGAGATCGAAGTTCAAAGCCGGGCGGGAGAGGGGACTACGTTTATCGTCAAACTGCCCGCCGATCAAAGTGTTGTGC
>Ga0116200_10000480_pt1 | contig 13105 bp, 23 predicted proteins | sample Mar14436cmmetaG_FD_94478 | JGI IMG/M metagenome (GOLD analysis project Ga0116200, IMG submission 94478) | Marine hydrothermal vent microbial communities from Guaymas Basin, Gulf of California to study Microbial Dark Matter (Phase II) - Marker... ... | reverse complement strand
GTATAATCGTGAGAGAAGATACTAGCACAAACGAACCATCAAGTTACATTTCAATCATTAATAATGTTATTGCAAGTGGGTTTGATGGAAGCTATGAACATACATCAATAGGTTTGGCCGATGGTGTTCAATTTGTTCATGGAGTAAACAATTCAAGTATTGTTTCCAACCATATAGCAAACTGGGGTCACTGTTGTGTAGAAATAGATGCAACAGAAACAGATGATCCAGGAGTATACGATAACATAGTCAGAGGTAATGTTTTTTCAGGTGAGAATGTTTTCTACTGTCGAGCCATAGAAATAGGAGGCCTTGACGGGAAGTGCTACAACAATGTAATCACTAGGAATATTATGCGAAATTTTACAGTCCGAAACCAAATCAATGGAGATCACAACAAAGTAACTTATAACTTGATTGTTAATATGACCAACTCGCCATGCAAAACTTCTGGGGTAGCACAAGGTATAGACTTAGAAGCTTATAGTCCGTATGTGTGTCATGATAATACCATTGCTAATAACATTATCATAAACTGTGAAGAAGCAGGAATAAGGCTACGTACTGGTGCTAATAACAAAGAAAATAACATTATAGCCAACAACATCATTTACAACTGTGGAACCAATTCTAAAGACGGTCTAGACGGTTACGGAATTGTAGTAGACAACGCTTCTGACATTCTCAATAACACTTTCCAAAATAACTTGGTTTACAATCCTGGAATCACAAACGTTATCTACTACCGAGGAACTGCAATGACAGTTTCTACTTGGAATGATTCGGATAGTAATGGGGACACTATAGAGGAAAATATTCAATCTGATCCCTTTCTCACCTCCACCTACCACCTCTCTGCAGGTTCCCCATGCATAGATGCTGGAATAAAAGTTACAGGAGTACATTTTGGTGATTATTGGAAAGACCTAGATGGGAATAGTGAGCCTTGGGGTAGTGCCCCAGATATAGGGTGCTACGAGTATAACACTGGTGAAATTGGATGGACTCCTGCTTATACTGTGGGTTCTAGTGGGTGTGAATATACATCAATCCAAGCTGTATTTGATAATGAGGATCTAGAACCTGGGGATATTGTTGAAATAAGGGCAGATGCGGTTGGCGGAAAAAAGACATATGTTGAGCTTATTACCATTGGTTCTGACGATGGTGGCAGCTCATCAGGGTATGTAACTATCAAAGGCAGAGACGGAGATACAATAAACATCATCAATGGCACTATTTATTCGGGTAGTTGGTCTGATTTGGGTGATGGCAGATACTCGTGTACAGTCTCAACAGAAGTTGGCATCGTCTTAGAAGACAGAACGATCTTAGCTGAAGCGTCAGACTCTACACTGAGCGATGGCAATTGGTATTCTACAACATCAACCATGTATTACAAACCCACAAGTGGTGTGCCGTCAGACCATGAGATAATCTTTTCTTATGAGGTTGTCAGATCAACTCCTGGCATGTTGGACGTTAACGGAGCACAATACCTCGAGCTTAAGAACCTGAATTTTAAATTGTCTGACGGAGGAATCGGAGATTACTCAGCAGGTGAGATAGCTCATATAAGAATAACAAACTGCACGTTTTACCAGTGTAAAAGAGCAACGTATTTTAAAACTGATGGCGGTGATATTCATGACATGAGCTTCGTTGGGAACACAATTAATTATTGTGCAAAAGGAATTGGTTGCAGTGTTAACAGTTCTCATAATTCCTATAACTGCATGTTTAAGAATAACGAAATAAATATGTTAGGATGTATTACTGAGACAATTCCTTGGAGTCAACGTTGCCAAGATGCGATTGACAATGAAGGAATTTATTTATACCGACCGTATGATGTTGATGTTGTAAATAATTCGTTCTTTGGAAAGGAATCAACTGCTCAAGATAATGCAAAGGGCGTTGCTATAAATGTAGCTGGCTCGCCTCCTCATGTTTGCAATGAAGTCTATGTTTTACGTAATAAATTTTACTATTTAGAAAGTGCAGGGATCGCTGTAGTAGATGGAACTACTGATATTTTCAGTGGACAGATTGCCTACAACATTTGTGTTGGTTGCGGTTTTAACGGACAAAGGGCTTCCATTTCTATAAACAATACCGTTGCTGATGATGTAGTTATTAGCAACAATATATTTGCGGGTTCAAGATATGGAGCTTATATACGCAGTGGCACAGATAACTTTAAGTTCTATAACAACATTTTCTTGAATAATTCAGTGGTCTACATAAGAGTCTATGATGATTCTATAGGTAACAATGTATTTGATTACAATTGTTATTTTGGAGGTCCCGCAAGTCCCTTTAGAATAGCGGACACCTATTACACCTTTTCTGATTGGAAATCTACTACGGGACAAGATAGTCATTCTTTTGAGAGCGATCCTTTACTATCATCCACCTACCACCTCTCACACAACTCCCCCTGCATCAACGCAGGTACAACCATCTCAGGCTTCCACGAAACAGCCCTAGACATAGACGGCCAACCAATCCTCGGAACGCCTGACATTGGATGTGACGAGAGGAAAGCATTGTGGTGGAATGGGAGAAGGTGGCATATGCAGAGGATGTACTAGAGGAACTATGGTTTGTACTTTGTGCTGACAAGACAAAGGGGAAGACATGAAACAAGGTCAGCGTTTACATTGTTGTCTGCTTTGTTGAAAGCTAAGCTAGAGGTCACATGCGGTGCACAACTTGCTTTCGTGGTAAAAATCAAGAAGATAAAGGGCGGCACAGAATGGCGATATTGGGAAGTAACAAAACATACAACATTTAAGGATATATGGAGGGTGATATGGCATACAAGATAACCGGAGAACACTATGAGCATGAAGGTAGGCTCTGGAGGTATGATCTGGAGGCTAGAGACAATGGCAACGTAGCCAACAGGACATTCTACCATCCTTATACTGAGGGTGATGAATCTCCACCTAGTGACTGGATGGAAGAGATGAAGGCACTGTTTCTAGCTGAGCTTGGCGTTCAACAGGCTTTTGAAGACAATCCCCTTAATGAAGATATCCGAGATGAACTAGGCGATGAATACAGGCAGATCATTACCGAGATGGTCAAATATGTGAGAGCAAACAAGAATTCCCTTGACGACAGCGGTTTCAAAAGCTGGTATGATAAGCGGTTTCCCAACTCAGTATTTGCCTTCGACAAGCTATTGAAACTGGTTATGGACAAACTCAACGCCAAGAGCTTCGATGAGATAAAAGAAGCAGTTATCACTAAGAAGTTCATTGAGGTAGATGACTAATGGCACTTACTGGAATACACAAGTTTGTAGATACAAGTCAATCAAGTAACGGAGATGGTAGTTCCTCTAATCCTTATAATGACATTGACTATGCCTGCGATCAAGCTCCGTCCAGCCCATCATCTGAATCAGATAGGTGGATTATTTGGGTCAGAGGACTCAGTAGTGATATTTCTATATCGGATGTTATTAGCCCTACAAATAATGGGTCTTATAATGCCCATCATATGCTTATTGGATGGCCTAGACAAATAAGCTACAGTGACTACACAGTTGACAGCGTGCCAACTGGGACAGATAATCTTGGAATTAATAAAGCTAAGTGGCAGTTTGTCGATTCTGTTCTCACTCAAGGAGACAATTATTGGATGGGAGCTGAGGTTACGTTTACCAGTGGAAACAATAACGGGCAAACCAGAATGGTCATCTGGTTTGATGCTTCTACTGATACTATATATCTAGATTTCCCTCTGCCCAATGACATTGCATCCGGAGATCAATATACGATTACACTAAAATCTGAGTTTTATGATGACCGTCCTACTGCCCCTTCTGGATGGGATAATGATACAAATATAATGCCAGTAATAGATGGCGGAGAGGGTTCATATGATATGATGAATTTTTTTCGGAAGCCTTACTGGACGTTGGCTAATTTTGAACTTAAAAATGGATCCAATACTGCGACATACAGGATAATATATGGGCTTCCAATTAAATGTTATTTTCTAAAGATCCACGACGGTGGTGTAATGATACGTCATAGCTCATACACAAAACATCTAGCACAAGCTGATAGAATCTTTCTGTGGGATGGAACGTATTACAATGGAATACACTATTCACAAAACCCAATACTATTTACTCGTTCACACTTCAACAGAGGAAATAACACCACTATATCCAAGGGTTTTATTGTAGGAGAAAATCAATTTCTAACTTTTAAAGACTGTACCTTTGGTAGGGTGTCACAAGTTGCTTATTTGGTAACAGATTCCTATGTTGCTGCAAGAATAAGAGGGGAGAATGTAATTGTTGATCCGAATAATTATCCATCGTTATCTCCTACATCTAATTATAGATCACCTGTATCAGTCAAGTTTAGTGGGTTTAATTGTGAGCCGAATAAGTTCAGACAATGGTTTAATAATGGAGATATTTACAATATAGATGAAGATGCAATAATTGACCCACCTTCAGGGGCAACTACTTATATCAAAATGGCTCCAAGAGCTGGGTGCGCACCAGACCAACCCCTCTGTCATGATGAACGGCGTTATCAGGCCTCCGGTTCAAAGACATACACGTGGAAGTTCTACCCAGTAAATATGAGCCTTGACGCAACAGACCTAGAAGTGGAGGCTTGGTATTTGGACGAATCAAGCGGAACACACAGGGCGTATGCAACTGCCAATCCTTCTGCATACAGCGATGATGGGTGGCATGATCTGTCAATTACTGTAAATCCAGCACAAGCTGGAACAGTCTACTTCAAAATCAAACTCAAGAAATACAACACCAGTGGGTGCTACGTGGCACTAGACCCAAAAGTGGATGTTAGCTAATGGCTTACGTTGATTACATATTAGCTTGGGGACAACCAGTAAGACAGGACGAAGAGCCGCCTGATGGGTATAGCCTTGTCTGGGGGCAGGTGAAGACGTATTATGAGGAGGCTGGTGGAGGACAAACAGCATCCTTCACCTCCTCACTTTCACTGGGAGCTTCACAGACAGCCAAAGCTCATTACAAGGCATCCATATCCAGTTCGCTTGGACTATCAGGAGCACAGACCTCTCTTGCGCACCTTCTTGCTGCCCTTTCGGGAAGCACCGACTTGAGCGAACAGCTGCAAGCCCTAGCACACTTGCAAGGTCAGCTTTCTTCAGCGGCAAACTTGGAAGGCCAACCGTCAGGGCTTCGACATCGCCAGGGGCAACTTACTTCCACAACCAACTTCCAGGACCAGCTGACAGGGCTAGCACACCTACAGGCAACATTATCAGCATCGCTGGACGTTTCCAGCCCTATCACGATGACAGCATCCCTCAAGGGGCAACTGTCATCCTCTCTCACACTAACCGGCACTTTCGAGACAGCAGGAGCAGCCACAGCCCTCTTCACCTCTATCATCACACTCAATGAATCACTGGAAACGAAGGCATCGCTCCTTGCAGCAATTAGCGACACCCTCACCTTGGGGGCAACCCCAACAGCTTTAGCAAGTTTGAAGGGGGCGCTTACATCTACCTTCGGGCTATCAAGCGAGTTCTCCACACAACTTATCATGGCTCTTTCAGCAGCCCTAGAACTAGGGGCATCCGCAGAGGCGCTCGGGCACTTCCTCACCTCACTGAGTGATAGCCTCACAACCACAAGCACAACAGAAGTAACCGTCCATTACAAGCTCAACCTTTCAGACAACCTCCCCCTTGGAGAGCAGATCACTACAGCAGCGTCATACATCATGATGCTTACCGACGCCCTTGGTCTGTCAGCACTCGTCAGAGATGTGACAGTGACAGCCAGTGGAGTCGTAACGATAACATTCAACACGAAGAACCCCGGGGTATCCTTTTCAGCAGGATGCCCAGGAGCAACGTTTACAGGTAAACCACAAGGAGGATAACCAGATGAAAGTTTACGATTTAATGGAAATGAGAAAATTCATCGCAAGTGCATTTCTGCATGGAAGATGGCACTTTGTCCACAGAGACATCTACGGGAACATTGTTGACGAAGAATGGGTGGATAACATCATTCCGAATGAGGGCATCGACTACATCCTGAATGCCGCAATTCACGGAGACACACAGATTAGCGCTTGGTATTTTGCGCCGTTCACGAACAACTACACGCCAACATCCGGAGACACCTACGCTTCACCTGGATACACGGAGGCCACGACTCAGTACAGTGAGTCTAACCGCCAGGAGTGGGTTGAGGGCGCCGCATCAAGCCAGCAGATCACAAACTCATCTGCAGCTACCATAACAGCATCCACCGACGTCACCATCTACGGGGCAGGTCTAGTCGGAGGCGGCACAGCTCCATCAACGAAGGGGGATACCACGGGCGGAGGAACACTGCTTGCATCCGCAGCCTTGTCCTCAGCTAAGTCCCTCTCGAATGGTGAGACTTTAGACATGACCTACACCATCTCAGGCAGTAGCTCGTAAGGAGGCGGAGATGCCTACAACCTTAACAACACATGCAGTTGAGAAGTCCACGTTCGTCATCACCGTTGCGTTCCAAGACGAACAGGGGAATTCGGTGACTCCTAACGAGTTGACGTGGACTCTCACAGACATGAATGGGAACGTCATAAACAACAGAGACCAAGTAAGCATCACTCCTGCATCATCAGTAGACATCGTTCTCTCGGGGGATGACCTCGCTCTTGAGGGAGATGCCCCAGAGCTGAGGGTGTTGACAGTTGAAGGGACTTACTCGTCGGACTTAGGGAGTGACTTGCCTATCAAGGACTCGGTTCGTTTTATCGTGGATAACCTTGTAGCGGTCTCTTAGGAGGACAACATGGCGCAGGATATAGAGATAACATACACTACCACGGAGGTGGTCAAGGCAGACATTGACGTGCCGGAAGGAGCACAGATCCGAAGCATCAAGGTTAGCGGGCAAGAGTTCCACGGCCAACCTGCCCTTGACTGGAAGCAGTTATTGCAGTTCCTCCAACAAGCAGGGATTCAGAGCTTCGACGACTTCAAGGAAATGAAAGTAGCAGACATTGTAGCTTTGGCTGGATTTGTTCTGCCGAGGATTCTTAGGTTAATAGGTGTCATGCTATGAGCGGGTTCGGTCAGCGAGCATCCCTAACCAACGGGATGAGCAGGGGCAGTTCCTGCAACCCGCTCCACCTAGGGACAGGCAATATACTCCCACCGTTAATCCGAAGAGGAGCAAGTTAGCAGTGAGAAATATAAAACCTAGAGCACAAAGGCGATATAACAGACAGCGATTGATGAAGCGATTAGCTAAGGAAATCACTTGGTACTCGCCGAACGAAAAAGAGCTAAGCATTCTGGTGAACAGCAGGCCAAGGTGCTCTTGTTGGATGTGTGGGAATCCAAGAAGGCACTTTGGTCAGAGGACGATACAGGAGAGAAGGCAATATGGCAGCAACACCAGATGAGAGCATAAATATAATAACCCATACTACTACGACACGTCACGGAAATATTTGGGAGGAACCTAAAATTATGCAATATCCCAGCACAAAACCAGTTGTTAAAGTTAAAAGTAAAAGGGTGCGACGTAGAGTGGTAATTAGTAGGACAAAAGGGAGAACGACATGAAAAACATAGGCATAGCAAAATGTAGCAACTGCGGAGAAGAGAAAGAATGTATTTTGTTCTGGGCATCTTGGTTTAGTACTTGTAAACTGTGTGAGACCTGCCTCTCGAAGGCATTAAGGATGTGTAGAAAAGAGCAATAAGGAGGAAACATGGATTTATACATAAAGACTTTTTACAAGCCAGAACCAAATGAACTTCCAGAACTCTATGAACTCCTACGGAGGTTCGAGGACAGCAAAGACAAACTTATAGAAATAATGATTATGGGAGAGTCTGCAGGAGTCTTGGTAGACAACTCTCTAGCACAGATGGCTTGCTACATTGCAAGGGAACACTTAAAGAGGGAGATTGCACGCCTAGAGGGAAAGATGCGTCAAGAGATGGAGAGAGGGATAGATGAAAACGTATCTGTTTGACGATAAGCGGTCGGTGTGGCATGCAGTCATGGGATTTATTTCCGCCGTAATCCCATATTATTTGGGCATACCTGTCATTATGGGCTACGCTATATATGAGGTCATGGAACCGGAAAATCCCGTTGCAACCGTGGGCGACCTTGTTGAATTTATCATCGGGTTCATGATTGGGGTCACCATTCGAATAGGAGGTTAAAATGGAAATTACCAAAGAAATCATTGCTGGCATCAATGAGGTGTTGAAGAATGACAAGTTTCTTGGCTTCTTGGCAGTTGTTATCCTTGCATTTGTAGTCAAGGACGCCTCACCGGAATCAATGGAATGGTACAAGATGGCCTTGAGTGGGCTATTTGGCGCAATCGTAGGGCACTCACTAAAGAGGTAGAGATGAAGATGACGGATTGGATAATCACCGGAGTGTTAGGCATCATTTCGTTATTTATCACTATTGCAACCCTTCTCAAAAGGACGTTCGTGTTCAAGGAGGAATGTAAAAACATGAGACAAGCCACAGAAGCATTACACACAAAGGACTTGAAGCTAAGAGACCAGATGATAGAGATGTTAGAGCGGAAGTTCGAGGAGTTCCGCAAGGACATCAAGGCAGAGATGGCAGCTACCAGGGACGAGTTACGAGAAGAAATGAGCGGTGTCAAAGGCATTCTTCAAACAATCTTAGCCAAAGTGGACGGCAAGGGGTCATCATGAACCAGATAGAGAAGCACCACGTTAGGAACACCACCCAGGGGCTGAAAATGGTGTGCCGGAAGCTTACCAAGGCTCGGGACAGGCACCAAGGCTCAGCAAGAGAGATAAATGATGCTATTTCAGATATTGAGTTCTTCGCACGGAGACTTGAAGGTAGTATAAAAGGACGAGTACAAGAGAAACACATTGCGATTTTTAGTCGGTACAGCGATCTCGAGCTTCTCACAATGTTACTAATTGGAGAAGCTGAAGGAGAGCCTTGGGAAAGTAAGGTGGGCGTAGGGTTAACCGTTAGGAATCGAGTTTTAGCACGTAAGAAGTACTTTGGTATAGGATGGCGAGGAGTAATGCTTTCTACGACCTCAAGTGGTGCATTACAGTTCAGTTGTTTTGGAAATAAGAACAGAATCAAGTCTATGATAGAGCACTGGAAAAAGCAGGATACACTTTGGCAGGAACATCAAAGTATTGCGTTGAATGTGTACCTGGGACTGTTTAAAGATTTTGTTGGTAGTCCTCTCTACTATCATGCAGTTGGATTTAAGCCTCATGGTTGGTGGTTGAAGTTAAAACGGCTAGGCAGATTTGGGAACCATATCTTTTACCATTAATCATAGTAAATCCATTCTTTTCTGTTTAGAGTCCATTTTATTGTTTTAATCAATTCTTTTTTCATAGTTTTTCTCCTTATCAGAAAAAAGTTCTCCCTTCCTCTTAGGGCACCATTCAGGAGGTTCTTCATCTGGATTGTAATAATCATTCATAGTCGATTCCCAACAATCCCAGGTGCCATAGTATTTACATTCTGAACAGGAAGGAGGTATAGCTGAGTCTATAAATGGAAAATCTTGATCTTCCTGTTTCTGTGGCTCTGGTTCTGATGGACGAGTATAAAATTCTAATGTGACTTTAGAGCAAAGATAACTACCTCCAGAGAAACTATTTTCTATATGACAACTTAGATGACAGACATTTTCGTAAACAAATTCCTTACCACTTGACGTAATAAGTTTAATCTTTTCTACTGATTCCATCTCAGACACCATTTCCTCCTTCTTTTTCTTTGACTCTTTGGAGCTCCATTTCTAATTTCATGACGGTTTCCAGTGGAAACAATGACCTTTCACACTTATTACATTCTCCATATTCTACATCCTCAACAGTTATTCTAAACTTGCAGAACTCTAAATCCTTCAATGTTCCTTGTTTTGGAACATATTTCCCTCCACACTTTAGGCATGTAAGTGTTTTCATAATAGACCTTTCTCCCTTAAACGCAATAAGTCATCTGCACTTACCTTGTCTAACAATTTCAATAATACACCAGGCGTTAAATCGGTAGGAGCAGTTCTTGGAAATTTAACTTCTTCATTAATCACGGGTTCGTGACGGTCTCGCTTAGTAATAGGCTCTGAGAAAGTTGTTCTGGCATCCTTAAGCTCTTCTACTAATGGTTCAATAAATTCAGTCAGAATTGCTTGATCTAAAATAAGATACAGCGAACCGTCTTTATGAAAGTATACAGAACCCTTGTTCTCATCGCTAGGCACCACCACCTTACCTCTATATATCTCTTTGTACTTATCGTCCTCTCCTAAAGTGTAGTCTATTTGCCCATCTAAATACAAAACATATTTATTCATGTTTACCTCCATCCATATTGATCTGAATCTTCTATAGCAACTTTATATGTAATCTCTACTTGAAAAGACTCGTAATTTTCCACATCGTACAAGTTATAATCCCTAAAAGCTATTTTACTCCACCAGTAATCCAGTACCTGTTTAGTTGTCCATTCATATTGTTTAATCCCTTGTAGTTTTCCTACGGCATCCATTAAGATGATTTCATCGTACTTAGAGAAGGCTTTTATTATTTCGTTACCAACCCACCAGGTTATACAGCCGTAAATATCTTCCCATAACATTGAATCTTCAATCATCTCTTTAGTAAATATGCAAGAGGTTTTCCAGTGTTTAGGTTCTAATTCTGATTCTTTTGTAGACTGCCATACTCCTGTATAAATACTCCTCACATAAGAAGAGGTTTCTAGTTTAACATAAGCGGAATTAGGTTGAGCTAGTACCAACTTACCTTGGTAAGCGTGTTCAAAAACATTGAACAGGAAGTGTTTATCCAGTTCCTCTTTAATCACACCATATTCTGGAATGTATAATCCTCTAAAAATCATACCTAGTCCTTTTTCGCAATCCTTCTTCTGATTAATAATATAGCCAACCCCTGTTTATATTGTATCATTTGTAGAATATTTAACTCATACGTGTGTCTCCATTGATTTAACATTGTCTGCAATTTTGAGGTATTTCCAGTTATAATCTTGTATTCTAGTTCAGTTTTCATTGATTTTTTAATATCCTTGTTCATAGCCGTTATTAATGCTTCTGTTTTTGGGTCTAATGACTGAGGCCTTTCTTCTATTGGATAATGTTTACATCCAGTGATGTAGCCATTTTCTGTGTCTATAATCTCTTTCCCGCAAAATCCACAAATGAAACTACTCATTCTTCATCCTTTATTATTTCCCTATCCAATCCCCCAACCACTATTTTTGATAAGATACATTGGCCATCTTCCCTTTGGAAGTGACCATCCTTTCTCTAGTACCTTATCTAGCCGTTTGAATGGGTGCTTTAATGATCCATCTCCATCTTCTTCCACGGAAGGGTCTACATATATTTCTACCTTTGCCTCTTCATCAAGATATTCTGTGTAATCTTCATAAAGCCATTGCCAATCTTCATGTTTCATCTTCTTTTTCCAACCCAGGCGGTAGCTCGCCCTTGAAGGGGGCAATATTTTCCCAATGTCTTACCATTCTGATATCTCTATCTTCCCAATCTTCAGAAACATATAACTGCCCATCTTCTCTGACAAATCTAACGAGAGTTCGTCCATTTTTATGAATATTATTCCATGCCCACACCCACTCCCCCTTGCGGGGCTTCCAAGGCCGAGGTGGCAAGTTCTTTGGGTCAAGAACATCTACTGGAGCATAGAGAAAGTAAGGAACCTTTTCTGAGAGATACTTTGTTCCATTTTTGCTAATGTTTATCGTGAATTTATCTTCCCCAACAACCTGTATAGGATAGAGGCTATTATTTGAATCTTCATGGTTTATGTTTCTGACTGTATATCTTTTGTTACTCTCCAAAAAATTGTATAGCTTATCTCCGACTTGAACGTCCACTAGATAAGGTTTGCCTTCAACACAACCTACTTCATGCTTTTGTTTGTGCTCTTTTGAAGTCATTATCTATTCCTTTTCCTAGTTCGCCTTTACCCACCTTTTTTCTTTCTTTGATCTTCTATAGCCGTGTCTCCACATAAAAACATTCAAATAACGAGGAGAGATTCCCATTTTTGCAGCTATGTCTCTTGTCTCCCCTCTGAATTTAAGCAAAGCTTCTATGCCTCCAATTTCCTTTAATCCTTTTTTCATACGTGTTTCATGGCACTCTTGCCATCCTTTTTCTTTTATCTTTATTCCTAGTTTTTTTAGGGATTTCCATATAGTTTTTGGATGATACCCCCATACTTTAGCCATTTTTGTAGTTCCATGTTTATTGTATTCTTTGCTTAATCTTTCTTTGAGAGCTTCTAGATCATTATTACATTCTTCCAATGCCAGCTTGAGGAAGCTACCTTCTTTTATTTCTACCATAGTTTCACCCGTATATAAGCTACCCTTGGACCTAGCCTACCTGCCTTCACGCCCACAGGCAGGCCAGGTTGTTATGATTCACGTGTGCAACTACTCCGCTGTGATAAGGGTTCTAACCCCGACCTTAGCCGATAATTGTGTGTGACGGTTAGTTTTCCATAGACATCACCTCCTTTCTTATGTTTCATTTATTCCTCCAAAAAGATCAGTCCTGAGAAAAAGGTTCCTATAACTCCACCCATCCCTATGGTCATTATTTGCCACTTTTCCAAACCAAATAACCATATAAGCAGGTCTGAAAGGTATCCACCAATGGGGATAACTGTTATGGTACAGGACAGTACCAAAAGCAAAACGAAAAATCCTTCTTTAGTCATTTCCTTCTAACTCCTTTCTTTCTTTCAGTTTTCTTTCTGTTCTTCTCTTTATGCCATGGCCTTCCGGGCGGTACGGGTGCTCGTCTAGGGCCTCGTTCTTTAGACCCGTAGGGTTGAGTATAATGACGAAGCCACTCCTCCAACTCATCCTTAAAAGCCACCACCCTGGAGCCTAGTATCCCAACTGGCATACCGTAGTACTTGGCATATTTTATAGCAGTGGGGCGGGTACAACACAAGAACTCACATATAGCATCCCAGCCTATTAAGAATTCAGTATCCTCTTTCGTGGTCACTGTTCGTGTCCTCCTTTCATTATTAT
>Ga0116200_10000479_pt1 | contig 13113 bp, 15 predicted proteins | sample Mar14436cmmetaG_FD_94478 | JGI IMG/M metagenome (GOLD analysis project Ga0116200, IMG submission 94478) | Marine hydrothermal vent microbial communities from Guaymas Basin, Gulf of California to study Microbial Dark Matter (Phase II) - Marker... ... | reverse complement strand
GTATAGATCTCTTTTTTCTATTACACCACGCTTAACTTGCCTCACCTTTACAATATGCGGCGGAGCATTTAAAACTATAACATATCTTGAATTAGAAAGGCAAAGCTTACCGAATATTATCCGCATGGCATCAAGAGTTTTTCTCCCTATAATGTTACGTTTATATAACCACAAGTAATTGATAAGAATTCCAACAAAAAATTCCTCAAAAATTATTAAGTCCCATTTACGGACAATTGATGGAATTAAAAATTTAAACATATACTTTATTAAGATTATCCCCAGATCTATGGGGATAATCAGCTTCATTATTCTCTTAATAAAGAAAGGGGGTAATTCTAAATTTCTACAATTCATATATGACAAAAGTTTCTTAGTAAAATTCAGAAGCATAGGATAATATGTGTTAATATAAATGAATGCCGCATTAAAACCCCTTCTCGATAAGTAGTTAGTTAATAATAAAGCTTGAGTGGTCTTTCCAACCCCTACTGGTCCCACAAATATTATAATAGGCCCTTTTTTCATTGCGTAAATTTCAACTATGTGGTCAGCATGAAAGCATATTAATTTATTAAGTTATTGAGTATGTTGCTCATTTTATTTATGACTGTATTCATGAAGTGAGCCTTAAATAACGTAGCTATATTCTAATTTTTCTTCATCTTTTCCTTCGTCATCCTCTAGGAGTCTCTTAGTCCCTTATTAAGGTCTCCCCTTCTTGTATAATATCCAAATTTCTTAACTATGTTATCCGAATTCACTATACCTAGTAATGCACACTTATGTGCTAATTCTTCTAAGAAGGCTATTGGTAATCCCTCACGTAGAGCCGACGATTTTTAGATTCTTAAGTCCTTGGTACTTCTTTACAATTCTTTGTAGAGCAGGTTTGGCTTTCCTATTGCTATGAACTTCAGTCATCAAAATTCTTCGCTAGTTCAAAGAACAGTCAGTACCTCTTCTGGGGATCCATACGGCCTAGGAAACAAACTGTTGGTTTTCTCTGATGTTCCTATTGAGTTTTCGCTTGATACGTGTTCGACTGGATTAGGCATGTACACAACTCTATCTGAATCTACGTACACCTTAGCTATCTTCGGTATGGTATATAGTACTTCGCCTGTGTCGGTATCAGATCGGCTCTTTTGTTAGTTTCTCGTAGAATTTAGTTATTGTCCAAAACTTTAGCCGGCTGATCCTATAGTTCGGGTCTACAAAGCCTAAAAGCCTGTAGTTGTTCCAGTCAAAGGAGTCCTGAACCCATATCATGTGCTTTCTGTCGGGCATGATCTTCTGCACTAGGTAGGTTTCGACCATGCAGTCTATGGATAGGTATACATCGGCATCGGCCTTTTTAATCAGGGGTATGACCTTTCTGTAGTCAATCAAATGCTTGAGTGATGAGCGCGTGGTGAAGTCGTAGGGGTAACTTAGGATCTCCATCCCGTCGAGCTCTGTTACCGGCTCTTCGCCAGGCCCACGCCAACAAATCACGGAGACGTTGAAGCCTCTCTTAACAAGCTCTCGCCCAACGACGCGGACTAGCTTACCGAAGCCCCCTCGACGCTTACCTAGGAATATCTCACTAGTGATGAAGCAGACATGCATCGCCCTTAACTACCGCTTCTTCTTAATTTCATGCTCCAAAATGAGTTCCTCAATCGTTCTAGTAAAAATCCCTACTTACTCGTCATGAAGCCCGGCAAATAATCCTACTAGCCTTTCTTTAATCTCTTCCCTAGCAAACCTTGTTAGAACACTTTCCCTTAAGCTAGCCCCAATATCTAAGAGCTGATCTCTGGATAACGATAGTACCTCCTCCATTCTATCGACAAGCTCGCCCACATTCCCTGGCGTAAACATCATCCTTTCGGCGTATGTCCCCTCAACTATTTCAGGTATCCCTCCAACCCTTGAGGCCACTGGTATCGTCCCCATGGCCGTAGCCTCCATGACCACGTAAGGCAGGGGTTCCTCCCAAATTGAAGGAACGAGAACTGTATGGCTCCTAGAGTAAAGCCTTAGCACATCTTCGTAAGGTAAATGACCGAGAAGCTTGAAGCTCCCTGTAAGTGAATTGCTTAACTTCTCCAACAATTTTATGTGCTTGTGCCTGAGCCCTCTTAAGCCTCCTGTAAGCATAAAGCTAGCATTGTTCCCCCGCTTCAGAACATTTAATGATGCCCGGATAAATATGTAGAAGCCCTTAACATAGCTTCCCCCGCCGGTATAGGTGAATGTGGGGTTCTCAAGTTTCTCCTCTACAGGCGGGGTTTCAGGTAGTGGATTGTACACCACCCTAATCTTATCTGCCAATTGAGGAGCCCTGTTCGAGATTATCTCGGCCTGCCTTCGAGAAACACACACTACAGTGTTGGCTTCGCTGAGCCATAACCTACATAACTCACTCACTGGCGCGGCAAACGTCCCCAAAATAGCCCTTAAAACGCTACCATGCTCTAAAACCTCAAATCTAACAACGTTGTTGAGACCGAAGCTATTTCTTTCCTCACCATTAAAGACTACGGCGTTATAGGCTATTGGCTGGTAGTCGTGCAGGTGAACGACCACTCTTTTACCTAGCTCCTTCGCGAGGGGTATGAGCGGGTAGCAGTATCTCGGGATGTAGACAGCATCACAATTGTGCAGAGCCTTTAAAAACCAGCTCTGCCTAGCAAGGGCGAAGCAGTTGATCCATAGCCTATGCTTATTCCTCACTCTCAAAAGCTTCGTGTAAACATAGTCAACGTCTTTAACCATCTCGGGCTTTTCTGTTCCATGTACAACCGTTAACTTAAACCCCGCATCTCGGAGAATACAGGCTATCAGATGCGAAGCTAAGATCCCACCAGTACCCTCAGGCCACCATTGTTCAGACACTACCAAAATTTTACTGGAGGCACACATCGACTTTTTCTAAAATCTTATGTAACACTTCGGTAAGTCTCCTTACATGATGATACCACGTATACCTTCCTCGACATATCTTCTACACCTCATAACCCGCTTTCTTCGCTAATTCTGGATCTGAAATTAGATGATCAACGTACTCGGAAAGTTCGTCTTCATGCTCAAAGAGGAATCCATGAACTCCATGCGTAAATAGTTCAGAAACCCCCGCATGTCTTGGAGCAACTAATGCTATTCCTCGGGCAACACCTTCGATTATGTGCATATCACATCCTCTCTTCAATCACGTAAGTACTTGTAACAAACCATATAGTGCTTCTTACAGAAGGGCAACAATTTTTGGAAAATATGTGTGAAAGGATCTATGGAAAAGATGAACTTTGAACACAAGGTTCCCGTTCTACGCAACGCTAACCTATGCAAAAACCTTAATCCATAAAACTTAGCGAAATATCCTCTACTAATTAATTCAGCAGGTTTCCATGATGATTTCCACCCATCTTTACTGCCTTCAGGAATTGTATCGATAGGTATAGCCAGTACTACTATTTTGCGAGCTAATCTCTCCATCTCCTCAATAGCAGACCGACCACTTCGCTTTGGCATGAAATGGAGCACTTGTAAACACATTACGGCATCAAAAGACTTATCTCTAAACGGAAGACATGAAGCATCACCAAGTATTAGGTCCGCGTGTCTATGCTCTTTCAAGCACTCTTTCAGGGCTAGAAGATCAACATCAAGACCGACTTTATAGCACCTCAGCATTTTTACTGGGTTACCTGTCCCACACCCGACATCTAGTAAACTTCTAACACGATTTCTACGCAAGGTTTGTAACGCTGGATGGAAGTATGTGAATAACCACCAATAAAGTTTTGCTAAAGCTTTTATCATTAGTTTTCTGTCAGCGCTTTAGCCATCAAAGTTCTAGTACGCTTAAAACTCTTATATTACGTAAGCGTGCATGATATCTCTAACCAAGGAACTTCTATAAGTTCAGGGAACTTTTTTACCTTTTAGATGGTCATACATTCCCCGTTCGCCGAGGAGTTCTCCGTGATCTGAAGTTATAATAATTTTACCGTGAAGATTTCTAATAAGCTGTAATACATGCTCTATCACGACTCTTAGGTTTTCTTCGTACGCTCGTTTCAATATTCTTTCGCCGAATCTCTTGGCTATCATTTCCACATAACTTGCCGGCCCTACAAGCTTCCTCGCGAGTTTAGGACCATACTTTTTACCTAAAAAGTCTATGATTCTCCAATGAATAAAAGCCTTAAGGCGGTCTTTAAGAGTGTATGCTCCTACAAGGCTAAGATACGGGTAGTGAGGTTGCATGTAATGAATGATGAACCTATTATTTGGGTATAGTTTCATAGCTATGTACGCAGCTTTATTTACCTCTTTTGGGTGGACAGTCCTTAATTTTCGTCCCAGCCCCAATCCCAGATATCAATTACCTTGTAAAAGCGTGATACTATGAGTTTAGGATTGAACCCTTCATGAGGTATTCCCTTAGAGTTTATGTAAGGGTTTGCGGAAACACATACAATGTCATCAACTTTCCTCCCTTCGAAAATCCTTTCAAACCACTCTATAGTTGTGGAATCTGGCGAATAAACCTTCTCCAATTTTCCTGTTCTGATAATGGAATAATCTTTGTACACCTTTTCAAAGTAGTCGTATCTGCAGGCATCGAGGACTATAAGGTACTTCCAGTTGCTTCCCCATATCTTTGCGTATTGGTCAGGCAACTTATTTTTCACCATCCGTTGAACGCCAAGCATTCTAGATAATATATACTTTAATTTGTCAGATACCATATTTTACCTCTGTTGTGTAGTGTGAAGTCCATTAGAGAACTTTTATTGATCAAACACGTGTGTATCTAAAAGGCTTGAAAGAGCTTTAGCTAACGTTACTATTTTAAAGTCGGTGATCCTGAGAAGCTGTACCAATGATCTAACAACAAGGATATTTTCGTCGTGAAAAGTTATCACTATTAGCCTTGGATTATCTTTAAATCTCTTGAACGGATATTTAATCAAGTGCCTAAGACCCATACTACCTATCTTAAAACGGTCAATAGTAGTGTTCCACCTATTAGTCTTGCCCATAGTTCTTCCATACTTAAAGTACCTACTTATTACACTGATGACTCTTTCATTATAGGCTCCATAGGGATAAGCAAATCCATACGCATCAGTTCTACCCCTCAAAACGCTGTCGAGGACCTCTATTGACTTCCTACATTCCTCCTCTACCTCTTTATCTGAAAGAAGGGTTAAGTTTCTATGTAGGTGGGTATGGGAAGCGATTTCATGACCAAGATCATCGATCTCTCTAACTAACTTGACATCTTTAATCAATAGCTTCTTACCCCTGTACTCGCTTAAACCGGTTATCATGAAGAATGTAGCGACGACATCTAGCTTGTATAGGGCTTTAGCTATCTTATAATGCTCCAGATATCCATCGTCAAAGCAGAGAGAGACGTATTTCGGACTCATCTTTTCAATAACGATTCATAAACGTCTAAAACCTTTTCTGCAACATTATTCCATGAAAAATTCATCGCCGTTCTTCTAGCGTTAAAGCCCATATTTCTCCTCACCCTGTCATTTTGAGCTAGATACTCTATCAATTCAGCTAACTTATCGATGTCACCAATCCTCCATATAAGCCCGTTCCTCCCATCCTTTACGATCTCTGATGAACCTGTATTGTTGCTAACTATCACAGGCAAACCACTCGCCATAGCCTCTAGAGTTGACAGGGAGAAAGTGTCGAATACACTTGGAAGTACGAATATGTCTATCGCCTTGTAGAATAAGGGCATATCACTAAATAGGGGAAGACGCTTAACACGTTGCTTAAGGCCGAGCTCTTGAATAAGCTTCACGTATTCCTCACCTTTAATGTTAACCGCGATTACACATATATCGCTCTTTAACTTAGCTATAGCATGAAGCAAGTACTCAAACCCCTTCCATTTAGGAGGACCCACAAACCCTACATAAATGATATCATCTTCTAGCCCCAGTCTTTTACGCGCCTCTACCTTTTCCTTAGATGAGGGAGGCTTAAACCTATCAATATCTACGCCGTTATATATCACTGATATTTTCTCTTGATTTATCCCATAAAACCTTACCAAACACTCTTTTCCCATATTTGATGGAGCAATTAGGTGTTTCGATGACTTCAAAATAAGTTCTTCAAAGAAAATTTCACTTTTTCTGAAGAATATAGAATATCCAAGTTCTGCGACATATCTAACAAAAGCCTTCCTCATGAAATGAACAGTCGTAATATCATCCATGAAGGTGTATCCGTGCCCATGAACTACCTGAATACCATGTTTTCTCTTGACGAGTTTAGCTAGTAATGTGTAAGTCATTGGTGCTATCCTTTTTCCGGCAAACAATTTGAAAGTCTTTATGATCTTTGCCTCCTCCAGCGTAGCTTGAGGTTCCGAAGTTAAAATGAAGACCTTACAGCCATAATTTATTAAAGCCTTGGACAACATCATGGCATAGTGAGGGGCAGAAAGTTTTGCCGTCACTCTCCTAGCAATCATTAGCACTTTCATTTCAGATGTGCTATAATCGTCAAACTAATCAACCAATATCCACTTCTAACCATGGTATAATTATTTGCTCTGGCATTCTTAGAAATGATGGATGAAAGAAGTACCCACATTCACCTAATAATTCACCATGATCACTCGTTATAACTACTCGTGCTTCAACATCTATCAAATTGAGTATTTGCTTTACTGAACTCAAAACTAACTTAAGATTATCTAAATAGGCTTGGATGAGGAAATCCTTTGAAATTTCTCCACTACGCACCTTCTTCGATAACCATATACTAGGAGTATCTTTTTGACACATGATGACCTCCTTCGGCATTAGAAACCTTGTTTCCCCAATATATGGAAAGTGCGGTTGAATAAACCAAATAATATTCTTATCTCCCAACCTCTCTCTTTCCACAATTTCAACGACCTTTTTAGGATGCACAGTGTTAAGTTCCCAATCCCAGCCTCGATCCCAAATATCAATTACGTTTTTTCCTGATATGTAGCGTCTTGCTTTAAATCCGTACGCACTTACGTTTCTCGAATTTAACATTGGGTTTGCACTAAAGATTTTGAAACGCTCAAGTAAAGTTCCAAATCGCCCAAACACCACTTTAAGCCAATCTCCAGTCCATGGGGCAGGGGATTTTACAGCCTTGAGCTCTCCAGATAAGTAAGATGTGTAAATATTCTTGAAGAAGTCGTACCGACAAGCATCTAAAATTATTAACGTGATTTTTTCTTCTTTAAGTATCTCACTAAGTAACTCTATCTGAGAAGGAAGGTGCATATATTTTATTGCGTTTAGCTTAGAATAAGTTTTTCCTTTAACGTATTGAAAGGCTCTATATACTGCCTCATTAATCCCCTCTTTTTTCGCTACACTAATAAAACGAGAAATAATACTCATTGACCTAAGGAAATACTATGTCGGCTTTCAGCGACGACGAGCATATCAGCGGCTAATGAAGGCTTCACTTTTGCGACAAGAACAGAGGCAGTCAGTACTAATTTGTTGCGGAAATACCAAGGCATTAGAATGCCACGTATATCAAGTATACGAAAACCAACTTTACTGAGGTGTGTTTTGAGCAGGTCGAGAGTATACAGGCTAATGTGGCCATATCTATATCCAATAGAGCGTTTAAGGGAGACTCCATAGTGCAATGGACACTTCCCTAACAGTAAAAGTATTCGACTAGCCCACGATACTAGGTTGGGTGTTGTGATTATGAAAACTCCATGGGGTTCTAGTACCCGGTATGCCTCTTCTAAGACAAGGTCCTTATTCCATACATGCTCAATTAATTCAAACATCGTTACAATGTCAGCATAGTTATTAGGTAAGGGTATTTTTTGGTATTTAAGTCCACTTTTAACGTTCTAAAACCCTTCTCCTCACACATCCTTAGAGAAGACGACTCTATATCCATGCAGATGACGGCATCATTACTAATATTCGCTAAATTAACAATGAACAATGTCAAGCTACCATCTCCTGAGCCCGGATCTACGTATATTCCCTTCAAATATATATTTGTGATGTCTTTTAGCACTTTCAGATTAAAGTCGATATGTAAAAGCGGGGAATGACTCATCGTGATACTGCAATAAACTTTTTAATTACTGAAATTGATTCAGACGAGAGAATGTATTCGTGCTCGAGACACAATCTGCACTAACATTGTTCTTAATTACATTAGCTAAAGCTTTTTCCATTTTTATCGCATGAACCTTGGGAGAAAGATGCGCTTCGAAGAATCCTCGTGCCTCGATCTCTAATCGTTTTCGGAGACTGTCATCGCTCTTTAAGAGTTGTATTATTTCTGGCCACTTTAGGATATTATCGTTAATTATGATCCCTCTAACTTCTTGGCTTAAACCTTTTACCGAGGGACTATTAGCGATGCATGCCTTGCCATATGAGAGAGCCTCTATTGACGATATGCATATCCCGGTCATCCACGAACGATATATAAGTACGCATAGAGCCCTCTCATATAACTTTCTTCGCTCATAATCTTTAACTATCCCTATCCATTTAATATTCTTTGGCCACTTCTCCACGACATAACGAGGCCGTTTTCTTGTAATAATGTATGTAATGTCAGGAGTGCGAAGAGCTAGGGCTTTTAGGAGCATAATAGCGTTCTTTGTCGGGGCAACTGTTGCTATCACATATGGTTCCTCGATTTCATCTACATATGAGCCTTCAAAAAAATTTGATGAACTAGGTTCAGATAATGTAAGATGTGTTGGTTCAATAGTAACAATGTTATTTACTAGCAGACGCTTTAACTCTTTCTCGAGCCATTTAGCGACGGAGATTGCGAGATCTGCATATTTTGCTGTCAAAGCATAGTAGGCTATAGCTGGTGGCGCCATGAATAATTCCCTTAGTTTACGCGTATGACGAAATATATCTATAGCACAATATGAACGCATCCTATCTACGCGTATAACCCAAGGAACTTTAAGCCGTCTACTTAGCTCAGAGCATAAGAGGAATAGAGGTCTTGATTCGCAGATGATGATGTCTGGTTTTTCCCGTAATATGTTGATTATCTTATTTCTTAACTTCATATACTTAAACCAACCGCTCCCTGAAATCTGACCTCCAAACAAATCTATAGCTTCGATCAGCCCCTCCTTCTTACTATTAGTTACCTTTACTTGATAAAACTCCTTTGGGGACTCTTGAGTTATGCGGATATATTTAACATGATGTCCTCTTAAAGCCATAGCACCTGCTGAACTTAATACTAAACGTGCGCTTCCATGTGTTGGACTAACTAAATCATGAAAAGAAATGAACAAAATAGATAAATTATCCATATTCATGGTCTATGTAGTAAACTGTACATCTCTTACTATCATAAACTCTGTCAAAGATAGAAAACTGGCTCTCATTTAGAATTATCGAGGGTTCATACAGATTTGTCCCATTAATAAATGTCAATGCCTTTATAGCTTGTACTAGGTTATTGGAGTATTGTCCCGGGCTAACTTTTATCACTTTGGAAGATGCAACAGCAATGTTGGAAAATGGTTGTAGTAAAGATAATATGTTCTCAGCTTCCTCGATACCTAGCCTAGTCACTGAGACTGGTAAGTTACAGTAACTTGGGGGACTGACATATGTGTATTCCCATCCTCTGATCTTCCCATATTCACGTGGCGAAATATTTGGATCTTGAATAGATATGGGTACTGCGAGAATTATCGTGAGCAATGCCACCATACTTACCGCTCTTCCGTTCTCTAGCACCCTAGCTATGCTAAGAGCTGCTAGTGGAAGCATTAACGGTATTGCCGTATATGCGCCTCTGTACATGGCCGTTGAAGCTGGTGCTTTAGAGATAAACCCTATGAGAAATCCTGTAAGTATAAAAGTTGCTGATGTAATGTAAAATACCAAATGCCAGAAATCTATCTTTCTCTCGGTAACTTCCACTAGAATTAATGCTGATGCCAATGATATTGCTAACGCCCAGCTATATGCTTGTATAAAGTTTACTCCTGAACGGTCGTAAAGCGGTACAAACGTTCTCTCACTGGTTTCGCCTGCAATAAACATTTCATGAATGAATTTGGATAACATAGGCACGATATATCCCATATAGCCACTTGTACATACAGCTCTCACTAAGGTGAAAACAATTAAGAGCATGAAGAAGCTTTTCACTAAAGATCTACGTAACATTGATGGCTGGATGCCGGGAAATGATGTAATTTTTAAGACGATCATTTTAAACTTACGCAATAAATATGAGAATAAAAGTATGGATAGCGGAAGGAAAGTCATTATTCCAGCTGTTGGGTGCGTTAAGATAGCTGAGACATAGCATAAGCTCGAAAGAAGGATAGTTTCCCGACGAATGCCGTTACCTAAAGCTCTAATAAACATTGAAATCGATATTAAAACCAAAAGATTAGCGGGCCATTGGAAACTGTGCATCAGCAAATTCGTTTCAGGTGTTAATCCTAAGAGCAGTATAGCAAGCATTCCGGCTGCATTACTACCCGTAATTTCTTCTGTTAATCTGTAGATTACGAGGTCGTAAGAAATCATGAATATGAAATAAAAGAAAAACCATAAGGAAAAGCCATACCAAGGTAGCGAGGTTACGTAAGAGAGAGTTGCGATGGTAAAGGAGGCAGTAGGTAAAGGGTTGTAAGCTGGATTATGCGCCCATGAATATTCCCATCTCCCTTCCATAAGCATATCTCGAATCATATGACTTGTTTCAGACAATGTTATCCCAGAGAGAGGTATTCGATCCCACAACATGATTAAATGCCATATGATGAGAGCGAGTAAAAGTGTGTATTTTTGCGTTTTTGACTTTTCTTGGAGAGATAGAACAATAAGGAATAGAGTAATGAAGGTAACTATGATATAGTAAGCTAATGATTCCCTGAAGTCGAAGGCTAAGGTTAGCAATATTCCTATAGTGGCAAGGATGAAGGTTGAAAGAAGTATGTTTGAATAGATTTTACTACTTATCCTAAATCTCTCACTTCTGTCTTTAGATCTTAGCAGTAAAAATACGTAAATTACGGTTAATGAAATTGTGAAAACTGGAAGAGCCTTTGTGAAAGATAGGTAACTCATCAATTTTGAAGTTCTTTATATATACTGATGTAGCGGCTTACGATCTTGTTTATGTTGAAGAGTTTTTGAGCCCTAACTCTGGCCTTAATCGATCTCGTCACGAGTTTCTCCCTGTTCCTATAAAGATCGTAAAGAATGCTTGAGACTTTACCTACGTCACATGGATGTTCGACGAGGAAGCCGGCGTCTCCTAAAACATATCTGTTTCCCCCAACATCTGTAACCACAGGAACTAGTCCGTGTGCTATGGCCTCCGTAAGTGCAACACTATGTCCTTCGTATTCTGAGAGCAGGAGAAAAATAGTTGATTTTTGATATAATTCCTGTAAACTTCTCTCTGATACTTTGCCCATAAACCTTACATTACTCAACTTAAGTCTATCTAATGTGTCTACAAGTTGTTTTGCATAAGGCCCACTACCAACTATTGTTAAGCTAAATTTATCTTCATCCAAGATGCTCATAAGCCTCAGCAAGCTATCCATACCTTTGCGCTTCTCAATCCTTCCAACGTAGAGCATGCTTAACTTATCCTCAAAATATCTTGCCTCATTAAACTCCGTACTAGGTATTTGGATGCCTATTGGTATATAAGATATTTTATGACGGAATTTCCTTAGTAGCGGTATCTTCTCCACTTCAGCTGGAGAGACCACTATTATTTTATTCGCCTTAGAGAAGATCAAATTTCCAAACAGTGGATTATATATTTTGTATGCCAACTCCCCTACTTTAGAAAAGCCTAAATGCGTCGTGACCACCAACTTTACATCCATCCCCTTCGCTAACGCCGCCTCCAACATGGGAAATGACCTATAGCCATGAGCATGAATTATTCCTTCTTTAACCTCTTTAAGCGCCCTTAACAACATAGGCGATAAATACCCAATTTCAGCGAACGCGTAAGAATTGAAAAGGTGTAATTCTACACCATCAATTAATTTCTTAACGTGAGGTTTTTTAAGCCTAGGTTCAGTAGCAAAAACCGTTACCTCGAATCCGACTCTGATAAGCTCTTCAGTAAGTGTCTTAACAAATTTCTCAACTCCACCAGCATAAGGATAATATCTAGGACACACTTGAACTATCTTCATACTTCATACGAAAACCTATAGATCATTTAACCTGTTTACTCCATACAATTTCCTTAGACCATAGGTTCCTTATGCCTGCGACTATAAGGTAGAACTGCTGAAAAATCCATGTCCTATACTTCTTTATGACTAGCAGTGCAGCTCCTAACGCTAGAATGCTTAAGGTGATGAAGGAGTGATTGATCAGCGCGCTCGCTATCAATAGGGTGGTGGATGCTAGTAGTAGGAATGGGTTTGCTAAATGCAGAAACGACTCAATGGCTAGAACTCTTCTGAACTCCTTTGGTGCATGCCTAATCTTCTTGAGCATTCTGGCGAAGTGCTGTATCAAATGCTGGGCCCTTCGAATCCTCCACCGAAAATAGCCTTCTTTAGGAACAGCCTCCTCCACCCAAAGCTCTTCAGGGATTATAGCTCTATACCCCATCAAGGCTATCCTCGAAGCCGTGTGGCTGTCGTCCGCCCCAACATCGGTAGGGAAGCCATTCAAATTCTCTAAGAGGCGTCTCCTAAACGCCGCCAGCTCCCCGTGAAATATCGGCGTTGACCACGCCTTGCTCTCCGCGAGCCTAAGCGCGTTGTAATATCGCCTATATCCTTCTTCCACCCCCGCCACACCTGCATCCGCTGGCTTCTTCAAGCACGAAACCGCCCCCACCACCGGATCAGCAAACCACTTCACAACCTCTTTCAATGTTGTCTTAGAAGACCACCAAGCATCAGCATCGGCTATAATCACAATATCTCCACGAGCTTGCTTCAAGCCCAGGTTCAGCGCCAAAGCCTTCCCTCTTCTCCCGGCTTCCTCTATGAGCTTCAAAATCATATTCGGATGATCACTAGCCCATTTCCGCACTAGCTCTGGCGTCCCATCATCGCTGGCCGAATCAACTATAATGACT
>Ga0116200_10000478_pt1 | contig 13116 bp, 11 predicted proteins | sample Mar14436cmmetaG_FD_94478 | JGI IMG/M metagenome (GOLD analysis project Ga0116200, IMG submission 94478) | Marine hydrothermal vent microbial communities from Guaymas Basin, Gulf of California to study Microbial Dark Matter (Phase II) - Marker... ... | reverse complement strand
CCAGGCCAGACGAGTTCTTCAGCGCAATGGCCGTCCTCCCCGTTGGAGGCCACGTGGTAGGCCATGTGAGCCACACGAGAATCTATCTAAGGAAGGCGGCTGGAAGAAATGTTAGGATAGCGAGGCTTGTTGCCAGCCCATACCTACCAGAGGGTGAGGCAATATTTAGGATAACAGAGAATGGAATAGAAGATTTAGAAGAAGGGAAGTGAATAGGGTTGGTGGATGAAGAGACATTTCATCCTTTTTGAAAAACTAGCAAAAAGCTGAGAGAACTTAGATTTATGTTAAAACGAAAATAGGATGAAAACTTATAAATGGCTGATGGAGTCATTAATACATGAGCACGTCTGAGAATGATATTAAGAACGAAATAGAGCTTAGAAAAAAGTTACTCGCGATAGCTCGGAAATGTTTTGAATTTGGGTTGATTGCTGGAACGTGGGGAAACTTGAGTGTTAGGGTTGCTGACGATAAGATTTTAATCACCCCCAGTGGTTTTGAGAAAACAGCCTTAGAACCAGAGCATCTTCTATTAATAGATCTTGATGGAAACTTGCTAAAAGGAGTGCTAAAACCGAGTATAGAAACATGGATGCATGTAGCGATCTATAAGACAAGGAACGACATAAATGCGATAATCCATACTCACTCTCCATATGCGGTGCTTTTTGCGTCATTGAACGAGCCCATACCAGCAATAAGTGTAGACTTTGCTTCAATGATAGGACATGAAGTTCCTATAACGAAATATGCGCCACCTGGATCGAAAGAGCTTGCAGAAAACTTGGTGGAGGTTCTTAGGCCGAATAGGGTAGTAGCGCTTATAAGGAATCATGGAGCGGTCGCCATTGGAAGAAATCTGGAAGAAGCTTTTCAAGCAGCATTACTCCTTGAACAAGAGGCTGAATTATACTTCAGACTCAAATTATTGGGAAAGGCTGATGATGCAAAATTACCAGCAGATGAAGTCAATAGATTGCACTCAGCTTTCATTAAAGCTTATGGACAAAAGAGAAAGAAGATAACACTAAGACTTGAGTAGATGATGGTCAACTTCATCTTGAATAATTCCTTTCAAGGGCAATTATAAGGCCTTTTAATTTTTAGCGTAAGTTAAGGTCTTCCGCCAATTCATAGCATTCATCTAGACATTCATATAGCTTCAAATACAATTTATAATACTTCTCATATATACTGGTATTGCTTAAATTCGGATGGACGGCCTGATCTATGTTTACCCATTCATTAATTTTCTCGTAGGTGGCGTATCCTGTTCCAACAGCTGCTAATAATGCATCTCCCAACGGCGCACCCAATACATCCTCTTTATACAAGATTATTCTTCCTATTACATCTGCTATTATCTGTCTCCAAATTTGTGAGCGTGCCCCTCCATCTACCAATATTATCCTTCGAATAGGAAGCCCTATCTCCATTATAATCTCCATGCAATATTTTAAGGCATACGCGACTGCTTCTAAAAAGGCTCTATAGATGTGTTCTCTTGCATGTGATAGTGTAAGTCCAAATAGACAGCTTCTCATGCTTGAACTCCAAAATGGTGCTCTTTCACCAATACTCATATGAGGCATGAATACTAGACCATTAGCTCCGGGTGATACTTTTGTTGCCAGCCTATCCAATAATTTATACGTTGGTAACCCATAATTGTTTAAAATGCTCTTTTCATAGGGGATTAGATTATCTCTAAACCATCTCAAAATAGCTCCGGCTGTACTTATACCTGTATAAGAGTAGGTCATCTTAAGATCGTAGGCTACATATGGATAGCTTACAAGTTTCCTAGATAATCTTAGCTTTTCCTGTATTACACCGTTACACATGGAAGTACCTATCATGGATACAAAATCTCCTTCTCCCAACGCAGTGGCCGCAAGAGCAGAAACAGGAGCGTCAACTCCTCCCGCGACGATTGGAGTTCCCTTATGTAACCCGGTTAGTTCCGCCGCCTCCTTAGATACTTCCCCCACCACATCTTTCGACATATTGATTTTCTCAGGGAAGACTGAGGGCGGAATTCCTAGTTCATCCATAAGACTTTCACACCATTCCCTCTTATGTATATCGTAAATTCCTCCAAAATTCCCTGCTGTTGAGTGGTCGATACAGATGGTATTTGATAACTTATATATTATATAACCTTGAGTTGAGAATATTTTGTGTACTTTCCTCCAATTGTTCGGCTCTTTTCTCTTTAACCAGAGTACCTTTGGGAAACCGAAATATGGGTCTATAACATTTCCAGTTTTCTTAAAGATTTCATCCTCGCCTATGGTTTTTTTGACCCAACTTGCTTCTTCAACCGCTCTTCTATCCATCCATATTAGGGCTGGTCTTATAGGCTTAAAGTACTTATCTACCGATATTATTGAGGGAGAGAAGCCGCTGATCGAAATGCCAGCAATGTCAGATGGATTTACCGAGGATTTCTTAATTATTTGCACCACACTCTCTCTATATGCTCTCCACCAGACATCTGGCCATTGCTCAGCCCATCCAAGTCTGGGTGTGAGAATATCGGTCTCTATAAAAGATGTAGCTAATATTTTACCGGATGCGTCAACAAGACAACTTTTAGTTCCATAAGTTCCTATGTCGGTTCCAAGGAAGAGGGGATATTTTATATCTCCCTTATCGATATTAATCATGTAGCCTTTACTTTAGCTGCGATATTAAAATGTTGTGTAACGATTTCTTTTAGATCCTCAAAAAACTTAAAAATTAAGACTCCTAATGAAGCTTGGAAGCGATCTCGCATGCCACCAGTAAATGTGGTGGAGCTTACCGATAGAATCCCTACTCAAGATGAATGCGGCTGTAAATTCCCACACGATAAAACTTTACGCGCTATATTCTATGGAGATTTGGAATCAGCGTCTAAGCAATTAAAGGAGTATGGAGCCAATCCACCTTATGCTATTATCTGTGATGATATCACCTATAAATTGGCGGGAGAAACATTAGAGAAATCCTTACATGCAGATGTCTTTAAGATCAATGAAAAATATCTTGATGAAAAATATTGGATAGATTTCTTTACAAACAAGAGATATAGTACAATGATCGGTGTAGGAGGTGGAACGATCCTAGACATAACAAAATATATCTCCTTTATCTGCAGGGCGGCCTACGTTGCGGTCCCAACAGCACCAACTAATGATGGGATAGCGTCTCCTATGAGTGTAATTTTCACAAAGGTGGATGGCCGCAAAACCGTCAAGACAAGATCCCCATTAATAATCATAGTTGACCATGATATCCTCAGTTCAGCGCCATTGACGTTAATAGCATCAGGTATAGGTGATGCATTAGCCAAGATAACGTCTTTAAAGGATTGGGAATTGGGAAGAGATGATTTAAATGAACCCTATTGCAGGACTGCTGAATATTTTCTCATGAGGGCCATATTCAAGGTTCTCGAATCCATAAGGTGTCTTAACGGCGGAAATGGAAAAAGATTGAGAGAGTGTGTTATTCATCTGGCAGACTCTTTAATTAGCTCAGGTATAGCTATGATGATTTTACAGACTTCGAGACCAGCCGCTGGCAGCGAGCACCTGATTGGGAGACATTTAGAACTGAATCTAGGTGTTTCGCATGGAATCTCTAGTGCTTTCGGGACTATTATAGCTGCTAAGGCTCATGAACTCTATAATCCGTCATGGTGGAAGGAGGTTTCATTATCTTCATCAGCGATATTCGACTATTGTAAGCGATCAAAAATACTATCAATTCTCAAGAAATATCAAATACCTAAAAACTGGCTTGTTGAATCCATTGTCATTGGTAAGGAGTATAGACCTGAACGTTATACGATTTTACATAAGATAAATCCGACAAAACAAATGGCAGAAGAGCTATTGGAGGAGACCGGTCTATTGGAGGAGCTGTTAGGGAGGACATGATCAAATTTATTAATGCTCGATAGATCTTATGAGTTGAGTGAGATAATTAATAAGAGTAAGAGCTAATTATGATGAGATTGTACGAGCTTGTTGACTTTTTCAAGCTCGTCCCAGAGACTCCATATCGTTCGATATAATTTTCTATATAGGCTAAAGTAGGATCTATAGATCTTGGTCTTTTTCTCATTCGGATATATCTCCCGGCCTATTCCATAAAATCTTGTTAGCCCTTCCTTGTGATTCTTATAAATTCCTATTCCAACTCCCGCATTAATCGCAGCTCCTCTACATCCAAATTCTTTGCCCTTTGGAATGATTATTTTTGAGCCCATGATATCCGCTAGAATTTGAGGCCATACTTTACTTCTTGCACCTCCCCCGATTACGGTAATGCTCTTCGGGACGATCCTCAGTAGCCGAGATAGATATGATATGTTATCTAAAGCGGAAAATCCTATAGCTTCATAGATTGATCTTAAGAATTCATCTCTTGAAGAAGTTAGCGAAATTCCAAATATTACTCCTCTTGCCCTAGGATTCATGAATGGGCTCATCTCTCCTTGCAGGAATGGAAGGAAAATCAAGCCGCTAACCCCTCTTTTAACATTTCTAACACTTTCATCACAAAGATCGTATACACTGGTTGTTTTCTGAGCTGAGGTCTTTAGATCTTTGCAAAATTCATTAATGAACCAATCTAAGATTGGTGTGGCAAGCATCGATTGAGAGTTCATTATATAAGCTCCCGGAACTGTGTGCGCATTTATACTCACTATCCTTGAAGGATCTCTCATAATGCTCTTAGATACGGATGCATAAATCCCCGCTGTACCTAAAATTAGAAAGAATTGTCCCTCCTCTATTACCCCTGCACCAAGCGCGCTTGAACATACGTCATAAGCCCCACATACTACAGGCGTCCCAGCTTTCAATCCGGTCTCCTTTGCCGCCTGCATTGAAACTTCTCCAATCACATTCCACGAGCTTTTAAGTTGAGGAAGCAGGTCGATATAACTCTTATCAAGCCCCAATATTTCAAATACTTCCTCCGAATATTGCATTCGCTTAGGATCTACAAAACCTATCATATCAGTAAAATCGGAGCATACTATATCGGTTAGTTTAAGCCTAACCCAGTCTTTACATCGAAGTACGTACTTGACCTTCTTAAAAGATGACGATTCATTATCATGAATCCATTTTAATAAGATTGGACCACTACCTGGAAATATTTTCCAGCACGTAATGTCGTAAAGCTTTTGGAGCTGTTCCTCACTAAGATCGGTTATCACCTCCTTCCCTCTAAGATCTAACCAAGTTATACCCATTCTAACAGGCATTAGTTTCTTGTCTACTAACCAAAGACCGCTACTCTGACCACTTAATCCAATAGAAATTATGTCTTCAGGATTAAAATGCTTAGTCAATTGACTCAACAAGCGACACGTCTTCTTCCAAATCTCCAACATATCTTGTTCAGCCCATCCTTCCTGAGGGCTATAAAGGCTTACTCGGCTCGAGTATATTGCTTTTTCAACGCCTCTTTCCACGTCATATAGGGCACATTTTATGGACGTAGTACCCACATCTATGCCTAGAAGGTAAGACATTGCTCGACCAATTTAATCTAAGACCTCTATAAAAGAGTTGCGCAAGACCTCGACCATCCAGATCCGCGATCACCATTTCTTTTCTTAAGATGGTTAAGGAGAGAATGATTACCGGCTTGGAATCCTTAAATATGATGCATCTATGTTATGTAAACGATGATGAGAGATGAAGAGTATTAAAGTTAACGAGGCAGTTTTAGACAAAACAATGGATGGCGTTTTAAAGGTTTCACATAAACTATTTGAAGAAAAGCTTGTCAAGAGTACGTTTGGTGTTGTAAGCGCTCGAATTCCAGATACCGAGTATGTAGTTATCACTCCTAGTGGATTTAGGAAGGAGAGAGTAGCGAAGGAGAACTTAATTATCGTCAACTTGGATGGAAATGTTGTACATGGGAAGCTTAGACCTTCAAGTGAGACTCCAATGCATGTCCACATTCATAAGAAGATTCCAGAAGCCAATTGCGTAATCCACACCCATTCACCGATGGCCACCGTATTTGCAGTGCTAGAAATGAACATTCCATGTATATCCTCAGAACAGGCTTTCGTTTTTGGAGGCGAAATACCAGTTGTCAAGAACTATTCTTATCCAGGAACGACGAAGATCGAGGAACTTGACAGTATAGTGGAGGCTCTGAAGAAGTGTAAGGCCGCTCTTCTACGAAGGCATGGAGTAATAGTTTATGGAGAGGATTTCGATGAAGCATTGGATAACGCTATAGTCATTGAGGATCTTGCCGTCACCGCAATCTTCGCTATGTTGCTTGGAAGACCGCGCGAATTTACAAAAAGCGAGATAGAGTATATACAAGAATTTAAGAGAACAAGGTACGGTCAAAAACGTACTAGATGAAATCCATCCTAATTTTTTCGCTTATTCATTGAGGGGGATCTCTAGGGAGTCATCGGCGTGATGCCATGACCCGTCAACAATCTCGCATCGTGTGAAATACATTTAGGATTAGTGTTAAACTTTAAAGAAAACTTACTTTTTGCCAAAAATTTTGATCTTTAGATCAGGAAAGAACACAAAGTTTATATATGCCTCACCTGGTACATATTATGCGGAAATGTTGAGGGAAAAATTAACCAGGAGAGAAGCCCTATCTACTGCTGGCAAGATTGCTGTAACAGCTGTAGTTGCAGGCGCTGTTGCGGGCGTTGGAGGTTACTTTGCGGGGTCCGCAGCTGCACCAGCAAAGGTATCGACTAAGATCTCAACCGTTACCAAGACTGTAACCGCCGGCGCCGTAACTAAGACGGTGACTACCGGTGTTCCAACCACTATAACGAAAACCGTCACAGCGACTGTGTCTCCTACGGCTCCGAGGCCCACTATAAAGCCGGAGTGGGAGCCCTATATACCAAGGGCGGATAGATTCTTACCAGATTGGGTTATGAAATGGGCAAAGATTCCAGCTGGTAAATACGTTGTCCCCTATGATCCAATGAGGTATGTAGACTGGGATGCCATTAAATCTGAATGGAAGGGAACGACGATTCATTCAGCTGTTGAGGGTGTAGATATCTCCGCTCCTGAGACTTATAAGTCGGCGTTTGAGCATCTAACTGGAACTAAGCTTGAACTCTTGGGAATACCGACTGAAGTCTACCATGAGAAGCTTATGGCGGAGTTTACCGCCCCAACTGGAAGATATGATGTCTGTGAGTTATTCGTGGACTGGGGTGCTGCATACAGGCCATACATAATTGATATGAGACCCTTTGCAAAGAAGTATGGAATAGACATAAATGCCTATCACCCAGCCTTTAGAATGCTTGCCGTAAGCGATGGAAAACTATTGGGCTTGCCAGAAGACGCAGACATGCATGTCCTCCACTATAGGATAGATAGGCTTGAGGCGTACTTGGGGACAAGTTGCCCCCCAAAGACTTACTTAGAAGTTCTAGAATACTGTGATAAGATGTATGAAAAAGCGAAGGCGGATGGCGTGTATCCGTGGTGCGTCCTCTGTGGCAAAGACTTCTGGGCGATGTGGTATCTCTACCAAATAGCTCTGATGTACGGCGGAGAATTATTTAAGCCAGGTGGATGGGAGCCTGCCATAAACACGGAACCATGGGAAGTTGCGCTAAAGATATACAAGAAGCTCCTAGAATACAGTCCTCCTGGAGCTGAGCACTTCTACTACGGAGATGCAAGAGAGGCGTGGCTTGGCGGCAAAATAGTAATGTTCCATCTATGGCAATGTGTCGGTAGACAGGCTTATGACCCGGAGTTATCTGCAATTTCCCCGCTTAAAGATCCTAAGAATAAGCTCGGCCATGCTCCTATGCCGGCTGGAACGCACTTCAGACCAGGATTCCTCTGGACAACGACCGTCCTTGGAGTTCCAAAATCCAGTAAGATACCTGAGCTTGGATTCCTCTGGGCGGCCTTTATGACGAGTGGCGAGGCGTCTTTCATCTTGGGAGCCAAGGGGACTGGAGTTGAATCAGGCTTTACATACGTTCTAAATAACCCAATTGCATGGAGAGCGCAGCCATCCTATAGGCCAGAATGGCTCCAACTACATCATGGCTGGACAAATATTTGCATCCCCGAGACCTATGACATTGAAGTAGCAATAGGTGAGGCGGTCTATCCATACCTAATAGGGAAGGAGGCAAGTGCGAAATCCGCTCTTGATAAAGCAAATGATAGGGTGAAGAAGATACTTGAAGACGCAGGGTACTTCAAACCCGGAGTCCCGCCGCCTCCAGTCTTAAGTGTGGCGGCTTGGTGTGAGGAGAATAATGTCGAGCTACCTTACAGTGGATGGGAGCCTCTAACCTTCGATAAGTTATCTGTGGTCAAGGAGTGGTTAAAGGCGCACGGTCTATGAAGCCGAGAAATCTAATATTGCTAACCACACTTCCCACGCTTTTTTTCCTATTCTTCTGGCTATTTTACCCATTCATATATGACATTTACTTTAGTTTATTCTACTTTAGGTTAACGAGACCGGAATTAACAAGATTTATAGGTGCTTCAAATTACGTGAGCATTCTATCGGATCCGGATTTCTGGACAGCCGCGGGAAATACAGCATTATTCATAGTTTCCTGCCTGGTAATCGAATTTTTCCTAGGACTTCTCTTAGCGTTAATACTTTCCTTTGATTTCAAAGGGATTGGAGTGCTCAGGACCTTGTACATACTTCCAATATTGCTGCCTCCCATCAGCGTTGGTATAATATGGAGGCTGATGTTCTTTCCGGGAATGAGTCCCATAAACTACATTCTAGAGACGTTATTCGGCTTTAAGGTTGATTGGATGGGCGGAGGAATAGCATCATATTTGGCGATCATATTAATAGATGCTTGGCAATGGTCTCCATTCATAGGATTAATTCTTCTGGCAGGTCTCCTCGCAATGCCACCCGAGCCTGTAGAGGCTGCAAGGATAGATGGCGCAGATCCCATCAGAGTTTTCTTCCATATAACGTTGCCGTATCTAAAGCCCGTAATCCTAGTAGCGCTGATCTTAAGATTCTTAGATTTAATTAAGATATTTGATCCCATCTACGCTATAGTTACTGGAGGGGGTAGTGTGATGGAGACGCTTAGCGTCTTTATTTATAAGAGAGGGTTCAAGGTTTTAAATATTGGCTATGGCGCGGCAGTTTCAGTGATATTCTGGATAGCCGCATTCGTTATTGCAAATATAGCGGTCAGAAGATTTAAAGAGTACCTAGTATAAGATAGGGGGTGGGTTGATGGTTAAAAAAACGACCATTTTAGCGGTTGTCGCGTTCATAATACTAGGCATATGGACTTTCTTCCCTCTCTACTATGCCTTTATTACTGCCTTTAAGAGTAGGATTGAAATAACATATTGGCCACCAACGTTCATTCCGAAAGAATTTACAGTCCATTACTGGATCATAGTTTGGTTTGACCGACCGACGCTTGCATATTATAGAAACACGGTTATAGCGTCGGTACTAAGTGTGATAATATCGCTTGCGTTTGGGATACCAACAGCTTACACGTGTGCCAGATTCAATTTTAGGAATAGAGCCGATGTATTGTTCACCATATTGACGTTCAGGTTCTTACCCCCAGCAGCTGTCGTAATACCACTCTATATATTTATGAGGGAAGCAAGGTTGCTCGATACACCTATAGGGCTCGCATTTATTTATGGCGCGATAAATCTCCCTATAGTCGTCTGGGTTCTTAGATCATATATAATAGATATACCTCCTGAACTTGAAGAAAGCTACATGATAGATGGGTACAGCAGGTTTAGGGCATTTACTGATATAACATTGCCGTTAATAAAGCCTGGGTTGATAGCGGTCTCACTATTAATTCTAGCTCTAAGCTGGGGAGAATTCCTTTTTGCAGCCGTCCTAACAACATCTCCCATGGGGAAGACATTACCGGTTGGTATAAGTGAATATATGGGCGGAGAGTGGGGATACGAGTGGAATAAGATAATGGCTGCGACGTTCTACGGGATATTACCTCTAATCATAATCTTTCTAGCGATCAGAAAGCATCTAGCTAGAGGACTAACATTTGGAATAGTGAGGTGAAGATGCATGGCCAGGCTTAGGATAGTGGAATTAACAAAGGTCTTTGGGACAAAAAAGGTTCTTAATAACATATCAATTGAGGTCCCAGAGGCATCGTTTACATCGATACTAGGACCGCCAGGGGCCGGAAAGACAACACTATTAAGGATTATAGCCGGAGTAGAGCCGCCGACAAGCGGAAAAATATATCTTGATGACCAGGACATTACATTGCTCCCTCCAAAAGACCGAAACGTCGCGATGATCTATCAGACGTTTGCGCTCTATCCCCACATGACGGTTTTCGATAATATCGCCAGCCCGCTAAGAGCAAGGAGATTAAGCGAGAATGAAATTAAGAAAAAAGTGAAGGATATAGCTGACTTCTTAGGAATTTCACATCTACTAGAAAGATTTCCAAGAGAGCTCAGTGGAGGTGAAAAGCAGAGGGTCGCCGTTGCTAGAGCGCTTGTAAGAGAGGCCGAGATATATCTAATGGATGAGCCTCTAACAAATCTCGACTATAAGCTTAGAGAGGCTGCGAGAGCCGAACTCAAAAAAATGTGTAAGGAGCTTAAATACACGATGATCTATGCAACCCCAGATCCATTAGACGCCTTAGCGATGTCAGATCACGTATACGTCCTATTTGGAGGCGAGATAGTTCAATCTGGGCCTACCAGAAAGGTATATGATTTTCCGGATAATATCGATGTTGCAAGATACTTTTCCTTCCCCGCTATGAACTTCGTGGAATGCACGGTCAAACATATGGATGATAAAGTCGCTATCAAAATGCCATTCACTGACATAATTGTCCAAAAGTCCGAGATTGATATCTCAGAAGGAGAATACATAGTGGGGATTAGACCTCATGAGCTGAAGATCATGGAGAAACCGTCTATAAGTGGAGTATCATTTAAGGCCAGATTGAGGTTAACATATGTAATCGGCTCAGAGTCAATCGCTTATGCGGATGCTGGTGAAACAAGCTTAGCAATCCACGTCCCATTTATATATAAGATCGCCGAGCCTAAAGAGGTATTCATAAATTTGGATCCAATGAAAATATTAATATTCGATAAAGAAAAAAGGAAGAGGGTATGGCCGAGGTGAAAACATGGTTGAAGTAAGATTAGAAAATGTGACTCACATCTATGACAAGAGGGTTAAGGCTGTTGACAATCTCAATATAAAGTTCATAGATGAGAAGCTCACGGCGTTGCTGGGGCCATCAGGATGCGGCAAAACAACTACGCTTAGGATTATAGCCGGTTTAATACGTCCAACGAAAGGGAGAGTATTTTTCGACGATAAAGACGTAACCGATTTACCTGCTGAGAAGCGTAATCTTTCGATGGTCTTTCAATTTCCAGTAGTTTATACCACGATGAAAATTTATGACAATTTAGCCTTTCCGTTGAGACTTAAGAAGCTTTCGAAGGAGGAAATCGAGAAGAAGGTTAAGGAGATAGCAGAGTTCCTCGGACTCAAGCAATACTTGGAGATAAAACCCATTGGAGTTCCAGCGGATCTTAAACAGAAAGTCGCCCTTGGAAGAGCGTTGATTAAAGAAACCGGCTTACTTCTTCTAGACGAGCCTTTAACAAACATTGATCCTAAGGCCCGAATAGAACTTAGAGAGAAAATACTTGATGTTAAGAGGAGGTTAAAGCAAACAATAATTTACGTAACGCATGACCAAGCAGAGGCATTAACCCTCGCCGATTTTATAGGAATTATGAAGGATGGAAAGATAATCCAGCTCGGAACGCCAGAAGAAATTTACGAGAGACCTAACAACACATTTGTAGCATGGTTTGTAGGAAATCCAGGTATGAACTTATTAGACGCCGACCTAGTAGAGACGGCTCATGGATACTTCCTTGATATAAGTGGATTTAGATTGCCAATTCCGGAGGATATGGGAAAGTTTGTCAGGAGTAGGATCTCGGAGACTAAACTCATACTTGGGATAAGGCCTGAGCACGTTGACCTGTATACAAAGGAGGTTGAGGGTGGGATCCCCGGGAAGTGTCTTACCGTAGAAGACATGGGGGCATTGTTTATAGAGACTGTTAGAGTGGGGGAGGTTGAATTAAAGGTTAAGACGACTGAGTGGGTAGGTGAGGGGCAACCCATTTGGATCAAGTTTCCAGGTGAAAAGGTCAGAATTTTCGATAAGAGTGGGAAGTTAATCTATGGATAGATGTTGATACGCCAATGAGTCACTGTGTAAGCCTTTCCATCAAGTGAGGTTATGTCCTCGGAATCGACTAGAAGCGTTCTGGAATCGGAAGAGCTCGAGAAAGTCACGAGTAACGGAGTGAAACCTAAATCGAGGCCGTTGAGGTGGCCAAACTCCAGACATGCTATCGGCTGTTCTTCGCTTCTCGATCCCAGATCCCAAGCAGATGGATAAGCCTGCTATCCGATGTCCTCTGGATAGTACTTAAAAAGACTTCGATTAAATATGAATGCCCTTTTAAACGTCGAGGCGAGCGCTAAGGTTATCTTAACGAGGGCCTAGTTGCTAGATTATGAGGATGAGGGAATATAATTTAGGAGGCCCTTAAGAGGGATAGATGATGAGTAGGAAGGAAAATACGGTTACGAAGCAGGCGGTCAAAAACTTCCTCACACTCCTCTTCTCCGGAAGGCTCAGTAAGGCGGAGAAGGCCTTGGAGCGGATCAGGAAGAGGTATAAGTTATCAGAGGATGATAGATATTATAGGGCGCTGTATGGGATCTATTACTCCTATGTGAGCGATGATAGGAACTCCTACGTCTTCAAGGTTTGGGAGAGGTTTCTGAACGGGGAGAGTAAGAGATCGATTGAGAGATCGTTTAGGGAGCTTTTAAGGGATCTTTATAATCCACCATCAGACTTCATCCAAGCATGGATAGATTTCATAAGGATGTTGGATAAGCTTCCAACTCCTCATAAATTTAAGAGGACTTGAGCTAAGTGGCCTCAAAAACGTTGAAACATATGATTAATGTTACCAGCCACGTCACAGCATATGTGCCGGCCCCCGAGATATAGAGCTT
>Ga0116200_10000476_pt1 | contig 13137 bp, 8 predicted proteins | sample Mar14436cmmetaG_FD_94478 | JGI IMG/M metagenome (GOLD analysis project Ga0116200, IMG submission 94478) | Marine hydrothermal vent microbial communities from Guaymas Basin, Gulf of California to study Microbial Dark Matter (Phase II) - Marker... ... | reverse complement strand
CTGGCTTCTCCAGATAGGGCATAAGACCCCAATCGGCCTTTATCCGTGTGGTCCAGAAGATGGGATTCTTCTTGCCCCCCTTGGGCCTGAAGTCCTTCCTCTTAACCCCTGCTGAGACCTGGCAGGCCTTCTGCCAGTCAAATTGAAAGATCAGCCCTTTACCCTTATTCTCCTTCACTTTCCATATCACCAGTATACCCGCCACGTTTGCGGCTGCACAGCTCCTCTTTTGGGGATCGGTGAGTTGTTTGACAAAGAGGCTCCTTTTGCCAGGCGTAAGATCCAGCAATACCTGGATGGCATCATCCTTACACCAGGGTGGACAGGCGATGAATATATATTTTTTGCCCTTCCGCAGCGGATATCTCTTTTGAATCATTTTAACAATGAGATAACCAGAAGTGAGACCTGGACAGAGGTGGTTGTGGAATTCACAGCATTTGAGGAAATCGAAGGGAGCACCCAAGGCCCAAGAATTGGCGATGGTGACGATGCTGAAGGCATCAGCGGCCCCAATGGCACCCTCTATCTTTCGCCAGCGCCCCGGAGCAGTTGCCTTCTGACCGTCTATATTGACCTTTATTTTCTTGGCCTCTTTCCCATCATAGGTGATGAGGACGCACTCTTTTGTGTCCTTCCTGAAGAGGGCAATCTTTAAGGGGTAGGTTATGGGACGATGGAAGAAAAGGAGATTGCCTCTGCCGATGGAACATCCCGTTATCTCCTGGATAAGATCAACGTACTCCTCTGTTGTTTTTCCATTGAGCTTCACATAAGTGGCATCAGTGAGTGCACAAATCCTGGGGTCTCCCTTTTTCACCCCCAGGTCTTTAAGTCCTTGCTGGATCAATCCTTTCACATCAGCCCCATACAAGGGGCTAATGGCAAGGAAGAGAAAGATTGGGATCGCTATGATCGTCCATACCCATCTTTTCATCACACACCTCCTTAAGGTTCATTAAATAAAAGGCCACGTCGGCCCTGAGCTTCTGCTCTCTTAAGACCTTCGTGGCCTGATTATTGTTACTCTAAAGGCTTAGAGCCCCTTCTCTGGGCACCTGGCAGCTTCTGCTACCTAAATCAATTTTATTTTACTTCCTCAATTAAGGATAAGTCAAGACCTTTTCACCTCTATTCCATTCCATTATTAAGTGCAAAATTTAATTAAATATTTATCAGGGTATTGCAAGGATCTCAGGTCTAAAGATTGGGTAGACCATAAACAGAATAGGAGAATCAGATGGATGTGTAGCCTTTTACAATGGCATTTAGATCTTGTGCCTTTAACTCCTCTATGGGGTAGTACTTTGCGGAGAGCCAATCAGAAATCTTCTCAGAAAGATCCATTCTCATTATATCCCTTTTGATCTCTGTATCTACTACGATGGAATCTACATATGGAAGGCTCTGAATCTCCCTGCACAGCCTCTGAGTCTCCTTCAAGGGGTCTTCTGAGCTATTTATGGCAAAATTTGCCTTTCCATCTGTAACAAGAATAAGCAGTATCCTGTCCTGTGGTGCCTTTAGATGATGTCTTTTAGAAAGGCTTAAGGCCTCAAAAAGGCCTAAGGATAGAGGTGTGTTTCCACCTGCAGGAAGATCTTTTAGCTTTTTATGTGCTAAGTTAAGAGAATTTGTTGGGGATAGAATTACCTCTGCTTTAGATCTTCTAAAAAGGATCATAGATACCTTATCCCTTTTCTGATAGCAGTCCAAAAGCAGAGAAAATATTGCACCTTTTGTTGCAACCATTCTTCTTTGTGCTGCCATTGAGCCAGAACCATCTAACACAAACAGAACCAGATTAGAGCTCTTCCTTTCCTTCTCCTTAAAGCGAAAATCCTCTTTGTGGATTATGAGTTTTTCCTTTCTTCCCCTGACCCTCTGATAGGGTGAAGAGGCCTTAATGGTTCCAAAAATGTCGATATCTCTGTCTATGGTAAATTGACGACTTCTTATCATTCTTCCTGATTTCTGAACTGTCTTACTCTTTATCCTTCTACCTGAAGAATGCCTAAGGATCCTGTCTTTTTTAAATATGAATCTCTTTGTCTTAAAAGTCTCCCCTATCTCAAATACCTTTTCCTTTGGTGCGGTTGGAATCTGGACTATATTGTCCTGTTTACCGCCCTGGTCTTTGCCCCTTGTTTCATCAAAAGAGGAATTTTGAGGATGTTCTTTATGCTGCTCTTTTGCCTTTTCTTTGGCACCTTTTAGGTCTTTTCTTTCCTCTTCAGGCTCTTTCTGCTCCTCTTTTGCATGCTCAACCTTTATAGATCTATGAAGGAATATAAGCGGGGAGACTATATCTACATGCTCCTCTTTAATTTCTCTTTCCCCTATGAAAGCTGCATATGCACGTGATGCCCTAAACAGAAAGAGCTCTGCCCTGTGGCCTGAGGCACTGTTTTTAAAACAGAGCTCAACCATATAGTCCAAAACAGAATCATTCCATCTTATATTCTCTATCCATGCCCTTGCCAGAGAGATGTATCTATTTAATTCATGATAGTCTTTGACAAATAGAGCGTTTAGATCGAATACATTTTCCCAGAATCTAATTATCTTTAACTGCTCTTCCTTATCCTCTATCCTATCTAATACAGCCCCCATGCCGATCTTATCCAGGAGATGGAGGGAGAGATGGGCCTCACTGGGATTCAGAGTGCCAAAGATTGTGATATCTTCTGAATATTGAAAGATAAGCGAAAGATACTCTGGGGGCAGCAGATTTATCTCTTCAATTAACAGATATGATCCTCTGGCCTTATTTAGGATTCCATCTTCAAAACATCTTATCCCTTTTTCAATTGTCTTTTCAAGATCTATACCTCCTATAAGATTTTCTTCACTTATATTTAGGGGGATCTCATAGAAGCTGAATTTGAATAGCCTGAGATATTTTTTAAAGAGCTTTAAGATCAAGGACTTTCCAACCCCCTTTTCTCCAAAAAAAAGCACCCCCCCGCATCTCGGGTCTATAATATTCAGGATCAGGGAAAGCTTGGGATAAGGATTGGATACTAATTCAGGAAAGAGCCTGTCAAAGTCCTGAAATAATCTCATAGAGCCTTTTCACCTCGCTTTCTTCCTCTTCAAATGGAAGCCTTTTAAGCCTATGTCTTAGGGCAAGATGTGAAACTCTTTTTATGTCTTCAATATCAACACTCTCTTTTTGTCTAAATGCTGAATATGCCTTAGATGCCTTAAGAAGCACGATTTCACCCCTGTGTCCGTCAAGCCTGAGTTCTGAGGTGATGCTTACAACCATATCATAGACTTTGTCAGGGACTTTAAGCTCTGAAAGGATCCTCTTAGCATCAAGAATCTTTTTAAGAAGCTCACCCTGTTCCCTTTCCCATCTCTTTTTAAAACCCTCTGGATCTGTATCAAATTCTATCTTTCTCTTTAAGATCTCTTTTCTCATCTCCCTGTCTGTAATTGATCTTATCTCAACACAAAGCCCAAACCTATCCAGAAACTGTGGTCTTAGATCCCCTTCTTCTGGGTTCATGGTGCCAACCAGGATAAATCTTGCAGGGTGTTGAAAGGATATTCCCTCCCTCTCTACCCTGTTTATTCCCATTGCGGCAGAGTCAAGCAATAGATCCACAATATGGTCTTCAAGAAGGTTTACCTCATCGATATAGAGAAAGTTCTGATTTGCTCTTGCAAGAAGACCTGGTTCAAAACGCCTCTTTCCATGCCGTATTGCAAATTCAATATCGATTGTTCCAACCACTCTGTCTTCAGTAACCCCTAAGGGGAGCTCTATTACCTCCATCTTCTTATACTCTGTCTCTAAGGCTTGGCCATTTTCCTTTTTCTCTGTGCAATAATCACAAAAAGGGCCTCTGGGAAAGCAGTGAAATGGGCACCCTTTCACAACCTCGATCTCTGGAAGAAGTCTTGCAAGCGCTCTAACTGCCGTGCTCTTGGCGGTTCCTTTCTCTCCCATTATCAGCAGTCCACCGATGGATGGATCTATTACATTTAGGAGAAGACCAAGCTTCATGTCTTCCTGATCCACAATAGCAGTGAATGGAAACATCAACCCAACACCTCCTCCATCTTCTTTTTCCAATACTCCACCTCATCTTTTGTAACAATTTCTATACTACCTCCCTGAAAATCTCCACTAACATCTCCAACACTCTCTTCAAGCCAGCCTTCTATTTCAAGATAGAGCCTCTTTAAGGCCTCTTTTACCTCATCTGAAGGCTCCCAAAGCCCCCTCTGCCATGCCTCCAGAAGCCTTCTTGCGATCTCTTCCAATGCCCAAGGGTTATTCTCTTTAAAAAATTGCCTGTTTTCTTCATCCATCAGAAATGTCCTTGTGATCTCATCAAAAATCCAGTCGTCCACTTCCTGTGTGGTTGCCTCCCAGCCATATACCCTTCCCACTCTTTTGGATATATCCCCTGCGCCTTTGTATCCATGCCTCTTCATTCCCTCGATCCATCTTGGATTGATCAGCTTGGTCCGAACCACACGTCTTATCTCGTCAGAGAGGTCTCTGATCTCAACTCCACCTGGATCTCTTGTATCGCCATAGTATGCCTTGACAGCCCTTTTGCTGAGCTGTCTTGCAGCGGCTGTAATTCCACCGTGCGTTCCAAAATAACAGCAACAGCCAAAGAGATCGTATTCATCTGTTACGACTTTATTGTATGTGATATCAACCGTCTTTAATATATTTGCAAACTCCTTGTGTCTTTTCTCCCCCCATATGCCTTTTCCATATGCATAGCCATTCCAATACAAAAAGATCTCTGCCAGATCCTTCTCCTCCTTCCAGGCAGATGCATATACAGCAAGCTGTGTGCCTGCCTGATATGTGCCTGGCATAGAGCAAAATATCCTTAATGTTGCTGAACGAAAATCACCCCCGTTTTCTTTCATGTTTTTAAGTGAGTGTTTTTTTAAAAAATTCATATCCGAAGGCTCATCAAGCCCGCATACAGCCTGTATTGCATCATCCAGAAGCTCAATACACATGGGAAAGTTATCCCTTGTGATTCCAGATACCCGGATTGTAACATCGATCCTTGGTCTTTTAAGTTCGCTGAGTGGAATTATCTCAAAGCACTTAATCCTTCCATTTGAAAGCCAAACAGGTCTGACACCAATTAGATGCATAATCTGAGCCATTCCTTCCCCGTCTGCCCACATTATGTCAGAGCACATCCAATATATTGCAACATTTTCAGGATATCTTCCCTCTTCCTGAAGATGTTTCTCTATCAGTTTCTCTGCCAATAAAACACCAATCCTATATGCAGGCTTTGTAGGAATAGTGTGTGGGTCAAGGCTGTAAAAATTTCTTCCAGTGGGCAAGACATCATCTCTTCCACGACTTATAAGTCCGGATGGGCCAGCTGGTATGTATCCCCCTTGAAATCCATTTAGAAGAGATTCAATCTCTTTTGACTCATCTATTCGTCTGTTAAGCTCAAGAATCTCTTTTCTCAATTTCTGCCATCTATTGGATTTCCACTCTATCTTTCTTATAATATCTTTAATATCCTGCATTTATAACCTCCTTGATAACCTCTTTGCCTATTCTGTCTATAAATTCCAAGATCGCCCCATAGCTTTTACCAGAGCTTGCATCCCATCTTTTTTGATCTTTTAAGAGATCTTCAAGTCGATAACCTAAAAGTCTTGCAATCTCCTTCCTCAAAGAGACCTCCTTTTCAGAGTCATAACGCATAATTGAGTATATAAGCTCTGCCCTCCTTTCCCCCTCTGGAATCCTCCCAAAGACATGCATACCATCCTGAATCTGTGTATTTCGGATAAGCGATAGCCTTCCGTGTACCTCCTCTACAATTAAATTAAATGGAATCTCATGAACCTCATCCTGTGAGAGGTCTGAAAGCCTCATATATCTTCCCTTCCATCTGATCCTGATCTCTTTGTCAAAAGCGCTATCTTTTAGAGCATCCATTATCATATGAGAGAGTGCATGAAGCCTTGAAGGATCCTTTTGCTTGCACATTTCATACTGGCCTACAAGCTCTTCAAGCTCTTCAAGCCTTCCATATAGAGCAGATTCGGTTAAAGCTGTCTGCATATGGTCAACAAGCACAGCTAAGGATCTTCTCTTTGCTATGGTTCCTTCAGGTGGATTATCCGCATTGTAAATGTAAAGATGCGGGATAGTATCTATTCCTATATCAGGAAAGCATCCGCTGGAAAGTGCAACACCCTTTCCAGGAAGAAATTCCAGGTTTCCATGTGTCCCAACATGTAGGATTGCATCTGCCTTAAACTTCCTGGTTATCCACCTGTATGTTGCTATATATTGATGAGGAGGGGGGATGTCAGGGTCATGCAGGATCTTGCATACCTTTCCATCACATCTGGGTCCAGCACACCCCCTCTTTGGTTGCACATGCAAGCTTACATTTCCAAACCTAAGACCTGTTATCACGATCTTATCATCATAGAGCATGGAGGGTGGTACCCCATCTTTATATCTACCAGGAGGTTCCCCCCATGCATCAATCATCCTCTTTTGTGCCTTAAAGGGAAGCTCAGAAAACCAGGTAAGATATTCCTGCAGGGAGACAAGGTCAATTGCCCCACCCTTTTGAACTATCTCTTCTACTGTTGTCCATCGAAACTCAGATAGTGCCTTCCTTTCCATTATCTTTTCTATGAGTTCCTTTCCACTCTCTGGCACATCTTCGATCTTATAACCTTCATCCTTCATCCTTTTCATTATCTCTACAGCTGATTCCAGACTGTCTAAGTGGGCAGCCACTCCCACTGTTGCTTCAACACTTGCACAAGGGTTGTTGTGTAGCACTATGGAGATTCGTCTGTCCTGTATGGGCCTATCTCTTAACTTGATCCATCTCTTAACCCTTAAGGCCAGCTTTTTGACTCTATCTTCTATGGGCATCTTTTTCCTTTCGTCTGCCTCACCATTAAGCTGTGCAGATATAATTATGGGCTCTATTGTGCCTTCAAATTCCGGAAGTGAGACAGACCATCCGATATCCATATTCAGTTCTTGCTCTTCCCATTCAGAGATTGTCTTGTAATAGGAGCTTATAGGACAAAAACATGGAATATTTAGCCTTTTTAACAACTCCACACCTTCGACTGCTGTCTCTGATTTATTATATCCCTTTTCTCTGCTTGTGCCTAAGAAAAAGGATATAAGCTTTATAAATGCATCGATTCTGGATCTTCCTGACCCATCTAAAAACCATTCCTCTATAACTTCACCAGATCCCTTTGTTCCCAGGGCAGTATCCTTTACAGAGTATGCAAAGCCTGAAATTACCCTCAGGTTCAGTCTTTCAAGCTCGCCTATGAGCATATCCTCTACCTCTGTATTTCCGTTTATCCAGTAGTGTCTTGAAAAGAGTATCCCAACAGTGGGAAGCCCTTTCCTTAAAGGAAAGTTAGACTCATACCATCTGAGATATTCGTTTATGTCTTTAAAGATCCTATCTGCTTCTGGATGGTAAAGCCCTTCCCATGGAAGCTCTTCTGGATCTTCATAGTAGATATTGAATCCGAGAAGCCTTTTTGCAAGAAAACGACACATATTTGTGATATTCTTCTCTCCATTTATAACCATATACCTGTATGCAGTGCTGAGAACCTCTGGCTCCACATTTGATAGCCTCCAATAGGATGGATCGTGGCCGAGACAGACAATCTTTGCCTTTAAGGATGGATCTTTAATCTTCCTATCTATCTCATCCCAGATAGGCTCATTTGATCTGTAAAGAAAAAGGATATCCGCACTTTCAATCTCATCCATAACCGTGCTGAGCCTGTCAGGATCATTTTGAAGAGCTCTTGAGGAGTAGACCTTGAGCTCAAATTCCTTGATATTTTTTGAAGCCCTATAGAGCATGTTAAAGTAGCTCTGCCATGTAATTGATAAGATTTTCATCCTGCCTCCCCCTAAGAGTCCAGAATTGGTGCTAAAAACCTCTTTCCATTTAAGGATAGCATCCTTACATCCAGATCATAGACCTTTTTGATAAGCTCTTCATTTAGAATATCAAAGGGTCTTCCCTCTGCAATCTTTCTTCCCGAATCTATCACAACCACCTTGTCTGAAAAGAGATTAGATAGATTGGGGTCATGTAGTGTCATCAAGACCGTAATATTTCTTTCTTTTGCGATCTTTCTTATCTTTTTAAGCACAGCTATCTGGTTTTTTAAATCTAAATGGCTGGTAGGTTCATCAAGAAGCATAATGGGAGCTTCCTGTGCAATTGCCCTTGCAATCAATGTAAGCTGTCTTTCTCCTCCACTGATATTGGTATAGAGGGCATCTCTTAGATGTTCTATACTTAAGAGTCTTAATGCTTCGTTTGCAGTTTCAATATCTCTCTTTTTAGGAGATGAAAAGAGCCCGATAAATGGTGCCCTTCCCATAAGAACAACCTCAAAGACAGTGTATGGAAAGGCAGGTTCATGCTCTTGCGGGACCAAAGAAAAGAGTCTTGATCTTTCCCTGAGGTCAAGTCTTTCAATTGGCTTATCATGCACCTCTATGCATCCTTTAGAATATTTCCAGATGCCCGCAAGACACTTAAAAATAGTAGTTTTACCTGATCCATTTGGCCCCAATATTGTAGTAATACTTTCTGAAGATACAAAGAAACTTATCCCTTTCAGGATATCTGATCCATTGTTTCTGTGTCTGAAGTAGAGCTCTTTTACTCTGAGCACTATCTTCCCCATACCTCCTTCCCTCCCCGCTTAAGGAGGTAGATAAAGAATGGGGCACCGCTTATAGATGTAATTATTCCAACAGGAATATCAAAGCTTGTAAGTGTCCTTGAAATCGTATCTGCTGCAATCATAAAAGATCCGCCTGCAAAAAAGGAAAGCGGAACAAGGATCCTGTGATCTGGGCCAATGATCATCCTAACAAGATGTGGAACCATAAGGCCAACCCATCCTATTATTCCTGTAAGAGAAGTTGCAACCGAAACCGCCAGAGTGGAAAATCCAATAAATAGAAGCCTCTCAAGTTTTACATTGATCCCGAGGGCCTTTGCCTCCTCATATCCAAGGCTTAGCACATTTAGTCTCCATCGCATAAAAAATATGGGGATTAAGGAGAGACCAATTCCCACACCTGCGATCTTAACCGAATCCCAATCAGAGAGGGAAAAGCTACCCATAAGCCAAAATACAATTGCCTGGAGTCTATGGGGATCCACCAGAAACTTGATAATAGATACTAACGCTGTAAAAAATGCTGAAACTATCACTCCTGAAAGGATAAGCGGTAGCCTGCTTACCTCACCCTGACCCTTGGCGATATTGTAGGAGATAATTACAGCAAGAAGAGAAAATATAAATGCCATAAGCTGAATGGGAATAAAGTTTAAGAATCCGACACATATGGCACATCCAAATGCAGCCCCTGCAGATATGCCCAAGATAAATGGATCTATAAGGGGATTTCTAAATATCCCCTGAAGAGTAACCCCGCTGCCAGAAAGAGCCGCTCCAACCAGACCGGCAAGAATAATCCTCGGAAGCCTTATATCCAAAACAATGGCCTTCTGTGGGGTATCTTCTATGTGAAATACATGTAAAGTTTCGTTTAAGAGGATCTTTATAACATCCTTTGCATTGATTCCATAGGCTCCCAGAAAGAGGGCTATGAAACCAAAAAGAAAGGGTGAAAGCACCATAATTAATATCTTAAAATCTTTCATATTCTTTTACCTTATGGTAAGAGATTCCAAATAGCTTCTTATAGAATCTGTCTGTGAGGCTTTCAAACTCTATGTCTTTAAATCGCTCCGGATAGAGCTTCTCTGCCATATAGAGGGAGATAGGGGCAAGCCTTGGAGACCAGGTTGACCAGCGCGGAAGTTTAAACACCTTTCGGTTTTTAACCGCATCTATGAATCTCCACTGAGAATTTTTATAGATCCATGAGGTATCATACCCTGCAGAACCCCAGATAAATATGACATCAGGATTCCATCTTACAATCATTTCTATGGGGACATCCGCATATCTCTTTTTTATCTTGCCTGCTGGATTTATCCCTCCAATAAGATTGATGATATCATCTGTAACACCAATACCACATGAAACCCTGTTTGGCTTACCCCCTATATGAATCGCCTTTCTCTTCATCTTATCTGGAATTCCACTGACCCTCTTCTCAATAAGATCAAAGATACCCTCCATCTCCCGGATGAGTTCCTGTGCCCTATTTGGCTTTCCAAATAGCCTTCCATGCATCCTGATTACCTGGTAGAGCTCAGTGAGACTATCAGGATATATCGCAATTGTCTTTATCCCCCTTTTTTCCAAAAACCTTACATTTTCAGGATCATAACTCCAGGTAATAACAATATCGGGTGCTAATTTCAAGATTGCCTCGATGTTTAAATTGCTTCCCGCACCAACCAATGGCTTTCTCAAAGATGGATTTTCACTTACAATCGCCCTGTAAAGATCACAGGACTTCTCTGCCCACATAGATACCCCCACAACCTGATCCCATACTCGTAGAGCCGGTATAAGCTCATATGTAATTACCACCACTGCCCTTTTTACAGGTATTTCAACACTTACACTCCTTCCAAGCTTATCAGTTAGTGTATAGGTAAGGGCAAAAGATGCCTTTACAATTGAAAGAATCACTAATAATATCAATAGACTATGCTTAATCCCAAAAACCATGATCTTCCAGGTGCCCTATAGTACTGAAAATAGTCTTCATCAAAGATATTATTTAGGCTCAGGCTTAACTTTGTGTTTTTCTTTATCTGATAACAGATTCTTGCATCTAAGAGAAAGTGAGAGTCATATGAGCCATAGACATTCTCTTCTTTATCTGAATTGTCATCTTTGCTGAACCACTTATCCACATATCTTCCAATGATAGAACCTGAAAGGCCCCATCTCTTAAATTCAGCTCCAATATTGTATCTCCAAAGTGGAAGATAGGTAAGTCTGCATCCTTCTGCCTTTGGATTTGCCTTATTTTCTTTTATCTCTGAATCGGTATATGTAAAATTACCAAACAATCTAAGCCAGTTTTCAATTTTTTGCTCTAACTCAAATTCCACCCCTCTTGACTCTGCCTCTCCCACATTTACATATTCATAAAATTTAGGTTTTGTGCTTTTTCTATAGATAAGATCCTCCATATGATTTTCAAAATATGTGATAGATGTCTTTGCACCCTTCCAGAGCCTTTGCTCAATTCCCATATCCCAGGAGATAACGGTTTCTGGATCCAGATCAGGATTTCCTGCATAGGTTGAGCCATAAGAGCTTGTCCAGGTCCTGTAGAGTTCATATATGGTTGGAGATCTAAACGCCTTTCCTATTGAACCTTTTAAAGTGGTTCGGTCAACAGGTGTCCATACAATAGCAAGTTTTGGACTAAATGAGGATTTACTCTTTGAAGGATATATCTTTGGATAACCCGCTTTTCCTACATCATCTGCATATCCATCATAACTCTTCCACCAATCCTCTCTAAGACCCAGATAAGCGGTAAGATTTTTCAATACATGAATCTCATCCTGAATAAAGAGTGCATAGGTCCTCTCCTTTCCCTTTGATTCATACTTCAAGATGGCCTTTGAATCCTCATCTTTCCAATTGCCAAGATAGTGCTCCTGGGTTTCAGAGTGTCCATATCTAAAGGAAGTTCCAAAGGTAAACAGATGTCTTTTAAATAGAGGAAGATCAAACTGCACATCCACCATGTATGCTTCAGATGGGGTGCTTGATATGTATCCACACTTTTTGGGACTTACAGCACATCCTTCCTTTGTTGCACCACTTCCAGGTGTTATATACCAGTTGTCATCGGTGTCCAGAAAGGAAAGATTTAGTTTGCTCTTAAGCCTGTTAAATGCAGTTTCAAAACGGATAGAGTATATGTTTCTGCTTACCCCACCGTCTCCATGAAGAAATGTCTTTTCTTTTACTTTTGTATAACTCCACAAAGGATTCCCCAGGGCGTCTAAAAGGTATGTCTTTGGATCTTCATATCCATATTCATAGCGATTTCTTATAAAAGATAGGGTTAAATTTGTATCTTTATTAAATTCATATCTGGTCTTTAGATGGAAGCAGTCATCCCACCAGGTATTGTCCCCTCGGTTTCCTATAAGATATGCTGTCTTTCCATACCTATCTTTGGTTATAGTATATCCACCTACAGGTGGCTTATATTTCTGAACATTTAGATCAGATGGATATCCATTGGTGTCATGCCTCCCATAGCTTAAAAATATGCCCAATCCCTCTAAAGGCCTATCCCCATAGGATAGATAAAGGCTCTTAAGATCATCCATCGCCTCACCACGATCAAGGCCTGAACCATAACCCAGCTTCAATTTAAGTTCTCTTTTCTGTGGTATCTTTGTAATAAAATTTACCACTCCTCCCATTGCATATCCTCCATAGAGAGAGGAAAAGGGGCCTTTTACGACCTCTACCCTTTCAAGATCCCCAGGGGAAAACCCTCCAAACTTTATAACTCCAGTATATGGACTGTTTAAGACAATCCCGTCCATCAGGATCAGAGTCCTGTTTTGGCGAGGAATCCCTCGAAGTGTAATGAAAGAGAGCGTATCCATAAGCCCTTTTCCTCTTCTAACAAATACGCCTGGGATATCATTTAGCACCTGATCAAAGGTATCCGGCCCCTTTAAGTCAATTCTATCCTTCGTGATCACACAGACAGATCCAGGAGCATGTTCAATTCTCTTTTCTGTCCTGGTTGCAGTTACAACCATCTCTTCAAGCCTGATAGGCTTCTTTTGACAATGACCGAAAGGAGAATATAAAAACAGGATACTCAAGATAATAGATATAAGAAGATACCAAAACCTCATCTTTATGCCCCCCTTTCTGAAAAGATAAAAAGGCCAAGAAGACCTTTTCGGAGTTCGCTCCTTTTAAGGCCTTCTTGGCCTCTCTATTATTGGATGGATCCTTTCCCTATCTTTTTTTACTCTAATATGACCCCTACTATTTATCTGTCAAGAAAAAAAATATTGACATAGAACAATTCCTTTTAAATAATAATTTTATAAAAGGATTCAGGTGCCCAAGAAGGGCTTAATAGGGAACCCGGTGAGAGTCCGGGACCGGCCCGCGGCTGTAAGT